>ERZ857840.4556-NODE-4556-length-10538-cov-3.506725_pt1 | contig 10538 bp, 10 predicted proteins | sample MGYA00519760_ERZ857840 | MGnify/ENA primary metagenome ERZ857840 (study PRJEB31778, sample SAMEA3449371) | human gut metagenome | biome: human gut; feature: human-associated habitat; material: faeces | place: United Kingdom | collected 2010/2012 ... | reverse complement strand
CAGGCATTCCGCAATCCCGAGGAACCAGCTCACCTGTTCGCCAAGCCACCGTAGCCTCGATCTCATGACAGCATCTCGTTCACGCGAGCCTGGACGATCGAGTAGTAGGACCCCAGGCGCCGCTTCCTCTCGTCCCCGTTGCCGTAGTCGCCGCAAATCATAGCACGTGCCATCGCATTGAATCTGCCCCAGATCCGTTGACAAGTCGATTTCCGTTTCGGCACGATGGCCGCGACGGAGGAAAGCGAGGCGGGCCATGGGCAATCCGTCCCCCAGACACGCGGCGGAATTCAAGCAGGAGGCCGTGGAGCCGTACGGGAAATCGGGCACCACGTACGCCGAGCTGGCCGACGAGGCGCTGAAGATGGCCTTGGCCAGGCGAAACAACCCGAGGGGTTGCGTGCATCATTCGGCATCCACGGATCCCAGTACGTGTCGTTGTTGCTGTCCAAGATCATGCGCGGGTATGGCGTGCGCCCGTCCATGGGCTCGATATCCTCGCAGTGGGACAACGCGGCCATGGAGTCGCTCATGGGCATCGTGAAGGCCGAGTGCGTGCACGCGCGGACCTACGCCACGCGCGAGGAGGCCGCGCTGGATCTGTTCGAGTACATCGAGGTAATCTACAACAGGGCGAGGACGTATTCGGCGCTGGGCTACCTCAGCCCCGTCGAGTTCGAGAAGGCCAATGGGCCCAAGGAAAACAGCCGCTCGAAGGCGGCGTAAAAGCTGTCAATGGGATCGGGGTAGATTCATCCGCAGCGACCTGTTCGATGCCCGCTACTTCCCGGAGGTGGACGATGCCAGCCTATAAGGACAAGAAGACGGGCCTCTTCTACGTGCAGTTCTACTACCGCGACGCGCGCGGGGCCAAGAGGCACAAGACGAAGAAGGGTTTCCAGACCGAGCTCGAGGCGCTCCTGTGGGAGAAGAACTTCAAGGCCCTCAAGGACGACGCCATGGACATGACCTTCGCCGACTTCTGCAAGGTCTACGAGGCGGAGGCGAGGCCGAGGGTCCGCGAGCACACCTGGCTCACCAAGGAGACGATCATCCAGAGCAAGCTCCTGCCGTTCTTCGGCGACATGCGCATGTGCGACATACGGCCCGTCGACATCGTCAGGTGGCAGAACTCCCTCACTGGATCAACAAGGGCGGACGGCGACGGCTTCAAGCCCACTTACCTGAGGATCATCAACAACCAGCTCAACGCCATCTTCAACCACGCCGAGCGCTACTACAGCCTGGAGAAGAACCCCGTCCACAAGGTGGACAAGATGGGCAGCAAGGAGGCCGGCGAGATGCAGTTCTGGACCAAGGACGAGTACCTCCGCTTCTCCGACGCCATCTCCGACAAGCCGCTCGCCTTCTACGCGTTCGAAGTGCTCTACTGGATGGGCGTACGATGCGGCGAGCTCATGGCGCTCACGCCCTCGGACTTCCTGATGGAGACGTCGGAGCTGCGCATAAACAAGTCCTACCAGCGCCTGCGCGGCGAGGACGTGGTCACGAAGCCGAAGACGCGCAAGTCGGTGCGCACGATCAAGATGCCCGCGTTCCTCCGCGACGAGATGGCGGAGTTCATCGAGATGCGCGATGACGTGGCGCCCGACGAGCGGCTCTTCGGCTTCACGAAGCACTTCCTCGTGCACGAGATGGACCGCGGCTGCAAGGCGTCGGGCGTCAAGCGGATACGCATCCACGACCTTCGCCACAGCCACGTGAGCCTGCTCATCGACATGGGCTTCTCCGCCCTCGACATCGCCGAGCGCGTGGGGCACGAGGCCATCGACATCACATACCGCTACGCGCACCTTTTCCCCGCCAAGCGCGCGCAGATCGCCGACGCGCTCTCCGAGCTGAGGGGCGAATAGGATGCCGTGCGAGAACAGCGCCCGCAAGCGCAGCAAGACGATGGCGTTCCGCTGCACGCCCGAAGAGCACAAGCTCATATGCGAGATGGCTGCTTGGAGCGGCATGCTCAGGCAGGACTACATCATCGCCAAGCTCACCGATACCCAGGTCGAGGTGAGGCCCTCAGTGAGCGTTCAGAAGGCGCCGAAGGACTCGATGGCGGAGTTGGCCAGGGAGGTGCGCCTGGCGGCCTCTTACGGCGAGCTGAGCGATTCTCTGCAGCAGAGGGTTGAGCTCGTAATGAAGTTCTTTCTGGCGCTCGGCGAGGAGGTTGACGCACCAGCGGAGGAAGAGGCGCAAATAAAGGCGCCCTTGGCTGTACCGAAGACGCCTGAAGCCGGCGCCGATGGCGACACGAGCATCTTCGGGATGGGGCGCGGGTAGCGTAATATCTGAAGCCACCCTTGAAGGGTTTGCGCAAAATTGGTTCTTGATCCATGCGCGCAAAAGGAGAAGATGGGGCACATACGCTGATGAAGGGTGATGAGGGAATCGATTGGCTTCAAGATCGACCCTACGAGTCGTTGCTCTTCGGCATCAATTGGTACAGCTAGAAACAAAGCAGCAAGGTCATTCGCGTTAATTGCCGGATAACTTGTTCCTGTGCAGTGCTCCAAAACGCAAGAGACGAATTGGTCTCGTTGTAAGGATGAAAATAAGAACCTCCCATCACAAAGCGGTCGAAGCTGTGCATAGCCCGTTGAGAAAACATAGTCCTCATCAGGCAGTTCATAAAAATAGTTGTTCTTCTGATACGGTCGCACGGTTTGATAAAAAATATCGCCAAAGCTGGCAAGTCGTTGGGCACGAGAGGGAGCAGTGAGTTTCTCTTCGCGGCGGTGCGAAATCATATCCGTACCGGCAACGGACTCTAGGTCAACATACTCAAATGAGTCTGGCAACACGGCCGTCGGATTCAATTCGCAGAGCTCGCCCAACTTACGCTGTTCCCAAGCGGGAGACTGATTGAATGGCGGCTTCCCGCACTCACGCTGATGAAGGGTGATGAGGCCGTCGAGTTCGTCTAGGTAATTGCCGATCTTCACTTGTTCGTCTCTATCGGGCAAAGGAACCATGGCATTCCCTACGAGCTCTTTGTTCAGGTTATTTACCGTGCTTCCAGAGGCAAACATTCGGTACTGGTCAAGCATTTGGGGTGTGCCCAACATATGGCAGAGAAATACAGGATCAAATTGGTTTTGAGTGTCTCGGATCAGCAGCCACCCGTCATGAATACAGCCTTCAACAGCCATAATGTACGGTCTACCGAAGCTCATGGAGTTAGAGAGAACTAGGTCGCCTGGATATACTTGCCTCGTTTTCGAAAGCCCCTCAGGCTTAATTTTCTCTGAAGTAGTAGTGATATATCGCCCCATGCTAGGCGCGTCACCAATCTTTACCCAGTTCAGTCCTGCGGGGTCTTCCGTAATATATGCGTCGATGGGACGGGGCGATCCGCCTCGCTCGATAAGAACCAGGTCGGAGAACTTACGCTGTTCCCAGGTAGAAGCATCAATGTCTTATAATGATTGTCAATAGTTAAGTGCTTAACTTTTTTCAATTTCGTAGATAGGTTTCTCCCATGGTTTTCGATAAAGAGGCTTCTTTCGAAGAAGCTGTCATCACCGTGCTGAAGCAGCATGGCTGGGACGACGCAGGGGGCGTGCTTCGCTATCCCACCGAGCAGGACCTCATCAACAACTGGGCGAAGATTCTATTCCAGAACAACGCCGACATAGACCGCCTGAACGGCTGCCCTCTCACCCAGGGCGAGATGGCGCAGGTCATCGAACAAATCGAAACGCTCAAGACACCGCTCGCGCTCAACGGGTTCATCAACGGAAAGACTGTCGCCATCACGCGCGACAACCCCGACGATGCGCTTCATCTGGGCAAGGAGGTGAGCCTGAAAATCTATGATCGTCAGGAGATTGCAGCCGGCCAGAGCCGCTACCAGATCGCTCAGCAGCCTGTCTATCCTGCGAAGAGCAAGATCTTAAACGACCGCCGCGGAGACCTGTGCCTGCTCATCAACGGCATGCCGGTTATCCATATCGAGCTCAAGCGCAGCGGCATCCCCGTCAGCCAGGCCACCGGTCAGATTGAGAAGTATGCCCACGAGGGCGTGTTCACCGGGCTCTTCCGCCTGACGCAGATCTTCGTGGGGATGACCCCCGACGAGGCGCGCTATTTCGCCAACCCCGGCACGGGCGCGTTCAACCCGAACTTCTTCTTCCACTGGGAGGACTTCAACAACGAGCCCGTCTGCGCGGGCGACAAACCCGGAACAGACGAATGGAAGCGCTTCACCTCCACGCTGCTCTCCATCCCTATGGCACACCAGCTCATCGGCTTCTATACCGTGGCGGATAGCTCAGACGGCTGTTTGAAGGTCATGCGCAGCTACCAGTACTACGCGGCTGCTGCCATATCCGACAAGGTGCGCAGATGCAAGTGGGACGAGAGGCCCAAGAGCAGCGCCCCGGGGCGTCCTGGCGGCTATATATGGCATACCACCGGCTCCGGCAAGACCATGACGAGCTTCAAGTCGGCCCAGCTCATAGCTGACTCACACGACGCCGACAAGGTAGTCTTCCTCATGGACCGCATCGAGCTGGGCACGCAGTCGCTCTCCGAGTACCGCGCATTCGCCGACGACGCCGATGACGTGCAGGGGACCGAGAACACGCAGGTACTGAAGTCGAAGCTCGCGAGCGACGACCCCAAGAACCGCCTCATCGTGACCTCTATCCAGAAGATGAGCAACGTGAAGGCCGGCGAGGGCAGGATCACCCAGGCGGAACTCGATCGCCTGGCCGCCAAGCGGATCGTGTTCGTTATAGACGAGTGCCACCGCTCAACCTTCGGCGACATGCTCCAGGACATACGCCGGGCTTTCCCAAACGCGCTGTTCTTCGGTTTCACGGGCACGCCGATCCTCGACGAGAACCAGAAGAAAGGCTCCACCACCGCCATGGTGTTCGGCGAGTGCCTGCACCGCTACAGCATCGCCGATGGCATCCGTGACGGCAATGTGCTGGGCTTCGACCCGTACATGGTGACGACCTTCGACGATCGCGACGTGCGCGAGGCCGTGGCCCTCGAGCAGGCTAAGGCCTCGAGCGTCGGCGAGGCCATCTCCGACGAGCGCAAGAGCAAGGTCTTCTATCACTACATGGACCAGGCGAAGGTCCCCATGGGTCCCATGGTTGACGGCGCTGGCAACCACATCAAGGGCATTGAGGACTTCCTGACCCGCGCTCAGTACTGGCCCGATACGCCGCACCACGGCAAGGTCGTCGAGGACGTGCTGCGGCGCTTCCCTGTGCTTTCCCACGGCAACAAGTTCCACGCAATTCTCGCGACGAGTTCCATCCCCGAGGCTATTGATTACTACCGCGCCTTCAAGAGGGAGGCACCGCAGATGAAGGTGACGGCGCTCTTCGACCCAAGCATCGACAACGATGCCGGCTCTACTGTGAAGGAGGACGCTCTGGTTGAACTTATCGAGGACTACAACAAAGCATATGGACAGGAGTTTACCATTCCCACCTGGCCCGCCATGAAGAAGGACATCTCAGCGCGCCTTTCCCATAAGAAGCCCTACGTCAACGTCGACGCCAACCGCGAGAGCCGCATCGACCTGCTCATCGCGGTGGACCAGATGCTCACGGGCTTCGACTCCAAGTGGCTCAACACGCTCTATCTCGACAAGGTCATCGACTACGAGAGCATCATCCAGGCCTTCAGCCGCACCAACCGCCTGTTCGGCCCTGACAAACCCTTCGGCACCATCCGCTATTACCGCCGTCCCCATACTATGAAGGGCTACATCGAGGCCGCGGTGAAGCTGTACTCGGGCGACCGCCCGCTCGACATGTTCGTGCAGAAGCTCCCGGACAATATCGCGCTGATGGACGCGCGCCTTCAGGAGATACTCATGGTCTTCGAGGCAGCTGGCGTAGGAGACCTCTCCAAGCTCCCCGCATCGCAGGAAGCCAGGCGTAAGTTCGCCAAGGAGTTCGTCGAGCTCAACGAGTTCCTCGAGGCCGCGAAGGTGCAGGGCTTCACATGGGAGCAGGACACCTATGAGTTTGAGGAGGAGCCGGAAGAAGGCGAGCTGAGCGGCAAGTCCTTCTTCGTGCAGCCGGTCATCGACGAGCGGACCTACCTCATCCTCGTGCAGCGCTACAAGGAGCTGTTCGCAGGAGGGGGCGGCCCTGGCGATGCGCCCGAAGCGCCCTATGAGCTTGATGGTCATATAACCGAGATCGACACGGGGCTCATAGACAGCGACTACATGAACGCGAACTTCGAGAAGTGGCTGAAATGCCTTGAGCAGGACGACGAGGGGCTCGCCGCCGCGCGCGAGGAGCTCCACCGATCGTTCGCGTCCCTGAGCCAGGATGACCAGCGCTTCGCCGAGCTGTTCCTTCATGACGTCGAGCGAGGGGACGCCGCCCTGGAAGACGGCATGACGCTGAGGGATTACATCACGACCTATGCCCGCAGGGCGAAAAACGCTCAGGTCGAGCGAGTCGTCGATGCACTCGGCATAGATGGCGATCTTCTTGCCACCATGGCTGCGCTCGACCTGACGGAATCGAACATTAACGAGTTCGGGCGCTTCGATGATTTGAAGGACTCGGTGGACAAGGCGCGCGCCAAGGCCTTCTTTGAGCAGAAGGAAGGCAAGATGCTCCCCCTGTTCAAGGTGAACACCCGTGCGGCGGCGCTGTTGAAGAAGTTCATCCTGGAAGGCGGCTTCGACATCGACGAATGAGCGGCGATTTTGAACAGGCGAAATCGAGAGTTTGTCAATCCGAGGGGACGTATGTGACCATGCGTCCCCTCGCTTCATCTTGGGAACAGCGTAAGCTGAGCGAAGTAGCTACGTTTGGCGGCGGGCATACTCCGTCAATGGCAGATTCCGATAACTACGAAGATGGATGCGTACTGTGGGTTACGTCCCAGGACGTGAAATCTAGCTACCTTGATAGAACTACGACTCAGATAACTGAGAAGGGCGCAAAAAAGCTAACTCTTTATCCCGCCGGATCTTTAGTAATGGTAACGAGGAGCGGGATTCTTCGCCATACTCTTCCGGTGGCTAAGCTGCGGAAACCTTCAACCGTTAACCAGGATATTCGCGTCATTCTGCCCCAAGACACGTGCTGTGGAGGGTGGCTACTTCAGTTCTTTATTTCGCGCAACAAGGAATTGCTGCTTGAGTTTGGCAAGACTGGAACAACCGTAGAAAGTGTAGACTTTGGCAAGATCAAGGACATGCTTTTGCGCATGCCAAGTAGCGTCGAGCAACAGCAAATCGGACGTTACTTCGCACAGCTTGACTCCCTCATCACCCTTCATCAGCGTGAGCCACCTCACACGATGAAAGAGGGTAAAAATGCCAATCGGTATCAATGGAGAATCGCTTTTCTGCGATTACTACTCGGAATGGATTAGCGTTTACAAAGAAGGGGCCATCCGTGAGGTCACCATGGGAAAGTACCGGCTCACGCAGTCTTGGCTTGCCAAGCTGATTCCAGACCTCAAGATAAAAGATCTCGACCGGACCTCGTACCAGCAGCTCATCAATGCTTACGCAGAGCATCATGAGCGGCAGACAACCATGGACTTTCACCATCAGCTTAAGGGAGCGATCCTTGACGCGGTTGACGAAGGACTCATCCCCCGCGACCCCACGCGCAAGGCCATCATCAAAGGGAAACAGCCGCGAGCGAAAAAGATCAAGTATCTCAACCAGTTTGAGCTTCATGCCATGCTCGGCGACCTTGATTTATCAGGCGGGCCGAGTTGGGATTGGCTTATTCTCATAGTCGCTAAAACGGGCTTGCGCTTCTCCGAGGCCCTTGGGCTTACCCCCGAAGACTTCGACTTCGCACATCAAACGCTCTCGGTGAATAAGACCTGGGATTACAAGAACGGCGGCGGATTCGTCCCCACGAAAAACGCCTCATCAGTGCGGAAGGTTCAACTCGACTGGCAACTCATCATGCAACTTTCCGGGCTACTCAAAGACCTTCCACCGACTGAGCCCATATTCGCGAAGGGAAAGGTCTATAACTCGACGGCTAACAGCGTTTTAGCGCGCCACTGCAAAAATGTTGGCGTGCCTGTCATATCCGTCCACGGGCTGCGGCATACGCATGCATCACTTTTGCTGTTTGCCGGCGTCTCCATCGCCAGCGTATCCCGAAGGCTCGGGCATGCGAGCATGACCACCACTCAGGAAACCTATCTGCACGTCATTCAGGAGCTCGAGAACAAGGACATTGACATCGTCATGAGAGCTCTTTCGACTCTAATTTAACCTGTATCAGCAAACCGCGACTCACGCTGATGAAGGGTGATGAGGTTGTCGAGACCCTCTAGACAATCAGATATTGCTCGCTGTTCTTCGATGGTCGATGGTACTTCAGCCGTAATTTCAGCGAAACGTTCGTACCTCAGAGTTTGCGTATCCTTGGAATTGCCCTGGGAGTTGCAGAGGTATTTGTAAAGCAATTCAGGCCTCTTCAACAGGTAGCCAAAGCAAGTCGAGTCAAGCTCGACTACAGGCTTTGCAACCACATAAGCTGGGCTTACGATACCGTTGTACCTGCTTGAACCGACCGCGCCCTGCCACATGCGCATGCTGTTGTACACGATGTCCCCAACGCGAACAATCTTATAATTGGCAATGCTTGCGCCAGGATTGGTGTCTCTTTCGGATTCGGATGCCGGATAGATACCGTTGGCTACGCTAACCGACAGGATTTCTTCGGTTGAGGAGCGCTCATCGCTTTCGACAAACAGCTCCCCCAACTTACGCTGTTCCCAAGATGAAGTTTCTTGTCTCGAATAACCGCTTGGGAACAGCGTAAGTTGGGCGAGCTCTGCACTTTTTCTAAGGGACATGGCTACAGCAAAGCCGACATTAGGGATGCTGGCACCCCACTGATCTTGTATGGACGCCTGTATACCCAATATGAATCACGTATTGAGAACGTGGACACTTTTGCCGTTGAGCAAGAGGGATCGCTTCTTTCAAAGGGCAACGAAGTAATCGTTCCTGCATCCGGGGAAACGGCAGAAGATATTGCCGTTGCATCATCCGTGCGCAGGTCAGGAATCATTTTTGGAGGCGATTTGAACGTCGTCACTCCAGTAAGCAAGCTTGATCCAGATTACATCGCGCTTGCTATAACGTACAGCAAAGCTCATGACGATTTAGCAAAGCGGGCACAAGGAAAATCGGTCGTACATGTCCATGGCAACGACATCGCTGAAGTTGAGATCCCTTACCCGTCGGAAAGCGAGCAGAAGCGCATATCTACGGTCGTTCTCGGTCTCGACAGCCTAATCACCCTTCATCAGCGTAAGTGCCAATACCATAGCTTGTGCGGGTATCTTCTTGGGAACAGCGTAAGCTGGGAGAGCTTGGTTCTGTCGCCATGTGCAAACGCATTATCAAAGAACAGACCACGGAGCAAGGAGATGTACCTTTCTATAAAATCGGCACCTTCGGAGGTACTCCAGATGCCTTCATTTCGAGGGAACTTTTCGACGAGTATCAGCGGCTTTATCAGTTTCCAAAAGTCGGCGATATTCTGATTTCTGCTGCCGGAACGATTGGCAGAACCATCGTTTACCAAGGTGATCCTGCGTATTATCAAGACTCCAATATCGTGTGGCTACAACATGATGAGCGACTCGACAACGGCTTTCTGCTCCAATTCCTTAACAGAAAAAGCTGGAGCAGCCTAGAAGGGAGTACTCTAAAAAGGCTTTACAACAAAGACCTTCTTAATGCCGAGATAGCGATCCCATCTCCTGATGAGCAACATCAAATCGGGTCGACCTTTGCGAGGCTCGACGACATTATCACCCTTCATCAGTGACAGCTCGGCGACAATGCGAACGACAATTATTCCTCGCAAAAACGAAAAACCGCCGATTCGATATAGCGAAATCGGCGGTTTTGAGACTCGAAATTAGAAGCAACTCACGATAGCTATTAGACAAACATCCTATCCAGCAGCGATTTCTTAGTATTTCTCAATAACTCAAGCTTACGCTGATGAAGGGTGATGAGGTTATCGAGGGAGCTAAAATACTTCCCTATGCACTCCTGTTCGGCTTTGTCCATGGGAAGAGTAAGCTGGGTTTCGAAGAAATCATCTGGTGAAATATTTAGCAACCCATGATTTCTAGCGCCTTCTGCAGCGACCAGCTGAACAGCCTTATGCCAACGGTTCGTCTCGTAATATGCCACTAAATAATCGGGGTCGGCTTCCAACAGTTCAAAGCATATATACAGCGTCGATACACAGCCCTTATCGTATTTGACCAGCTGTTTTATAGCTCCCCATGGACTATCTGTTGAGGTGCTTTTGTTGTATGCAAATTCGCCTTTACGCAATAGATAATACCCACTCATGTCTTTGCTTGCGACCTGGGAGTTGAAGAACGTTCTCTGGTCAACCAGTCCGTACTGGGCTGATATCGTAAGCGGAAGATCGGACTCATGTTCCGCATTCTTACGCGTTACCCGTCTAGCGAGCTCGCCCAACTTACGCTGTTCCCAAGGGTCAGTAAAACCGGCGAAGCGGATCTCAGGC
>ERZ857840.4555-NODE-4555-length-10539-cov-6.153758_pt1 | contig 10539 bp, 14 predicted proteins | sample MGYA00519760_ERZ857840 | MGnify/ENA primary metagenome ERZ857840 (study PRJEB31778, sample SAMEA3449371) | human gut metagenome | biome: human gut; feature: human-associated habitat; material: faeces | place: United Kingdom | collected 2010/2012 ... | reverse complement strand
TGTTCGCCCAGCTCTACGGCACGGTGGCGCTGCTGGAGGAGGACGAGCGCCGCCGCATCAAGGGCGTGGTGGTCAACAAGTTCCGGGGCGACCGAGCCATTCTGGAGCCGGGACTGAAGACGCTGGAGCAGCTGTGCGGCATCCCGGTGGCGGGGGTCATCCCCTACGCCCATGTAGACATCGACGATGAAGACAGCCTGACCGAGCGGTTTGGCCGCTCCAAAGAGCGAAAGCTCCTGGATATCGCGGTAATCCGTGTGCCGCGCATCTCCAATTTCACGGATTTCAGCCCCTTTGAGCATTACGAAAACGTGTCGCTGCGCTATGTGGATCAGGTGAGCGACCTGCACCAGCCGGACATGATCCTGCTGCCGGGTACCAAGAGCACCATTGCCGACCTGCGGTGGCTGCGGCAGTCCGGTCTGGAGGCGGCCATTTTGAAGGCGGCTGACGCCGGCACGCTGGTTTTCGGCATCTGCGGCGGCTATCAGATGCTGGGGCGCACCGTGTCCGACCCGGAGCAGGTGGAGGCCGCCGGTGTCACGGAGATCAACGGTTTGGGCCTGCTGGAGATGGACACCGAATTCCGGGGTGAAAAGGTGCAGACCCAGACGCAAGGCGTCTTTCACGGTGTGGAGGGAATGCTCTCCGGCCTGAACGGACTCGCCTACGAGGGGTACGAGATCCACATGGGCCGCAGTCAGCAGCAGATGCCCGCCCTCACCGGCAGCAGAAACGTATACGGCAGCTATGTCCACGGCATTTTTGACGCGCCGGGCATCACGGATACGATCCTGAAAGCACTGTGCGCCAGAAAGGGCGTGTCCTTTGACGCACTGGCAACCTTTGACGCCTGCGGCTACAAGGAACGGCAGTACGACCTGCTGGCGGACGTGGTACGCGGCGGACTGGATATGTCCTTTGTCTACCGGGTGCTGCGCCGGGAAGTATAACGAAACAAGTTCCAATGGAAAAAGGGGGAGAGACTTGAGCAGGATATTATGCGTGATTGACGGCATGACGGATCCCCACTTTCAGGTGGAGCGATATGGCCATCTGGCGTCCATGGGTTCGATGCGGTATGTGGATACCTGCGGCGGCTTCCCACCGGAAACACTGCACTGCGTACTGCGCCTGTTGGGGGTAACGGATCTGCCGGTACATCTCCGAGGCTATGTAGAGGCGCTGGGGGCCGGAATCCCCGTCCGGCCCGATGACCTGCTACTGCGGGGCAGCTGCTACACGCTGGATGGAGAGGGCTGCTGTACCATGCCTTGCTGTGCCCCGGCAAAGGTAGAGGATCCTGCATTTACCTATTACCGGCTGGGCGGCTATCAGGCACTGCTGGTATTTCCCCACATGGCGCATACTGTGAATAACATTGTAACGCAGATTCCTTCCGGCGGGCAGCGGGCACTGTGCCCGCAGGGAAGCTTGGTACTGCGCCATGCCTTTGAAAGACTGCTGACGAAAGAACGATGTATGCTTCTGTGGGGACAGTCTGTTCCGGTAGCACTGCCGCCATTTCCCCAGAAGAGCGCCGTGATCTGCGGCAAGGAGTTGGTAAAGGGGATTGCCCGGCTGCTGCACATGGAGCTTTTCCCGGTAAAGGGGGCTACTGGCGATGTGGATACGGATCTGGACGCCAAGACAGAGGCAGCCCTGCGAGCGGCGGAACGCTGCCCCTTTGTGCTGCTGCATATCAACGGGGCGGATGAAGCGGCCCATCGCCACGATTCGGCGGAAAAGGAGACTTTCCTGCGCCGGGTCGATGATAGGGTGCTCTCCCGGCTGTTGGCGTCTGAGCATGAGATTATGGTGGCCTCCGACCACGGAGCTGATCCAGAAAGCGGAGCCCATCTGGGTGGCCCACAGCCTTTTTTTACCAGCCGTTAAATGGTAATAGTCAAAATATGAAGACTGCATAACGGCGGCAAGGCTTAAAATCAAAACCTCAGGCTTATCCGTAATCTCATTAAGATCCAAAAGTCAAGATAAAAATTGCGAAAGGTATGGGGAAATTTTGATACCCTCGGCAGCGCAGGCGGCTTTGAATGCCTCTGCGGGCGTTTTCCAGCCCAGGGAAGCACGGTAGTAGGTGTTCATCCACCTGGAAAGTGCGGTGCAATCTGCCTGCGTTACAGCGGCCAGAGAATGGCCCTTCTTGAGCCAGCGGCGTATCATGCGGTTGGCGTTCTCGTTGCTGCCGCGCTCACAGCTGGTAAACGGATGACAGTAGTAGCAGCATGTACGGCGACGGCCAGCTGGGGAATATTCCAGGCGGTGACTGTCGGAGAATTCAGAGCCGTTATCCATGGTGATGCTCTTGAAGATGCGCCGGAAGTCAGACCGGCGCTGCAGATGATCCAGGACGGCTACCACGGAGGCGCTGTCCTTCCGAGGGACTTTGAAGATCAGCTCCAGGCGGGTCATGCGTTCGGTCATGACGATGATGGACTCACCTTGCCCCTTTATTTTGCCTATGACACTATCCATCTCCCAGTGGCCTACGGTGGAGCGGTCGGAGATGATCCGCGGGCGCAGCTCTATGCTTGTACCGTGCCGGGGAGGTTTCTTCTGAACGTTATTCTTCCAGGGGTGCTTACGAATACCGTGTTCCGGGAGATCAGAGGGCCGCGCATCCAGCAGGCCGCGCCGGAGATAGCGGTAGATGGTATCCTCGCAGAGATAGCCGAGATCAGAACCGCGCAAAGACGCCGCTACCCACGCTGGGGAGCGGCGTTCTTTCTTGATATGCAGGGATATGTAGGAAAGCAGTTCCGTGTCAGCGGCGGCTTTCAAGGGAGCGCCGCAGTTCCTCCGGCGCTTCCAGCTGCGGTCATCGGCAGCATAGGCCGAGTAGACGTGATACTCCCTTAGATCATGATTGCGTTGGAGACAGTCACCATTACGCAGCTCACGGTAGACGGTGGAGATATGGCAGCCCAGCAGCTGGGCGATCTCCTGCTTGCTGTGACCGGCACGGAGCAGCGCTTCAAACTGTATGCGCCGGTCATGATCGAACCATTTCCATCTTGCCATTTCCAAATCCTCCAAAACCAAATAACCCAAATGACGGCGAGACTTGATAGTTGTTACGCCGGTGCTCTGACCGTGCGACGGAGCGCACGGATCAGCCACCGGGACTATGCCTTTAAGCATATCGGCAGTGCCAAAGAGGGCAACCAAAAGCGGCCAGCTGAGGGCAGCGGAGTACCTGCGGGCAGAGAGAGCCAGCAGGGCGAAGGGAGCAGGCAGCCGCGAGGCCGCACACATACGAGCCGCGCACGCGCTCTCGTATTTCCTCACGATGAGCGTGATCCGCGCCGCGGCGATCGCAGTATGACTATTATATCGTCAATGATAGATCTGTGAAAGCGTAATAGCGACATAGCCAAGATCTTGACCGATAGAAAATGCATCACCACACAGACCATTCCTTCGGCGGCAGCTCTTTCCGGCTGAAGCTGTTGAACAGCTTCCAAAGCGGGGGTGCATAGATCCACTGGGTGTCGAGGATCGGCAGACCAAAGTAGTAGTGGTCAATGATCTGATGGGTATTCTCATCAATGCCAACCTTGCGGCGGATGCGCTTGCAGACTACGAACCGGGGAAGCAGGGACTTCTTGACAACGAAGTAGTTCTGTGCAAGGCGGCGGAGGGTAATGTCCATATCCTCGTAGCTCTGCGAGAACACATCCACGGGGCACTTGTAGTGCCGGTGGTACTTGTACCAGTAGATGGCGGCGGGGCTGAAGGTCTTATAGGCGCGGTTGTTGTATTCGATACCGGCTTCATCGATGATAACACGACCGTCCTCGACCATCACTTTGCCAATATCATCCTTTGGATCGAGCTGGTAGCTGCCGGTGATGGGCACGTTGGAATAGACCGGCTCAGAACGCTTGAAGAGCGGCGTTCGATCCAGCAGCCAGCCGGAGAATTTGCCGGGATGGTTACGCGCCCAGGTGATGAAACGGGACTCTCGCATACTCTGTTTGGCCAGGTAGGCGGCAAAGGTAGTCTTACCGCTGCCAGGGACGCCGAAATAGACGTTGAGGACGGTCTTAGGCGGACGGGGCAGCAGCCAACGGTAGAGCTTGAAACCCAAGATGAGCAGGAAGATAAGGAGCAGCATAGCAAAACCTCCATAGATAGAATACGGGGGCAGGGGCGAGCGACTTCGTGCGCTCGCGCCCTGCCCCCTTCTCACTTGGCTTAGTGAGAGAGGCTCTTGAACAGAGCCACACCAGCCATAGCGATGCCGATCACGGCGGGAACCAGCAGGATCGGGGTCTCGACCACAGCCGTACCGATGGACTTCATCCAATCGACACAGGAGGTCAGCACACTGCCGATGTCAGTCAGCAGAGTGGACAGGGCGGAAGCAGCAGTCTGAGGGATCAACTCCTTTCATTGAGATTATAACAAGCCTTGCGGCCATGTTAGCGGGAACAGAGAATTTTGAATACCTTTGCCAGGAAGCAGAGAATGACAACGGTAAAGAGATAGAACACAGGTTCAGCGGCCAGGAAGTCCGCGACAGCGCCCAGCAGAGCCTGGGTGAATTGGATCATGTTGCTCATAGCTTCAGCAGACCTCCGATCGTTCGCATGACACACAGGATCATCAGGCCGAACAGCGCAGCACCGGCGATCCATTCCCAGTCAAGACCGGCGAGGCCGGGGACGTACTGGGTAGAAGTAGCCAGGACATTACCTTCCGTGTCCATCTCCTGGACGGTCATAGTCCGGCGCTGGTACTCGCCAAGGACTTTGACCACTACCTGATCCATCGTGTCAGCAGCTCCGTCAGGCGGAGCAGACGCCACGTCATCCAGGGACGATACAGAAAACGTCCGATACGACGTGTCCATTTCAATGACAGGCGATACAGCTTCCGAAGGAGACGAAGCATCACCTTCAGCAGGCGTTTCAGCAGTCGGAGCATCGGAGGTGTCCTCACTTTCAACGGCATAGACGGGGGTGATCAGGAGCAGGCAGAGGGTGCAGGCCAGGAGCAGTACACGTCTCACAGTTCATCACCTTTCCTTTCGTCAGAGATTTTCGGGTTACGGGACTGGCCGGAGCGGTAGCCTGTGCCGCCGCCAAAAGCGGCATGGAATACCGAGATAGAGATACGGATGATTAGAATAGCCAGCAGCATAGTGGCGCAGCTGACGCCCAGGCCGGGAATGGTCACATCGGTAAAGAGCCGCCAAATGGGGGCAATCAGACTTTGGATGATAGAGAGCGCGGTCATAGCAGCACCTCCTTACAGGAACGGGATCATATCGATGATCTTAGCGATCAGCTTGATGACGGCGATCAGGAGCAGGATACAGAACGCACCGAACACAATAGTATCCAGGGGAGGCGGCAGCCAGGAAAACAGGAGCTTCAGCACTTCGAACATAGGGTATCACCTCGCTATGATTTAATGATCTTGATCACGCCAATCAAGACGATGATAGCCGTACCGAACAGCAGGATAGAGCGCAGCTCCACCGGCAGGGCCAGGATCACGCCGGAGAAAAACGCGAACACGGTGGCCACACCTTCCGGCAGGGCCGTGACAGAACCTTCGTCATCCTTTACTACGAAATCGAACAGGCGGCTATCCTTCAGGCCGGTGAAGAAATCACTGATGCCGGTGATCACCACGGAGCTGATCAGATCAAAGAGGAACGACAACAGATCCTTGACCAGGCCGAGGAGCTTCTCCAGGATGTCGGTGAGGAAGTCCAGCAGTGTTTGGAGCAGAGAGGACAGCACATCGGTAAAGGACTTCTTATTTGTGCTCCAGAAGTTGTTGGTATCACCGTCTCCCTGGAACAGGTTGTCCAGCTTATCACCGAGCCAGGTCTTGAACTCTTGCAGCCATGCCAGGATATTTGATCCGCCGGACACGTCAGGCGGCGGGGTAGCCGTCTCCGTGTACCACTGTTCGCCGCAGATTGAACATTCATAGAGCGTATGGCCTTGCGTGACGATTACGCCGTTTTCACCATAGACGGTGTTGACGTGTTCCTTGACCGTCCAGTTATGACCTTTGGCGGAGAGTATCTGTTCGTATGTCTCGCCGCAGAGGGAGCAGGTGAAATTTGCGTGGCCGCCCTCAAGGCAGGTGGGTGCTACGTCAATGGTCTCCGTCCAGTTGTGCTTGCAGGTACTGGGCGTTTCGGGGTTGGGGCTGGGCGTGTTGTTGTTATTGATAACGTACTGGTAGGAGTTCTCTACGTTGTTGTTGGTGATGGTCAGGCAATCATCACCAAACTGCACGGTGATGGTCGTGCCGTCCTCCAGCGTGATGAAGTAGGTGCGGGACTGATAGTCATACGACCAATTCGACATGGTGTAGTAGTTGTTGGTGGTCATGTCGTAGTAGTTGTTGGTCGTTTCGTTGATGATGGTAGTGTTGTTGTAGTAGTTGTTGGTGACGTTATTGTAGTAATTGCCCTGGAAGTTGTTGACACGGGTATTGATGTTGTAGGTGTTGTTGATGGTGGTGGTATTGGAAGCAAGAGGAGTGACCTCAAAAACGGGAGTGGTTACGCGAATATTTGCACGATAGGAAGAGACAGTAATTGTTTGAACAGTATCAGTCTGAGCAGCATTCCAAAATTTGTAATTGCCCGTATTGTAGTAATAACCACCAGCTCCGAGATTAGAAGCAAAGGAAGCCGACCAATTATAGTCAGTTTGGGCATAGAAGTTGCTATTCAATCCTGTCTCACAGGATGCAACAATAGCGGGAGACTTTAGCATCTTGTACGAGCCAGCAATCGGAACAGCAAAGACCATATTAGGACGGCACTGAAAAATCAGAGAGTAAGAGGAAGAAGACTTTGGTGCAGAGCGTGTGATAAAAAGGTTAGAACCCGAAAATGAAGCAGTATAGTCATTTAGAGGGGATTTACCGCAAAAGACATCTTCAACACCGGATTTGATGAAATACGTACTTTCATCTACACGAGAGTAATAGACGCTAAAGCCAAGTTGATTATCTACGGCATCGCTCCACTTCGGCTGCCACAGCAGCTTTCCCGCGCTGTCGTAGCCGGTAGCCGGAAGGGTGGAGACAAAATCGTTGTAGTCATTCTTCATATCATCGGAGGTAGTCCAGCTGTCGGGGTTAGAACCTCCGAAGCCACCACCGCCAAAGCCGCCGTCACGGTTACCGCCGCCGAAACCACGGTAAACATATTCCCAAAAGGACACGGGGTTAAATCCGTCAGTAGCAGAGTACGCGAACGCGGGACTTATTGCAGAAATGACTATTGTAATCACGCATAGAACTGATATAATGCGTTTAGAGAGATGCACAAAATCACCACCTGGAGGGAGAATATGAATACCTACATACACGCTCAGATACTGAATATGCAAGCTATGGTGCAGACCTTTGAACGTGCCTGTGAAATGGCAGCCATGAAGGATGACAGCAAGATAAGCCGGGACGAAGAAAAGCAGCTGAAGAAAATCAAAGCGGCTTCACAGGTTTTTCTGAAAGAACTGGACAAGGCTAAGAATATGTGACCTCTAATCCCTCGCCGCAACGGAAAGGAAAATGGAACGCGATCAAGATCATCGTCAGTAACCCGCTGCTGCTGATCTTGGCGATCATGTCCATAGCAAGGCGAAAGCTCCGTAGCTACTTACTTAAGAGCAGCGTCCGCCTGGGCGCTGCTTTCTTCATTGTCCGCAGCGCAGAAAATGTAAAACGGACAGAAGAAACAGTTGGAATTACACTCAGCAGCGTGCTTGCGGGTAAATCTGATCCGGCTGATCAGCTCACGGATGAGAGAGATCGCGCCGGTGATGACCAGGATGATCACCAGCAGGAACAGCACGGTAGCCAACAGCCGAAGCGCTGGAACAGATGTTACAGCCATGAGCCGCAGGAGCGACAGCAGCGCGAGAATCAACGCACAGGCGAAGAAGGACACACAGAGGACGTGAGACGTATACTTAAGCAGCTTCTTCATAGAAACCTCCGTTATCATTTTGGTTGCGGGGGGAGGAGTCGAACCTCCAGTTCCGGGGTCAGAACCCGGTCTGTTACCGTTACAGCACCCCGCGATATGGGTATTACCTGTAACCCTCCATTTTCATTTGTTCGTAGTAAGGATCGATTGTTGAGGGATCAAACGTTTCGCAGGGGGTCAGGGGTATGGGGTTTAGCGGTAGTTCTTCATACTCAGCGCCGTCCCAAATGTAGGGGAAATACCATTTCGCATCCTGCACCATGCCGACTTTGCAGAAGTCATAGTCCTGGGTGCAGCACTCTTCCAGCTGGCGGTGGTAGATATAGACGTCCGAGGCTTTTTCGGCGCGCTTCAGAGGACGGCTATGGAAGTGCAGGTGTTTGCCAACATCACCGGCACGGCGTGCTACGTCCTTGCTTATGTACTTTGTGACGTAGTAGGCGGTGGCCACCCGATCACGGATGGGGGCAAGGGAACAGAACCCAAAAGCACGTTGGTAGTCCGGCCAGTTGAGAAAGCCGCCGTCTATGAGCTTCTGCGGCTCAGGATAGCGGAACGGACGGAGCGCCGAAGCGGGCAGGCCGTAGATCAGACCGTGAATATGCCACGCACCATCCTGGTGAAGCTCCGGCACGAGCAGCACCTGAAACGAGGTGTTATACTTCTTGCGTTTGTCCCGGATAAACTGCATGAGCCGCTTTGCGTAGCGATCCAGGTTATAGCGATCTGCCAGCCGCTGATCCAGTGTGCCGGTGAAGAAGCAGTCCCAGGGATTACAGAGGGCATATTGCAGCACCATTGACCGGGCACGGCTGAAACTGTTGTCCAGCTTTGTATCATAGTGCTGTGCCTCTTCACGCAGACACGCAAAGTCAGGATCACGGTGGCCTTTGAACGCCACGACCTTGTAAATCTCATCGGTATAACGGTGTATGGAGTACACCGGGGAAACCGCCATATTCCAACACCTTCCCGCAAAACGTTATGATGTCAAGTGACCCCAAACGGAGCTGCATACTCCGTTCGGAAATCGACCTTAACACAGCATATCTTCCGACGTTCTGCGGTAAGGTGAAGGTTCAAACTCAGGCTTTGATCATGTCAACGACGCTGCCGCCGCGACCACGGAACACAAACACGGTGTCACCGACCTGGGGCGTGTAAGAGATGTCACACATCTTCTTTTCCGACAGGAACACGCGCTCAGGCTCGCCACCTGTGCCAGTAGGAACAAGGTAGACGTACATACCATGTACTTCCTTGCCGTCATCACCGACAAAAGCTGCATCGGCCAATCTGATGATCTTCATTCCCATTCTCATTTACCTCCTAAAAAAATGACTGCGAAAGGCGGGATCACCTTTCGCAATCATTATCAGGCTTCACATAATCTCATTAAGATAAGCAAAAAAATCAAAAAACACTTGACAATTTGAAAAAATCGGAAGCTTCGCCTTGAGAGGAATTTCAAGGAGACCACGCCGATGAGAAACTACCCGAACACCCTGAAAAGAAAGCTTCTGGATACCATATCCGGAAAACAAGAAGCTGTATAGCGAATTGTATCCTGATGAAGCCAAGCAGATGGAAGGATACACCGAAAACATTGGAGCCCTTCTAAAGCGGGAACTCGGAATAGACAGTATAACAACCATTGATAGAAACGCTGAAAATGCGAGAAACTACAACATTGATGTAGTGGGTATGACTGACTACATCGAAAACAAATGTGGCTGGCGTCGCAACGTGATATATTATGACGCAGAAATTATCAACCAAATCAATATTCTGAGGAAAAGATATTAAGGGATTGAAGGTTCTTCCTTGATATGAATGGGTACACCATAAAAGCATCCACAGCTTTTTGGTAAGGATGAGGTCGACTGCCCACCGCATTTCCTAAGCTAAAGGCACAGGTACATTCCGCACGGCCATAAAATTTAGCCTTATTTTTAGCCTTATAACTTCAAAATTTGATAATACAGCCCGGCAGCATTTAACAGCATGATTTCCTGCAAACCCTGTATTTCCAACACTTCCCGGCATCGGTCAACACGGCGCAAATTTGCCCTGCGGCGATTCGAGTCCTGTACCGCGCACCATCGTCAAAAGCCCTGAAACCATTATGGTTTTAGGGCTTTTCGTTATTTTGCCGAAAAGCTTTGTTGTAATGATTTGGAAAGTGCCCGCAAAAGTTGCAGAAATTGGCTTTTGTGAATTTTGCCGCAGCAAAAAAACAGGCGGCCTCCTTAATTGGGGAGGCCGCCTGTTTTGCGTATTAGAATTATTTTTAAGTACCCAAGGAATATCTCTTATCTCAAAGCAACCAAATATCCCATCGCATTGGTCAGTTCAGCGTTTTTCTTTGCATTTTGTTCCTGTACCAAACTTTGAAAAAGACGGTTCAATTCATCCAGCAACAGCAGATAACTGCGGTTTAGGTAGCCCAACTCATCAGTACGCGTAATGTCCAGATCCGGCGGAGCAAAATCCAGCGTCTCCAGACTGCGCATGCACTCTACCAGCATAAGGATCGGCCTGGAAACCGTGCG
>ERZ857840.4554-NODE-4554-length-10541-cov-2.970723_pt1 | contig 10541 bp, 6 predicted proteins | sample MGYA00519760_ERZ857840 | MGnify/ENA primary metagenome ERZ857840 (study PRJEB31778, sample SAMEA3449371) | human gut metagenome | biome: human gut; feature: human-associated habitat; material: faeces | place: United Kingdom | collected 2010/2012 ... | reverse complement strand
GTCCCTGAACTGTTGATGGCGGCCCGTGCCATGAAAGGGGCGCTCGATCTGTTGAAGCCGCTGATGAAAGGAGCTGCTTCGCACCGGTTGGGCAAGGTGGTAATCGGTACGGTGAAAGGCGATTTGCACGACATCGGAAAGAACCTGGTCGCTTCCATGCTGGAAGGTTGCGGCTTTGAAGTGATAAATCTGGGAACGGATATCTCTTCAGAGAAATTTATCACGGCGATCAAGGAAAACCAGGCGCAGATTCTTTGTCTTTCCGCCTTGCTGACTACGACGATGAATTATATGCAGGAAGTGATCGACGCCCTGGAAAAGACCGGTATCCGCCAGGAGGTGAAGGTCATGATTGGTGGTGCCCCTGTATCCGAATCGTTTGCCCGTCAGATTGGAGCCGACGGCTACAGTGATAATGCGAATGCCGCCGTGACGCTGGCAAAATCATTGTTATCCGCTTAATTGTATGTTTGATTGTAGTTTGGATTTTAGCACGTTGTCCCTGACGGCAAACGATCTGTTTGCCGAGATGGGATACGGCAACACAGCCCCGGAAGAACCTGTGGAGGCACTGGCCCTTTCCATGCTGAAGGAGGTTTCTTCCCGGACTGTTCCCCGTTGTACTTTCGGCCTGTTCGACGGAACGGTGGATGACGGATATGTAATCCTGGATGGCGGAGAACCCTTTCTCGTAGGGGGGACAATCGCTTCCCTACTGAAAGGCTCCGAACGGTTCGCCCTGTTTGCCGCCACGGCTGGGATGGCTTTTCAGGAATACCAGGACAGCCTGAAAGCGGAGGGAGATATCCTGAAATGCTTCATTGCCGATATTATCGGGACCTGCATTGCCGAGAAAGCCGGCGACCGGATGGAACGCCTGCTTGAAAAAGAACTGGGAGGCGAACGGCATACGAACCGCCTGAGCCCCGGCTATTGCGGCTGGCACCTCACCGGACAGAAAACGTTGTTCCGGCTCATGGGAGGAGCCCCCTGCGGTATCAGCCTGTCTGATGTCTGCCTGATGACTCCTATCAAGTCGATTAGCGGAATAATCGGTATCGGTCCGGAGGTAGATGAGAAAAAATACGGTTGCCAGTATTGTGAACTGGAAACCTGTTATAAACGAAAAAGAAAGAAGAAATAATGGAAATACAAGAATGGTTGCAAGAGACAATCAGGCAAAAAGAACGTAGGGCTATTCCTATCATGACCCATCCGGGCATTGAACTCTGTGGAAAAACAGTGAGAGACGCAGTCACCAGTGGTATGGTGCATGCAGACGCTATCTGCCGGTTGAACGAGCAGTATCCTTCGGCCGCCCCGACCGTGATTATGGACCTGACGGTAGAGGCGGAGGCTTTCGGTGCGAAGGTGGTCTTCCCCGAAGACGAGGTGCCCAGCGTAACGGAACCGCTGGTATCCGATAAGGAGTCGATTGATAATTTACAGATACCGTCTCTGGATACAGCACGTGTCCCCGAGTATCTGAAAGCGAACCGTCTGACGGCGGAACGTGTGAAGGATAAGCCTGTTTTTGCCGGCTGTATCGGTCCGTTTTCACTGGCGGGACGTTTGTTCGGTTTGTCCGAACTGATGATTGCCCTGTATGTGGAGCCGGAGAACATCACTGTCCTGTTGGAGAAATGTACCCGTTTCCTGATTGATTACTGCCGTGCGATTAAGGAGACAGGCGTTCATGGCGTGATTATGGCGGAACCGGCTGCCGGGCTGATTTCAAATGAGGATTCGCTGCTTTATTCGACGACCTATGTCCGCCAGGTGGTAGAGGCCGTGCAGGACGAACATTTTATCGTAATCCTGCATAACTGCGGAAATGCAGGCCATTGTACGGAGGCTATGGTTCAGTCGGGAGCGGCCGCACTTCATTTCGGCAATAAGATCGATATGCAGGATGCCCTTGCCAACTGTCCGGAAGACCGTCTGGTGATGGGGAATCTGGACCCGGTCGGTCTTTTTAAACAGTCCTCGTCAGAAGAAGTATATACCGCGACTATGAATCTGTTACAGCAGACCAAAACATGGAAGAATTTCGTTTTGTCGACAGGTTGTGATGTCCCGCCCCATATTCCGGCTGAGAATATCGAGGCATTTTATCAAGCACTTACTAATTTTAACAGGTCAATGTAAAAAAAGGGAGGTGTATCAAAATAAACTTTTGATGCACCTCCTATTTTGGATTCTGTTACTTTTTACCGGATAAACAGCAGTTCGCGGTATTTCGGCAACGGCCACATCTGGTTGTCCACCATCAGTTCCAGTTCGTCAATATGTTCGCGTATATCATCCAGGAACGGAACGACTGTGTCATGATAAGCGATCGCTTTGCTGCGGTAGTCGGTGATAACGTTCGCCTTCTTGCGGGCTTCGATCATCTCGTCCGTCATGCGTGTTACGGCATTTACGTGCTTGGATATTTTGCGTACCAGGCGGCGCGGTTCGGCAGACAGGTCCTCATATTCTTCCGGGCTGAACGTCTCTTTCAGCTTGGTGATATTGCTCAACAGCAAAGACTGGTAATGCAATACGACCGGGATGATATGGTTCATGGACAAATCTCCCAGGACGCGGGCTTCGATTTGTACTTTCTTGATATAGATTTCCCATTTCACTTCGTTGCGGGCTTCCAGCTCCTTTTCGCTCAATACGCCTGTTTCCCTGAACATGCGGATTACTTCCGGCTTCAGGTAAGCGTCGTATTGCAATGGAACGCTGTTTTCGCAATCCAGGCCGCGGCGGGCAGCTTCCGCCTTCCATTCGTCGCAGTAACCGTTGCCGTCGAAACGGATGGGTTTGGATTCTTTGATATAAGCTTTCAATGTTTCGAAGATAGCCACTTCCTTGCTCTTGCCTGCTGCCTGGAGCGCTTCCACGTCCTTCTTGAACTGCTGTAACTGATAGGCTACGGCAGAATTGACTGCCAGCATGGCCGAACCGCAGTTGACGGACGAACCCGGAGCACGGAACTCGAAACGGTTGCCGGTGAAAGCGAACGGCGACGTGCGGTTGCGGTCCGTATTGTCCAGCAGCAGTTCGGGAATCTGCCCGAAGCCGAGGCTCAGGCGTTTCTTGTCGTCCACCTCGATGGCATCTTCAATCGAACTGTTTTCGAATTTATCCAGTACCTCGCTGATTTGTGTACCCAGGAAGGACGAGATAATGGCGGGAGGCGCTTCGTTGGCCCCCAGGCGGTGGGCGTTGGTTGCCGAAGCGATACTGGCTTTCAGCAGCCCGTTGAATTTATAGACGGCCATCAGCGTATTGACCACGAAGGTGATGAAACGCAGGTTGTCTTCGCGGTCCTTGCCCGGCGAGAACAGGTTGATGCCCGTATCGGTTCCCATCGACCAGTTGCAATGTTTACCCGAGCCGTTCACACCCATGAACGGTTTTTCGTGAAGCAGTACGCGGAAGTTGTGGCGGCGTGAAACACGTTTCATGACCGACATCAGCAACTGGTTATGGTCGTTGGCCAGGTTGCATTCTTCGTAGATGGGCGCCAGCTCGAACTGGTTCGGGGCCACCTCGTTATGACGGGTTTTCACCGGGATGCCCAGCTTGTAACACTCCACTTCCAGGTCTTTCATGAACTCCTGTACGCGTGAAGGGATGGCGCCGAAATAATGGTCGTCGAGCTGCTGGTTCTTGGCACTTTCGTGTCCCAGCAACGTGCGTTCCGTCAGTGAGAGGTCCGGACGGGCGGAGTAAAGCTCCTCGTCCACCAGGAAATATTCCTGTTCCCAACCCAGGTATGTGATTACTTTGTGAACATCTTCATTGAAATAGTTGCAAACCTCTTTCGCCGCTTTGTTGAGTGCTTCGACAGAACGTATCAGCGGTGTTTTGTAGTCGAGAGCCTCGCCGGTATAGGCGATGAAGACTGTCGGGATACAGAGGGTGTCGTCTACAATAAATGCGGGGGAGGAGGGGTCCCAGGCAGAATAACCGCGGGCTTCGAACGTGTTGCGCAGTCCGCCGTTGGGGAAGCTGGACGCATCCGGTTCCTGCTGTGCGAGCAGTTTGCCGCTAAATTCTTCAATCATACCGCCGTTACCGTCGTGTTCGACAAAAGCGTCGTGTTTTTCGGCTGTCCCGTCGGTCAGGGGCTGGAACCAGTGTGTATAATGGGTAACTCCTTTTTCCAGTGCCCACATACGCATACCGGCTGCCACATGGTTGGCTATTTCGCGGTCGATAGGTGTTCCGTTATCAATGGCGTGGGTCAGGGCTTTGTACGTTTCCTTGGAGAGATACTTTTGCATAGCCTTGCGGTTAAATACGTTCTCGCCATAGTACTCGGATACTTTCTGTTTGGGAGTGACGGCTTCTACGGCCTTACGGTTGGAAGCTTTCTCCACTGCATTAAAGCGTGAGATTGACATATGGATTATTTTAATGTTTTACCGGCTGCAAAGATACAAGCAAATCTTCATTTATGCTTTCAACGGGTAGTTAAAAACAATTTCATGAAACATTTTGGTAGCGGCCGGAGATAAATTGTCCGGCGGGTTGCATGGAATAAAGTTCTTCTGTTCTATCTTTTACTTTTTCACTTTACCGACAAACAACACATTATTATCATTCTCATCCAGCGTCGCTGCCAGTTCCTCGAGTTTCTTTCTGTCCTGGCTGGGGCATTTGCCGGAGGCGAGATGTTTTTCTATCTTTTCGATCAGTTGTCCCGGTTCCATATTCCGGATAAAATATCCCTGGTAGAAATTGTGGCCTGTTCCGGAGAGGGGGAGGTTTCCGTAGAAGTCGTTTACCAGACGGAAATGGGAGGAAGCATTCTTCTTTTTATCAATCAGGATATCTCCGCCATTTTCCGGACCGTTTTTCCCCCAGAAATAATAATTGACCATGAAGTGATTCGGGAGTCGGTAGTATAGATGTATCGGTTTCTCTTCCGGATTCGGGAAAGTCATGGTAAATTCAGGTAATAACCGGTTGCCGACAGGATCAAAAAGAGTGTCTATGCTGGTGTGGAAGAAATCGAACCCGTTGCCGTTTTTGTAAGAGAAAACTTCTCCGTTGAAGTCCGACACTGTCCTTTTGGCGGTTGCCGGGATCTGTTTCAGGATGTTTCCTTCCATATCCACTTGGAAAGCAAGCGGTTCCCCTTCCTGAAATGGCATGTGTACGACGGATAATGTGCCGTCTGCATTGAGCGATAATTTAGGTTTGTTGATCTGTCCCGGAAGCGGGATGTCTTTGATCCATTTGCCGTTCGTGCCGTACACCATGATCTTCCGGCCATAGAAAGGCGAGAGGAAGATACGGTCGTTCTTTTCGTCGATGACTTCATCGTAAATGGATATAGCATATTCTCCGGCCCCATTGCCTACGGAGCCGATGTCGTGCAGGAATTTACCCTCTTTGTCGAAGAGTTTGAACGGTCCGCCGCTTCGTTGCCGTATCCCGATATACTGGTCGGTGACGAGGGTGAACCAGGCTTTGAACATGGCGGAGTCAGAGTTGTCGAAACGTATGATGCGGCAGTCTTCGACAAATTCGCTGAGCGGCACGTCGATAGTGTCTTTCGCCAGGGCGAAGTCGCACACGGTCAGTTCGTTTCCGTCTGTTTCAACGGTGGTGATACTTCCGTCGTTCGTTTTCAGTGCTTTTTGTTTCTGGGTGAAAATGTTGCAGGCGGATAAACATCCCAGTAACAAGACGGAGGAGAGGAGCAGATAAGTTGTTTTCATACAGGATCTATTTAAAGTTGTTTACTATCAACAAAAATACGAATAGCTCGTAATTACGAACTATTCGTATGAAAGTATTTGATCCCGGTTAGATTATATTAACTGTTTCAGAACAAACTCCATGCTACAGTCAACCCCGCCATTACGATAGCCACCATGCTCATCAGCTTGATCAGGATATTGAGGCTCGGACCGGAAGTGTCTTTGAACGGGTCGCCGACGGTATCGCCGACAACGGTTGCCTTATGGGCTTCGCTGCCTTTGCCGCCGTGGTTGCCTTCTTCGATGTGTTTCTTGGCGTTGTCCCAGGCGCCGCCTGCGTTGGCCATGAAGATGGCCAGTACGAAACCTGTGCTCAGTCCGCCGATCAGCAGGCCGATCACGCCGGTCACACCGAATATCAGTCCGGTCACTATCGGGGCGATGATCGCCAGCAACGAGGGAACAACCATCTCATGTTGTGCCCCTTTCGTCGAAATCTCTACGCAACGGGCGTAATCGGGTTCCGCTTTTCCTGTCAGGATACCCGGTATTTCGCGGAACTGGCGGCGTACTTCTTCTACCATATGTCCGGCGGCGCGTCCTACGGCGTTCATCGTCAGTCCGCAGAACATAAAGGCCATCATCGACCCCAGGAACATGCCCGACAGTACTTTCGGATTCATCAGCGTCACATCGTAGTAGATCATAAAGTCGGAGAAAGAGGCCTTCGATACCTCCATCGTACGCCCGTCGGCAAACGACAAGACGTTTTCTCCCAGGCGCAGCAGCCCGATCTTGATCTCTTCTATATAAGACGCCAGCAACGCCAATCCCGTCAGGGCGGCAGAGCCGATGGCGAATCCTTTACCGGTGGCGGCTGTGGTGTTACCCAGCGAGTCGAGGGCGTCGGTGCGTTTGCGTACTTCTTTGCCCAGACCAGACATTTCGGCATTTCCTCCGGCATTGTCGGCGATCGGGCCGTAAGCGTCGGTAGCCAATGTGATACCCAAAGTGGAAAGCATGCCGACGGCGGCGATGCCGATTCCGTAAAGTCCCATTCCTACATTGCTAAAGTCAAATCCCGAGGCAAAGAGGAAAGAGCAGATGATACCTACCACAACAGCCAGCACGGGGATAGCGGTAGAAAGCATTCCCAGTCCTAATCCGGAAATGATAACGGTGGCCGGCCCTGTCAGTCCCGCTTCCGAAACCCGTTTGGTCGGGTTGTAGGATTGTGAGGTGTAATATTCCGTCGCCTGGCCGATCACGATACCCACCAGCAAGCCGATCACTACCGAGCAACTGATCCAGAACCAGTTGTCGAGGCCGAGTAGATAAAGTATCCCGAAGGTGGAAACAGCGATCAGCACCGAACTGAGGTTTGTACCGATAGCCAGCGCCTTCAACAACTGCCGGATATTAGCATCCTCTTTCGTCCTGACGGCAAAAATACCCAGGATAGAGAGGACGATGCCGACAGCCGCGATCAGCATCGGTGAGACTACTGCCTTATATTGCATTTCTATATTGCCGGACGAAACGAAAGCGGCAGCACCCAGAGCGGCGGTCGCCAGTATCGAACCGCAGTAAGATTCGTACAGGTCGGCACCCATACCGGCTACGTCGCCTACATTGTCACCCACGTTATCGGCGATGGTGGCCGGGTTACGCGGGTCGTCTTCCGGAATGCCGGCTTCCACTTTCCCGACAAGGTCGGCTCCCACATCGGCGGCTTTCGTATAGATTCCACCTCCCACGCGGGCAAAGAGCGCCTGTGTAGAGGCTCCCATGCCGAAGGTCAGCATGGTCGTAGTGATAATGGTCAGTTTATGGGTCGGGTTCAGGGCTTCATCCGGAATGAAAGCGTTCAGCAGTACGTACCAGAAAGAGATGTCGAGTAGTCCGAGGCCGACCACCACCAGTCCCATGACGGCGCCGCTGCGGAAAGCGACCTGCAACCCCTTGTTGAGCGATGAACGGGCGGCATTGGCTGTACGGGCGGAGGCATAAGTCGCCGTCTTCATCCCCAGGAATCCCGCCAGTCCAGAGAAGAAACCGCCGGTCAGGAAGGCGATCGGCACCCATTCGTTCTGCACGCCGAAGCCGTAAGCCATAATGGAAAACAAGATAACCAGCACAAGGAAAACCGAGGCTACTACCTTGTACTGTTGTTTCAGGTACGACATCGCACCTTCACGCACATAAGAAGCGATTTTAGCCATCGTTTCCGTTCCTTCACTCTCTTTCATCATTTGCCGGAAGAAGAACCAGGCAAATACCAGCGCCAGAACCGACGCCACGGGCACAATCCAGAAAATACTAGTTATCATAGTCGTTAGATTTAAAATGAATAATATGCCAATGTGCCAATATGCCAATAATCCGATGTGTCAATGAGGAAATAATAGAATCTGTAGCTATTTCCATTGGCATATTAGCACATAGGCATATTGGCACATTATTCCCTCCGTAAATGTAAGAAAAATAAAAACGTAGAGAAACTTTTTCGTAAATAATACTGTTTCATTCTAAAAAAAACAGCATATTTGTCACCGTAAAAGAGAGAAAACATACAATGACGCAAGAATCGAACCATAAGACCTATAGATTGGGATTGGCCTTAAGCGGCGGAGGCGCGAAAGGTTTTGCACACCTTGGGGTATTCAAATTACTGGAGGAGTGCGGACTGAAGCCGGATATCATCGTTGGGACGAGTGTCGGTGCGTTAATGGGAACTTTGTTTGCCGACGGCTATTCGGCAGACGAGTTGAAAGAACTCTTTACAGGCCGTGAATTTTCCGAATTTGCACAACTCCAGCTTCCCAAGTCCGGCTTGTTCGACAGCAAACGTTTCCGGTATTTCCTGAAACGCCATCTGAGAGCCAAGACATTTGAAGAACTGAAAATCCCTATGATCGTGGTAGCGACCGATCTGGATAACGGCGAAAGCCATGAGTTCAGCAGCGGGCCTATCGTGGAGGCGGTGACAGCTTCGTGCAGTATACCGATCATTTTCAGTCCGGTAGTGATTAACGGGGTACATTATGTGGACGGCGGTTTGTTTCATAACTTCCCGGTTTCCATCATCCGCGACAGGTGCGAGCGGGTGATCGGGGTGAATGTCAGCCCGCTGGTTCCCCAGAAATACAAGCAAACGATATTTCATATTGCAGAACGTTCCTATCATTATATGTTCCGGGCCAATACGCTGGAAGATCGTGAGATGTGCGACGTGTTGATCGAGGCGGAAGAATTCGGCATGTATAAAACTTTTGATTTGGAGAATGTGGAACAGATTGCCCGCATCGGTTATGATGCAGCGATCCGCGCATTCGAATTGGTGATACAAGAGAATAAACATGAAACACTGGTGAAAGCGATTATGGCGCGGAAAAACAATATGCTTCTGCCATAGCTTTGTCCGGTGCTTGCCCGGATAACTTTTACCGATAATATTTAAAGTTGATAAAAGCGATGAAACAAATGGATAAAATGATCATTTATCAGGTATTTCCCCGTTGGTTCGGAAATCTGAAATCTCCGTTGGTAAAGAACGGTAGTGTAAGGGAAAACGGAGTAGGAAAGTTCTCCGCCTTTTCACCGACGGCCCTGGCAAAGATCAAGGAAATGGGTACGACGCATATCTGGTACACCGGAGTGATAGAACATGCTACCCAGACCGATTATTCCGCTTATCAGATACGCAAAGACCATCCGGACGTGGTGAAAGGCAAAGCCGGTTCCCCTTATGCAATAAAAGATTACTACGATATAGACCCCGACCTGGCAGAGAAAGTACCGAACCGTATGAAGGAGTTCGAGGCGTTGGTGAAACGTACGCACGATGCCGGGATGAAGGTGATCATTGACTTTGTGCCGAACCATGTGGCACGCGAATATTACTCGGATGCCCGCATGTCGTATGTCGAAGATCTGGGACAGCATGATGATACGACCAAAGGGTTTGACCGTAATAATAACTTCTATTATATTCCGGGATGCCCGTTGCACCTGTCGTTTGCCGAAGCGCACGGGGATTACGATTATAGCGAGTTCCCCGCTAAAGTGACTGGGAATGACTGTTTTAGTCCGTGTCCGGGAAAGAACGACTGGTACGAAACGGTCAAGCTGAATTATGGCGTGGATTATGTGAATGGCCGGATCGGTCATTTCAACCCGGTGCCCGGCACCTGGACGAAGATGCTGGATATCCTGCTTTACTGGGCGGATAAAGGCGTTGACGGTTTCCGTTGTGATATGGCGGAGATGGTACCGGTGGAATTTTGGAACTGGGTGATTCCGAAGGTAAAAGAAAAACATGCTGTTGTTTTCATTGCCGAGGTTTATAATCCGGCAGAATACCGTAACTATATTTTCAATGGTCATTTTGACTATTTGTATGATAAGGTAGGACTGTACGATACCGTGCGTGCGGTGATGTGCAATCAGGCTGCGGCCAATACGATCTCTTACTGCTGGCAGAGCCTGGAAGGTATCCAGTCACATATGTTGAACTTCCTGGAAAACCATGACGAGCAGCGTATCGCCTCTTATTTCTTTGCCGGCGATCACCGTCCGGGTATCCCCGGCATGATTGTTTCGGCCATGATGAATACGAACCCGGTCATGATCTACAGCGGTCAGGAGTTGGGCGAGCCGGGTATGGACGAGGAAGGTTTCAGCGGACGCGACGGGCGTACGACGATATTCGATTACTGGAGCGTGGAGAGCCTGCGCAAATGGATCAACGATTGGAAGTTCGATGGCGCCGGTTTGACGCACGAGCAGCGTGAATTGCGTGAGAAGTATGCCCGGATACTGAACGTGGCGAAATCG
>ERZ857840.4549-NODE-4549-length-10549-cov-6.978654_pt1 | contig 10549 bp, 9 predicted proteins | sample MGYA00519760_ERZ857840 | MGnify/ENA primary metagenome ERZ857840 (study PRJEB31778, sample SAMEA3449371) | human gut metagenome | biome: human gut; feature: human-associated habitat; material: faeces | place: United Kingdom | collected 2010/2012 ... | reverse complement strand
TGCTTCTTCTATTATCCGCATTTATGTCTGCTCATACGCCATCTGGGCTGCGCCCCAAAGAGCGTCATGCGCGGGAGGAACGATCTCTGCCGTGCTCTCCAGCTCACAGCGGACAATGCCGCTATATACGTTATCCGACGCGATCAGGCCGCCGAGAAGCGCCGTGCGCGGTCTTGCCATGCCGAGCCGCCGGGACAGTGCCTGCACGAGCTCCCTCAGCTCCCGCGCTTCGCGGCGGAGGATCTCAAGGCTCGTCTCATCGCCTGCCGCGGCACACTCTATGACAGTCTCCGCGAAGGACGCGATATCCGCCTTGCCGGCCTTACTGTATACATACTCTATAAGCTCTCCGATACCTTGTGGGAAACGGCCAAGCACTGCGCGGCTCAGCGCGCTCGGTTTGCTGCGTCCGTCGGCACTGCGCACAGCCTCCCGCAGGGCATCGCGCCCGATGGCGTAACCGCTGCCGACATCGTCGAGAATATGCCCGTATCCGCCGCAGCGCGCCGATACGCCGTTACTGTTGACGCCGAAGCATATCGACCCCGTGCCGGCAATGAGGACACAGCCCGCGCCGTCCATCGCGCCGCGCAGTGCGATCTCATGGTCGCCGCAGAGGCGCAGTACGCCGCGGAAATGTGCAAGCTCAAGCTGCCGGTGTATTATCCGCTCTGTCTGCGGAAGCGACAATCCCGCTGCACCGATGCACAGCGCGGCGCACCCGCTCATATCCCCGCAGGCGGCAAACACCTCATCAAGGCGCGCGCTGAAAGCGTCCGCGCCGATGGCGGAGATGTTGAACGCGCCGAAGCTCTCACGGCGGATAAAGCTATTATCCGCATCACGTATTTCAAGGCGCGTCGATGTGCCGCCGCCGTCTATTCCAGCAATGAACATATCTCTCCCGCTCCTCACAGTCTGACGGGCATCACGCCGCCGCATTCCCCGCCGGAGAATACCTCGGAGAGCGCGGCGAGGCTGTCTGCCGTATAGTCCCACGCCGCGACACGGTGTATGCCGCGCGGGAGCATGGCAAGGTCATAGGGATTTCTCAGGGCGGCGACGGTCATGTCATGCCCCGACGCAGCCAGTGCGCGGGCAAGGGCGAGCTGCCCCTCATAAATATGGGCATTGCACGTTGACATTATTATGCTGCCGCAGCCCTTGGCGGCCTCGACGATGCGCGCGATATCCGATGCGTCCGGGTCAAGCGGGCAGGTGACATATTTCCCGCCGAAGCGGCGGTGCATATACTCCGCGAACGGGAGCGAATCTGCGCTGTCATTCGCCGCCTGAGTGACGCGGTAATCGGCGCAGCCGCAGAAGAAGGTATTCTCATCCGCGCGGCTGACAGCGCCGTCGAGCGCGGTTATGGCGCGGCGTGAAATATCCCGCGCCGCGGCGAAGTCCTCCGGGCGGCCACACAGCTCGGGTTCCGCGTCCGCAAAGGCATACTTTGCCTTTGAGTTGAGGATGCGATCAACGCTCTCTGCCATATCCGTTTCGTCGAACTCGCCGCGCTCGGCGGCGGCAAGCACCGCCGCGGCGCTCTCGCGCTGGAGATCGATATCGCTGCTCACGAAGACGATATCCACCCCGGCACGGAGCGCAGTGACGACGCCGTCTGCGGTGCCGTAGTGTTTGCGTATCGCGTCCATCACCATGCAGTCGGAGAGCGTCAGGCCATTGAAGTCAAGCCGCCCGCGCAGTATGCCGCGCATGATCGTGGCTGACATCGTCGCGGGGACGTTTTCTTTCTCGATCTGAGGAAAGAGGATGTGGCTGCTCATGATGGCAGGGATGCCCGACTCTATCGCGGCGCGGAACGGCAGAAGCTCGGTCTCCTCAAGCTCCGCAAGCGGCTTATCTATGCACGGCAGGCCAAGGTGGGAGTCGACCGCGGTATCGCCGTGGCCGGGAAAGTGCTTGCCGCAGCAGAGAACTCCCGCATCGGCATATCCGCGCACAGCCTCACGGGCAAGCGCGGCGACGCGCGCGGCGTCATCGCCGAAGCTGCGCACCCCGATAACGGGGTTGCGGCGGTTGCTGTTGACATCCAGCACGGGCGCAAGATTGAAGTTCACACCCACGCCGCGCAGCTGGCGCGCGGTTATCGAAGCGGCGGTATACGCGTCCCCGATGCGCCCCGTCGCGGCGATGGCCATGTTGCCCGGAACGTTCACCGCGTCTGGCGCAAGGCGCGTGACCATGCCGCCCTCCTGGTCGATCGTGATGAAAGCCGGGTGTCCGGTCTCGGCAATAATGAGCGACTGGAGCTCCCGGCATAGCCGGCGGAGCTGGTCGTTGTTTTCAATATTCCGTCGGAACAGTATGACATTGCCGATCTTATATTCGCGCACGAGCGCGGCAAAATTCTCAGGGATGCACGTGCCTTCAAAGCCGAAGGCGAGCCGCTGCCCAAGCAAAATTCTGTTCATGTTCTTCTCCTTCCGTACATACCATCAGTTGACAAAAACTGTTCAGCGTAATAAACTTCAAATCAATATCTGCCGCGTCAGGCGGCGAGTTGGAGGATATATGGAGCACCCGATAGAAGCGCTTATAACCAAGCCGTACCGCCTTGTCATCGGCTTTATGTCCGGCACAAGTGCCGACGGTATAGACGCTGTCCTTGCCGAAATATATGGGCACGGCACGGCAACGCGCGTGAAGCAGCGCGATTTTGTGTTCATTCCGTTCGCGCCAGAGGTCCGCGCGGAGATACTGCGTCTTGCGAGCGGCGGCAGCGCCGCGGCGGCGGATTTCTGCCGCATGAACTTCCTTTTAGGCGAGCTTTACTGTGAGGCCGGACGCGAGCTCTGCCGCCATGCAGGAGTCAGCAAAGCGGATATCGACCTCATCGGCAATCACGGGCAGACGTTCTGGCACATACCGAATGAGGAGGAATACCTTGGTCATAGGCTGCGCAGCACGCTCCAGTTAGGTGAGGATGCGATGCTCGCAGAGGAGTTCTCCTGCCCGGTCATCGGGGACTTCCGCGTAAGAGATATGGCGGCGGGCGGGCTCGGCGCGCCGCTCGTGCCGTATACGGAGTTTCTGCTCTACCGCAGCGAGACCGAACACACGGCGCTCCAGAATATCGGCGGCATCGGGAACATCACGCTTCTCCCGGCGGGGTGCGCGCTCCCGGATGTGACCGCATTCGACACCGGGCCGGGCAACATGCTCATCGATGCGGCCATTGCGCGCATCACAAACGGCGAAAAGCGCTATGACGCGAACGGCGCGATGGCGGCTTCCGGCCGCGTGAGCGAAGCGCTGCTCGCGCAGCTCATGCGCGATCCCTATCTCTCCCGCCGCCCGCCGAAAACGACGGGCCGCGAGCATTACGGTGCGGCGTTCGTGGACGGCATTTTTGCCGCGGCAAACGAGCGGAAGCTCTCGGACGCCGACATTCTCGCCACCGTCACGGACTTCACCGCGCAGACGATCGCCGCGGCGATCCGCGACTTCTGCGCCGTGCGCCCCGCGCGGCTCATCGTCGGCGGGGGCGGCAGCCGGAACAGTACGCTCATGGCGGATATCGCCGCGGCGCTCCCCGACGTGCGCGTGCTCACGAACGAGGATCTCGGCTTTGACGGCGACGCCAAGGAAGCGGTCGCGTTCGCGGTGCTCGCAAACGAGGCCATCTTCGCCCGGTGCAGCAACGCGCCCGGCGCCACCGGCGCGCGGCACGGCGCGGTGCTGGGGAAGATCACGCTTTAATCAAAAAAGTACGCGAGTGCCGCGTGCAGCGATGTATCCCAGAAGTCCCAGGTGTGCGCGCCGGGCCAATGGTCAAACCGGTGCGCAAGACCGAGCGATCTGAGATGCTCATCCAAGCGGCAGTTTGCCGCGTACAGCCCGTCCTGCTCACCGCAGGACAGATACAGTCCCGGAGCATCTCCGGAAAGCCGTTCCGCCAGGACGAAGAGATCGTCCTTCGGCGGAACGGTTTTTTCTTCGCCGAATATGGCCGTGATCTCCGATTCCTGAAGCGATAGTGAGCGGCGCTCGACCGTCCGGCGGAGATCGGCGACGCCCGAAAAGCTCGCAGCGCCCGCATAGCGGTCAGGATACGTGAGCGCGCATTTCATTGCGCCGTATCCGCCCATGGAAAGACCGAAAATATAATTCTGCTCCCGCGCCGCGCCAAGGCCGAACATCCGGCGGCACACGGCGGGCAGCTCTTCGGAGACATAGGTGAAATACGGCAGGCCGTATGCCATATCGGTATAAAAGCTGCGCTGCACCTCCGGCAGCACAACGGCGAGACCGCGCTCGCGCGCATACCGCTCCACGGCGGTATAGCGCGTCCAGCCGGTGCAGTCGTCCGTCAGGCCATGCAGAAGGTAAAGCGTTTTGACCTCGGAAAGGTCGCCCTTATCGGGCAATATCACGTCCACCGCCGTCGCCATGCGCAGCGATTCCGAGGCGATCTCACAATGGAGAAATGCCATGCTCAGCCCTCCAGCGCCGCGGCAACGCGGCCGTTCGCGCGCGTGAGAAGCGTTTCCGCTCCGGTCTTGTCCACGCCGAGCAGCAGCATGACGATGGCCGGTTTGCAGGCGTAGTTCGTCTCGATAAGCGCCGCGCGCGCCGCGGCGTCCTCCGCGCCGGTCGCCTGGCGCACGATGCGCACACACCGCTCGCGCAGCTTTTCGTTTGATGCCTTCACGTCCACCATGAGGTTGCCGTAGACCTTACCGAGCTTCACCATCACGCCGGTGGAGAGCATGTTCAGTATCATTTTCTGCGCCGTGCCGCTCTTCATGCGCGTGGAGCCGGTGATGATCTCCGGCCCCGGCGCGGGAGAGATGGCAATGTCGGCATGCGCCTCGGCCTCGCAGCCGGGGCAGCACGTGACTGCGATCGTGAGCGCGCCGACGCTTTTCGCGTAGTCAAGCGCGCCGAGCACATACGGCGTCCGCCCGCTCGCGGCAATGCCGACGACGCTGTCGTCCTCCGTCAGATGCAGCGCCTTTAAATCGTTTGCGCCGAGAGAGCGGTCATCCTCCGCGCCCTCAACAGCGGCGAACATCGCGCCGTACCCGCCCGCGATCACCGCGCGGACGCGCTCCGGGTCGGTCGAGTACGTCGGAGGGCATTCGGCGGCGTCAAGCACGCCGAGACGGCCGGACGTGCCGCAGCCGGTATAGATGAGCCGTCCGCCGCGCTGCATCCGCTCATAGATGCCGTCAATGGCTTCGGCGATCTGCGGGCACACCGTCTCGACCGCGCCGGCGACCTTTTTATCTTCGTTATTGATGAGACGGACCATATCGAGCGTCGGCAGACGATCGATCTGCTCCGAAGCGGCGTTGCGCTGCTCGGTGGCCAGTTTTCCGATGTCGGTCATTCACTCATCCTCCAGTTTTTTGACGATGTGCATCTGCTCGGCGGGGATCATAAAGCACTCGCAGTACCCCTTCCGCCCCTCGATGCCGCGCAGACGCTTGAGATGGGAATAGTATTCCTTGTAGGGAAAGCTCGTGCTGTGTACGGCGAACCAGTGGTGCTCGATGGCCTTTTCCCAGAGTGCGAAGCCGTCGGACACGTCGAGATAGACATAGGGCCGGAAGCCCTCGGCATCCTCCCAGTTTTCCGCATAGTACAGATGGCGGGCAAAGTGGCGGGGAAGATCGCGCTCAAAGCCCTCGATGGCGGCATAAAACCAGGCGTCCGTCACAATGCGGCGGCACGCCGCGTGGTCCTTGTGCATGCTGTGGGCGTGGTGGGTGATGAGAATATCAGGCTTTACGCGGCGGATGACATCGCACACGGCAAAGCGCGCCTCGTCGTTATCCGGCAGCAGCCCGTCCGGATAGCCGAGCACGATCGCCTCGCCCCCGAGCTCGGCGGCGAAGGCCTCCGCCTCGGCGACCTTGCTTTTCCGGTATTCGGCAACGTCTGCTCCGGCAGGCGCGCCCTTCTCCCCGGCGGTGAGCGCAAGCGTCACGCTGCGTCCCCCGTGCACGGCGTTCGCGGCGAGCAGCGCGCCGCAGGTCAGCTCCATATCGCCGATGTGCGCACCGACGGCCAGTATCGTTTTGCTCATGACTTCAGCTCCTTTATCATCACGGCGAAATACCGCCGCGGCGTGAATCCGGCTTCCTTATAGATGTTCTGCGCCGGGTTGTCGATTCCGGTGAAGAGGGACATATACTGCGCGCCGCATTCCTTCTCCGCGCGGCAGAGCCGGTAGAAGAGAAGCTTGCCGAGCCCGTGGCCGCGGTATCGTTCCTCCACGGCGATGCCCGCAAAGTACCCGCGGCCTGTCGGCTCCGGGTACACCGGGCCGGTGAAGCCCGCGACCGTGTCGCCGGAGAGACCGACGAGAAGGCGCATGCCGCCGTGCGCCGCGGCGGGGATCTCCGCGTCCCACATGGAATTTCCGAGCGACGCTACCATCTCGTCCACGCCGCGGTGGACGCCCTCTTTGTACCAGTCTACGGTGTAGCCCTGCGCGGCCATTTTCGCCGCGCGTTCTTCCATCGCGGCGGGGTACGCAAACGCCGCAAGATCGAGATACATCGCCATTTCGGTCGCCGCCTCGCGGTAGCCGAGCGCGAGCATCCGCTCATAAAGCGGTATATCCTTCGCTATGCCGGGCATGTTGTTGTGCCGGTGGCCGTCCGTTCCGGGGATGATCCACGGCAGACGCAGGGGATTGAAAAACGTAACGGCGGCCACGCTCTTTCCCTTCGCGCGGAAGGAATCCTCCACAGCGCCGAGCAGCAGCGCGGTATTCTCCGCCGTGTCGCACGTCTCATCAAGCAGCACGCAGCTCACATAGCCGCGCACCGCGCCCTGCGCGAGCGTATCGCCCGTGCAGCCCGCAGCAAAGCCAAGGATCGCGCCCCTTTCTTCGAGCACGAACGTGCTCTCGCCGCAGAAGGCCGGGTGCGCGAGCAGCAGTTCGTCCAGTTTACCGGCGTCGAGCGGCGCATACCCCGCCGCCGCGCCCGCGGTATTCCACAGACGCAAAACCTCCGGCGCGTCCGAGCGCTCATACAAACGAAGTTTCATAAAACCCTCCGTATCTCACAAAAGGGCTGCTGCGTTTCGCAGCAGCCCTTTGTGGAAATCTTCTGTCAGCCCTTGACGGCGCCGATCGTGACGCCCTCGAGGAAGTATTTCTGCAACGTGAAGAACAGAATGAACATCGGCAGCGCCGAGAGCGTCGCGCCCGCCATCATGGGGGCGAAGAGCGTCTCGTTCGCAAACTTGAAGGTCTTGAGACCGACCTGGATCGTGAATATATAGTCCTTGCTCGTTACAAGGAAGGGCCAGAAGAACGTGTTCCAGCTGGAAAGGAACGTGTTGATCGCCATGACCGCCAGCACGGTTTTCGAGAGCGGCAGGATGATGCGCACGAAAATGCCGAGCTGGCTGCAGCCGTCGAGCTTGGCCGATTCGATGAGCGGCGTGGGGATGCTCGTGAAAAACTGCTTGGCGAGAAAGATATTGTACGATGTCACAACGCCGGGCAGGATCATCGCGGCATAGGTGTTCGTCATGTGCAGCTTGTTCGCAATGAGAATGTAGAGCGGCACCTGCGTGACCTGGTACGGGATCATCATCGCCACGAGGATCAGCCCGAACAGCCACTGGCGGCCCTTGAAGCGGATCTTCGAGAACGCATAGCCCGCCATGGACGCGAATATGACGTTGCCCGCCACCGTTGCCGAGGCGACGATGAGGCTGTTGACGATCCAGCGGACGGAGTATTTGCTGAACGAAAAGAATGCCTTGTACGAGTCGAGCGTCCACACGCGCGGGAAGATGCTCCGGGAAGTGCCCGCCGTGGCGACGGCGGGGCCGAACGACGACATGATCATATAGAAGATCGGGAAAAGCGTCAGAAGCGCGAAGAGGATGAGGATCACCGCAAGGAGGATGTTGCGCGCGATGCGCTTTTCGGGGTGGTTTACGTGGGGGGAGTAAAGTCCTGTCGTAGCCATGCCGTTCCTCCTTTCAGTATTCGACGTCCGTGCCCATGAGCTTGAACTGCGCGAGCGAAATGAGCGCAATGACGATGGCAAGCAGGATAGCCTGCGCGCAGGCGAGACCGAACTTTGAGTACTCAAAGGCGTTCTTGTAGATGAGAAGGCCGATCATCGTCGTGCTGTTGTCCGGGCCGCCGCCGGTCATCATAAAGGCGTTCTGGAACACCTGGAACGAGCCGATGATGCCCGTCACGAGCAGAAAGAGCGTCGTCGGCTTCACAAGGGGGAACACGATGTAGCGCACCTTCTGGAAGAACGTTGCGCCGTCGAGCTCGGCGGCTTCAAAGTAGCTGTTGTCGATGCCGAGGAGCGCGGCTATGTAGATGATGATGTTGCTGCCCTGTCCGGAGAGGATCGCCATGAGCATCAGCGAGAGCATGGACGTTTTCGAGCTGGAGAGCCAGTTCTGCGACGGGATACCAAAGAACATCAGCACCTGGTTGAAAAGGCCGTCCGGCGAGGAGTCGTACAGCCACAGCCACACGACCGAGAGCGCCACGCCCGAGGCGATGCCGGGCAGATAGTAAACGGACTTGAAAAGCGACTGCGTTTTCTTTTTGAACGGCAATATCATGATCGCGATGGAGAAGGCGATCAGCAGCGACAGAGGAACCACGACGGCCGTGTACACAATGGTGTTCTTCACCGCTTTATAAAAGAGCGCGCTTTTGAAGGTGTCGATATAGTTCTTCAGCCCGATGAATTCCGAGCCGAAGGGCTTGTACTTCAGAAAGCTCGTGCGCACGGCGCTGACCACGGGGTAGAGCGTGAACGTCACGAACACCACCATGGCGACAAATATGAAGAAATAGCCCCACCGATCCTCGCTGGTGAACCGGAACCGGCGATCGGCGAGCGTTCTTCCTCTGGCTTTGCTCATAGTCTTTCCTCCACGAATCGAATCAAACGCGGCTTTATCAAAGCCTCGCAGAGTTTGCTCCCGCAGGAGCAAATTAATGAGATCATTTTCTCCGGCGACATGTGCGTCGGAGAAAATTCCTCTCGGCTCGCAAACGTGCTCTCGCAGCGAGTGCGCTGCGGCGAGCCGCAGCTACCTCATCCCGAAGCATTGCTTCGGGATGAAAGGAGTTGCCCCGCCCGGCCATGCCGGGCGGGGCAGAGTGGTTATGCGTTATTTGCGGAGATAAACCAACGCTTAGAGAGCGCCGGAGACGCAGCCGTCGGCGCCGAACGCCTCGGTAGCGGCGGTGCAGACAGCGTCATAGACTTCCTGCGCGGTGGCTTCGCCGGCAAGGAGAGCCTGGAACTTCGGAACGATGACTTCGTCCATGATGGTCTTGGCAGAAGCGCTCTGCTCGGCGGTCACACCGGCGGGAGGCGCAACGACAAGGCCGATGCAGCGGGCGGCGGAGGCAACGTTGCCCTCGTCAAGGCCTTCGGGGGAGACGTAAGCGTCGCGGCCGGTCTGGCAGACGGGTTCGAGAAGCAGGGTCTGGTCAACGGCAGCGATGCGCTCGCCGGAGGAGATGTAGTCGAGGAACAGGCACACGTTCTTGAGGTGCTCGTCGGTGGTCTTGTTGTTGCGGAGGGCGATCAGGCCGTCCACGGAGCCGAAGCAGGAGGCTTCCGCGCCTTCCATCGTCGGAACGGGCAGGAACGCGTAGTTCACGGGGATGGAGTTCTCCACGGCGGTGCCGTCGTTGGCCTCAAGAGCGGCGTTGTTCTTGTTGATGTTGTTCTCAAAGAGCGGCATGGCCTTGCCGAAGATCATGGCCTTGCCCTGCTGGCACATGACCATGCGCTGACCGGCTTCAACAGCGTAGTTGGGCATGTAGCCGGCCTTGGTCATTTCCTCAATGGCGTTGAGGAGGTTGAGCATATTGTCAGAGGTGAAGGCATACTTCAGCTCAGGAGTGAAGGCATTGGTGAGGCCAGCCATAACACCCATGATGTTGGGAACGTCGGAGGCAGTGACGCCGGAGTTTGCAAACGCGAAGCCGAAGCAGTCGGCAGTGGTGCCGGCCTTGAGGACCTCAAGGAACTCCTCGTAGGTCCAGCCTTCGGTCTGGATCTTTTCGATGTCAGCACCGGCAGCTTCAAGCATCTCACGGTTGCCGCCGATGGACTGAATGGTTATGTAGAGAGGAAGGCCGTAGGGAGTGTTCTCGATGGACATATAGTCCATTGCGTTCTGGTCATAGTCGGCAAGCCTGTCGGCATCCATGTAGGCAGAGATGTCAACACCGAGGCCGAGGTCGACATACTGGCCGATGTTGGAGTAGGATATCTCAGCGATGTCGGGAGCTTCACCGGCATTTGCCATAGTGCTGAGCTTATCGTTATGATCGTCCCAAGAGGTCTTGATGACTTCGATCTTGATGTTGGGGTACATTGCGGTGAACTCGGCTGCCCAGGTGTCTATATCGTCCTGATAGGTGGAGGACACGGGCGGGACCATAACGGTAACGGTGTCTTCTGCAGGTGCGGCATCCTCAGCCGCGGGGGCGTCCCCGGCTGCAGCGGGCTGATCGGCAGCGGGTGCGGCAGGCTGACCGCAGGCGCAGAGAGCAAATACCATG
>ERZ857840.4545-NODE-4545-length-10556-cov-8.416817_pt1 | contig 10556 bp, 8 predicted proteins | sample MGYA00519760_ERZ857840 | MGnify/ENA primary metagenome ERZ857840 (study PRJEB31778, sample SAMEA3449371) | human gut metagenome | biome: human gut; feature: human-associated habitat; material: faeces | place: United Kingdom | collected 2010/2012 ... | reverse complement strand
ACTACTGCCTTGCCCAGACCGTGGCGCTCGAATTCTGGGCGATGATCCGCAAGGATCTCAAGAATGCCTGGCAGCACTACATGGCCTACACCGTGCAGGGCGGCAGCAAGACCTTCACCGACCTTCTCAAGAACGCAGAGCTTGAAAGTCCCTTTGACGAGAAGTGCCTGCGCGGCGTGTGCGCCGAGGCGGCCGAGGCGCTGGACGCCTTTGACCTCACCGGGATCGCCTGATGGACGAAAAGCACAAAAAGCGCGGCCGGCGCTCGCACCTCAACGACTTTCATCTCAACGTCGCGGGTGAATATGTATATGACGGCAGCGTCTTTGCCTGCCGCAGCAGCGAGGAATCGCTGCGCGGCAGCAAGCGCGCCGTATGGATCATGGCGGCGGCGCTGGCGCTCGCGGTCGTCGCGGGCGGGTGCATTCCCGCGCCGGGAATGCAGAACTGCTTTTACGTTCTGCTCCCCTACCTCGGCGAAGTGGTGGCGGCGGCAAGCGTTGTCTGGGCGCTTGCAAAGCTCGGAACGGACTGGCGCGAGGTGCGCGAGTACAACTACGAAAAAAGCGTTGCCGTTCTGCCCGTGCGAACCGTGGTCACCGCAGGTTTTGCAGCGCTCGGCATCGTGTGCGAAGGGATCTTCTTTTTCACCAATAAGCCCGCAGATAAGGCACTTTTCGCCCTTCTTTACGTTCTGCTGAAGCTGATCGTGCTGCTCTGCGCTCTCGGCGTGCGCGCTAAAATAATGCAGGCAGAATGGGACAAAATACCTAAAAAAGACAAATCCTAAAATTTTACACTGTACAATCTTCAATATTTTATGCTATAATTGAAAAAATTCTATAAGCTCATTTGCGGTGCACAGTTGTCCACAAAGGGCGCACTCCCCATTCTTCCGTGCGCGCGGCGCACGGGCATTCCTTGTGCTGCACGGGGAACTCCCCCGTTTTAGCAAAATAAAATAAAGGAGTAGATTCAATGAAAAGAACACTTGCACTGATCCTTTCTCTGGTTATGTGTCTCGGTCTTCTCGCCGGCTGCGGCGACAAGAAGGACAACCAGACCAAGGACGAGAACACGCCGCTGGTCGTCGGCTATGCCGCGTTCAACGAAAAGTTCTCTCCCTTCTTCTCGGAAACCGAGTATGACCAGGATGTCTGGGTCATGACCTCTCTCGGCCTGCTCAACAGCGACCGTCAGGGCCAGATCATCATGAACGGTATCGAGGGCGAAACGCACGCCTACAACGGCACCGACTATACCTACTATGGTCCTGCCGACTGCGAGATCGTCGAGAATGCCGATGGCACTGTCGACTACAACTTCACCATGCGTGACGACATCGTCTTCTCCGACGGCGAGAAGGTCACCATCGACGACGTCATCTTCTCCATGTACGTCCTCTGCGACCCCACCTATGATGGTAACTCCACGCTGTACGCTGTCCCCATTCAGGGTATGGCTGCCTACCGCAGCGGTATGACCACGCTCGCCAAGGCGCTCGCCGCGGCCGGTCGTGACAATGCTGACTTCACCTACTGGACCGAAGAGCAGCAGACCAAGTTCTGGGACAACTTCGATAAGGGTCTCGTTCCCTTCGCTCAGGGCATTGTCGACGCTTGCGTTGAGGCCGGTATGAACGATGAGGGCGATGTTGCCGGTGCTGCTGCCAACTGGGGCTTCGACGGCCTTGCCGCTGACGCTACCGTTGAGGACTTCGCGATGGCGATCGGCGAGCAGTACGGCTGGTCCTTCTCCGCTATGGAAAAGGAAGTCGGCAACTCCGACGCTCTTTCTGCCATGATGGACGAGGACGTCTACGCTGACTATCCCACCATCGGTGTCAAGACCGGTGACTCCGCTGCCAACATCTCCGGTATCAAGAAGACCGGCGACTACAGCATGACCGTCACCCTCGATAAGGTCGACGCAACCGCCATCTATCAGCTCGGCGTGACCATCGCCCCGCTGCACTACTATGGCGATACCTCTCTCTACGATTATGACAACAACCAGTTCGGCTTCCCCAAGGGCGATCTGAGCTCCGTGCGTGCCAAGACCACCAGCCCCCTGGGCGCAGGCCCCTACAAGTACATCAAGTATGAGGACGGCGTTGTCTACTTCGAGGCCAACGACAGCTACTTCCTTGGTGCTCCCAAGACCAAGTACCTCAACTTCCAGCAGTGCATGAGCGATGACGACAAGCTCAACGGCGTCATCACCGGCACCATCGATATTGCTGACCCCTCCTTCTCCAATGACACGGTTGACGCCATTGAGAAGGCCAACGGCGGCGTGCTGGACGGCGATAAGATCACGACCAACACCGTCGATAACCTCGGTTACGGTTACCTCGGCATCAGCTCTGCCTGCGTGAACGTCGGCGGTGAGCCGGGCAGCGAGGCCTCCAAGGATCTGCGCAAGGCCTTCGCCACCGTCTTCTCCGTCTATCGTAACGTCGCCATCGAGTCTTACTATGGCGAGCGCGCAAGCGTCATCAACTACCCCATCTCCAACACCTCCTGGGCCGCTCCCCAGCCCACGGACGACGGCTACAAGGTCGCCTTCTCCGTTGACGTGAACGGCAACGACATCTACACCTCCGACATGACCGCTGAGCAGCGCTACGACGCCGCTCTGCAGGCCGCTCTCGGCTACTTTGAGGCTGCCGGCTACACCGTCACCGACGGTAAGCTGACCGCTGCCCCCGCCGGCGCCAAGCTCGAGTATGAGGTCCAGATCCCTGCTGACGGTTCCGGCGACCACCCCTCCTTCATGATGATCTCCGAGGCCTCCAAGGCTCTCGCCACGATCGGCATGAACCTCATCGTCACCGACCTGAGTGACTCCTCCGGTCTGTGGGACGGCATTGATGCCCGCCAGGTTGATATGTGGTGCGCCGCTTGGAGTGCCACCGTTGACCCGGATATGTACCAGATCTACTACTCCGACGTTGCCGACCACAATGGTGATCCCGGCGTTGGCAAGAACCCGTATGGCGGCCCTGCTCAGGGTGGTTCCAACAAGATGTACTGCATCGCTGATGCTGACCTCGATAACATGATCCTCACCGCTCGTGAGTCCCTCGACCAGAGCTACCGCAAGACCATGTACAAGGCCTGCCTCGACATCGTTGTCGACTGGGCTGTTGAGGTTCCCGTCTATCAGCGCCAGAACGCGATCATCTTCTCCACCGAGCGCGTCAACATGAGCACCATGACTCCTGACATCACCACCTTCTACAAGTGGTATGCCGAGATCGAGAACATCGAGCTCAACTAATTCCCAACCGCATTTTGCCGGATCTCTGATCTGAATCAAGCAGCCCGGCGGTCTTCACCGGCCGTCGGGCTGCCCCGACTGCACGGCAAGGAGCGCTTCTTTTTTCAGAGGAGCGTTGCTTGATGTGCAGCAAAAAAGTGAGAGAGAGAGAGTAACCGAGAGCAGCACATCAGAACGGAGGTAATTTGCTTGCGAAAATACGTAGTAAAACGAATTTTGATTTCCATCGTGATCCTCTTCTTTGTGGGATTCATTATCTATGCGCTGATGCGCTGCCTGCCTACTTCCTTCATTGAGAATATGGCGCGCCAGAAATCCATGCAGCCTGGCTCGAAGAGCTTCGACGATTGGATGGCGCAGCTCAATGCCATGTACAACATGGACAAGAGCATCATTCCCGGTTATTTTTCCTGGCTCGGTACCGCCATCCGCGGTGATTTCGGCGACAGCTGGTTCTACACCGTGCCGGTGCTTGAGAAGTTCAACGACTGCATCTGGCTCTCCTTCGTGATGGGCGGCATCGCCTTCATCCTTGAGATCCTCATCGCGGTTCCCCTCGGCGTCATCGCCGCAACGAAGCAGTACAGCAGAGCCGACTACACGATCTCTGTTATCGCGCTGGCCGGTATCTCTCTGCCGACCTTCTTCTTCGCTTCTCTTCTGAAGCTGGTCTTTTCCGTCAAGTTCGGCTGGTTCGATCTGTTCGGTCTGGTCAGCCGCAACTACAACCAGCTCAGCAGCTGGGGTCAGGTCATGGATAAGGCGAACCATCTTGTGCTGCCCATTGTCACGCTGGTCGTCATCAGCACGGGTTCTCTCATGCGCTACACCCGCACGAACATGCTCGAGGTGCTCAACGCGGACTACATCCGCACCGCACGCGCCAAGGGCCTTTCCGAAAAGAAGGTCATCTATCACCACGCCTTCCGCAACACCCTCATTCCGCTGGTCACGATCATCGGCGGCAGCCTGCCGGGTCTGTTCTCCGGCGCGCTGATCACGGAGACCCTCTTCGCCATTCCCGGCATCGGCTACATCTCCTATCAGGCGATGGTCGGCGGCGATATTCCGTTCTCCATGTTCTACCTTGTGTTCCTGTCGGTGCTGACGCTGCTCGGCAACCTCATCTCCGACATTCTGTACGCCGTGGTTGACCCGCGCGTGCGCATCGCTTAAGAAAGGGGGAAGATCATGAGCGTTTTTGATTACGATAAAAACCAGGATAACCAGAAGCCGTTCCACGCTGCCGGTATGGCGGAGAACGCCGCCAAGCGCGCGACGGAAGACAATCAGGACAAGTACGCCAAGCAGGACAATACCCCCTCCGGCGGCAATGAGGAACACTTTTCCCTCAACGACGACCGCCGTGTTAAGGTTCTGTCCCCCGGCGCGCTCGTTGCCAAGCGCTTTTTCCGCAACCGCCTCGCGGTCGTTGGTCTGAGCATTCTCATTTTCATGTTTGTCTTTTCCTTCATCGGCGGCCTCCTCTCCCCTTATGGCGAAGATGAGTTCTTCTACCGTGAGGATCAGATCAACAAGGAGTTCGCCGTCGTGACGGAAAACAGCGATTTCCGCTACATGGCCAAGGATTCCAACCTCTTCGGCTCCGCCGTTCAGGCGCAGACCATGCTTGCCATTCAGAAGAACAGCGAATCCTTCTCCTACAACGGCACCAATTATGCCCTCGCACAGGAGGGTTCGGACTTCTACTCCATCTCCTCCGGCGGCAAGCTGATCGGCATCGCATACAAGGACGTTGTCAGCTCCTCCGACGGTCAGGCACTGAGCTTTGAGTTTGTCTACACCGCACTCAAGTCCTACGCGGCGCTCGCGCAGGAGGTTGAGGAAGAGGCTGAGCAGGAGACTGCCGGCGTTTCCGAGGCCACCGGCGCTACCGACGATGCCGCTGAGCCTGCCGAGCCGGAAGAGGTCAGCGAGCCTGCCGCCAAGACCTTCACGGTCGACGGCCTGACCTACACGATCGCCGAGGACGGCGGCGTGCTGCAGGGCGAGAAGGAAGTGGCTTACATCAGCCGCTACATCGTGCAGGCCATCATGCCCGACATCTTCCTCTCCCGCGACTTTAAGGAAAAGCTCATCGACACCATCGCTGCCGGTGAGACCAAATTCACCTACACCGACGAGTCCCTGATCCTCGATGACGAGCCTGACGCCGCGCTCGAGAGCGACGAGGCCGGTATCGGCGCCATGGACGACGGTCTTGTCGAAGAGGACAACACCGCCTCCAGCGCTACGGCGGAGTATACCATCGAGCGCAGCCAGAACCACGCCAACTGGATCATTCGCCAGCAGCAGTCCTCCCGCCAGTACGACTCCTACAGCTTCCCCAGTGCCAAGCACTGGCTCGGTACGGATAAGTACGGTATGGATATGCTCACGCGCCTGATGTACGGCGGCCGCGTGTCCCTGATGATTGGCTTCATCGTCATCATCATCGAGACCGTGCTCGGCGTTATCCTCGGCGGCATCGCCGGTTACTTCGGCGGCTGGGTCGATAACCTCATCATGCGCCTGGTCGATATTTTCTACTGTATCCCCTCCATGCCCATTATCCTGATCCTCGGCGCCGCCATGGACCAGCAGCGCGTGGAGCCCGGCAAACGACTCATTTACCTGATGCTCATTCTCGGTATCCTCGGCTGGGCGGGTATCGCCCGTCTGGTCCGCGGCCAGATCCTCTCGCTGCGCGAGCAGGAATTCATGACCGCTACCGAAGCCTGCGGCATCAGCGTCAAGAGCCGCATCTTCAAGCACCTGATCCCCAACGTCATTCCTCAGCTGATTGTCAACTGCACGATGGGTCTCGGCTCCGTCATCATCACCGAGGCAACGCTCAGCTTCCTCGGTCTCGGCGTCAAGTTCCCGTTCGCTTCTTGGGGCAACATCATCAACGACGTCAACAACACTCACGTGCTGACGACTTACTGGTTCATCTGGATCCCCGCGGGCCTGCTGCTCCTGCTCACCGTTCTCGCCTTCAACCTTGTCGGCGACGGTCTGCGCGATGCATTCGACCCGAAGATGAAGCGCTAAGGAAGGAGGGCATCAGAAATGGCTAAAAAGAACAGTGACGGCTATCTTTCCGCAAAGGAATCGCGCCGCATCTCCAAAGCAAACCGCAAGATCACCAATCAGCTCGAAAAGCAGCACAAGCGCAAGAATGTGCCCGAGAGCGAGTATCTGACGCAGATGAAGGACAACACAAACGTCCTTGAGATCGACAATCTGCATACCTATTTCTTCACCGACGTCGGCACGGTGCACTCCGTGGACGGCATCTCCTTCAATGTCCCCGTCGGCAAGACGGTGGGCGTTGTGGGTGAGTCGGGCTGCGGCAAGTCCGTGACGAGTCTTTCGATCATGCAGCTTTTGCAGCGTCCGCAGGGTCAGGTCGTTGAAGGCGAGATCCGCCTGAACCTCGGCAACAAGGCCTACGACGTGACGAAGGCACCCGACACCGTGATGCAGCACCTGCGCGGCAACTTCATCTCCATGATCTTCCAGGAGCCGATGACCGCGCTGAACCCCGTCTTCCGCATCGGCGACCAGGTCGATGAGGTCATCGCCCTGCACAACGAAGAGGGCCACGACAAAGAGCAGATCAAGGCACGCACCATCAAGCTCCTTGAGATGGTCGGCATCGCCAACAGCGAGGGCGTCTACAAGATGTTCCCGCACGAGCTCTCCGGCGGTATGCGCCAGCGCGTTATGATCGCCATGGCGCTTGCATGCAGCCCCAAGCTCATCATCGCCGATGAGCCCACCACGGCGCTCGACGTGACCATTCAGGCGCAGATCCTCGACCTGCTGCGCAACCTCAAGGATCGCATCAACTCCTCCATCATGTTCATCACGCATGACCTTGGCGTCATCGCGGAGATGGCGGACTACGTGGTCGTCATGTATGCCGGCCGCATCGTCGAGCAGGGTACGGCGGAAGAGATCTTCGCCCACCCCGCGCATCCATACACCATCGGTCTGATGGCGTCCAAGCCGGTCGTCGGCAAGCAGGTCGACAAGCTCTATTCTATCCCCGGCAAGGTCCCCAACCCCATCAACATGCCGAACTACTGCTACTTCAAGGACCGCTGCGAAATGTGCGTCAACGGCTGCGAGGGCGCTTATCCGCATGAGATCTCCCTCACCCCGACGCATAAGGTCAGCTGCTACCGTTACTATCCCGAAAACATGAAGAAGGAGGGTGAATAATTATGGCAGATCACAACAAGGTCAATCCCTTTGAGGATCCCAACTTCACCCCCGTGGAGTACGACCCGCAGTACATTCTTCAGGTCAATCACCTGAAGAAGTACTTCCCCATCAAGAGCGGCATGATCTCCCACACGGTCGGCTATGTCAAGGCCGTCGACGGCGTCACCTTCAACCTCAAGCGCGGCACGACGATGGGTCTGGTCGGCGAGTCCGGCTGCGGTAAAACCACGACCGGCCGCACGATCCTGCGCCTGTACGACACCAAGACCGCCGGTCAGGTGCTCTTCAACGGCCAGGAGGTCTACGACCTCTCCGCCAAGGAGATGCGCGCCCTGCGCACGAAGATGCAGATCATCTTCCAGGATCCGTTCTCCTCGCTGTCTCCGCGTATGCCGGTCGGCGAGATCATCGGCGAGGCCGTGCGTGAGCACAACCTTGTCTCGAAGGCGGAATTCAACGATTACATCGACCAGGTCATGGACAACTGCGGCCTGCAGCCCTTCCACAAGGACCGCTACCCACACGAGTTCTCCGGTGGTCAGCGCCAGCGTATCTGCATTGCGCGTGCGCTCGCGCTCAACCCTGAGTTTATCGTCTGCGACGAGCCGGTCTCCGCGCTCGACGTGTCCATTCAGGCGCAGATCATCAACCTGCTGAATGAGTTACAGGATAAGTACAAGCTGACCTATCTCTTCATCAGCCACGACCTTTCCGTTGTTGAGCACATTTCCGACACCGTTGGCGTCATGTACCTCGGCAACCTCGTGGAGTACGGCGCAAAGGAAGACATCTTCCGCAACCCGCTCCACCCCTACACGAAGGCGCTCTTCTCTGCCATTCCCGTCCCCGACCCGACGGTGAAGATGAACCGCATCGTGCTTGAAGGTTCCATTCCCTCCCCGGCTAACCCGCCCAAGGGCTGCAAGTTCCACACCCGCTGTGCGAACTGCATGAAGTGCTGCGAGGAAGAGACTCCCGTCCAGCGTGAGATTGAACCCGGCCACTTTGTGTGCTGCCATCTCTACGATAAATGAGACGGAACGAGCGCATCTACGAGGATGACGACGGCCGCACCGTAGCCGACATGAGCGGTCTTGAGCCGCAGCCGATGCTCATTCCCCGCATTCACAAGCGCCGCGACCGCGCGGACTTTCGCGAGCCGGACGCGCCCGAGGCGAATGACCGCCCGTGGGACACGAGCGGCGAGCTGAACCGCGAGGAGCGCAACGCCGCCATCGGCGGCGCGCTGAAAGCAGGTCTGCTGATCGGCTTCACGTTCCTCATCGCCGGTGCGGTGGCGATCCTCGCCATGCAGGCGCTGTGGGCATAACGACAGAAAAAGGAAGACTCCTTCGAGTCTTCCTTTTTTGCTGCCTGCGCAGCGAAGCGATGAGAATTTCAAACGGCAATGCGTATATCGAAGCGCCGCCCGCCAACAGCTCTACCATACACAAAAAGAGAGCACCCTTTCCGGGTGCTCTCTTTTTCAAATCAGCCAATTAGCCGAACAGGGACATCAGGACGCCTGCGGCAATCGCGGAACCGATAACACCGGCAACGTTCGGGCCCATGGCGTGCATGAGCAGGAAGTTGGCGGGGTTCTCCTTCTGACCGACGACCTGGGAAACACGTGCGGCCATGGGGACGGCGGAAACGCCGGCGGAACCGATCAGCGGGTTGATCTTTTCCTTCATGAACAGGTTCATGAGCTTGGCCAGCAGCACGCCGCCCGCGGTACCGAAACCGAAGGCAACGATACCCATTGCCATGATCTCAAGGGTCTGAACAGAGAGGAAGGTGGTGGCAGTCGCCGTCGCACCGACGGTGAAGCCGAGGAAGATGGTAACGATGTTCATCAGCTCGTTGCCGGCGGTCTTCTGCAGACGATCCACAACGCCGGACTCCTTGAAGAGGTTACCGAGCATCAGGCACGCGATCAGAGGAGCGGCAGAGGGAACGAGCAGCGCCACGAACACGGTGATCATGATGGGGAAGATGATCTTCTCGCGCTTGCTGACCTGACGCAGCGGGCGCATGACAATGCGGCGCTCTTCCTTGGTGGTCAGAGCCTTCATGATGGGCGGCTGAATGACCGGAACGAGCGCCATGTAGGAATACGCCGCAACGGCGATGGGGCCGAGCAGATGGGGAGCGAGACGGGTCGTGACGAAGATCGCCGTCGGGCCGTCCGCGCCGCCGATGATACCGATGGAGGAGGATTCCTGCGAGGTGAAGCCGAGGAGCTGGGTGCCCACATAGGTCATGAAGATACCGAGCTGGGCAGCCGCACCGAGCAGCAGGGACTTGGGGTTGGCGATCAGGGGACCGAAGTCGGTCATGGAGCCGACGCCCATGAAGATCAGGCAGGGATAGATGCCGAGCTTGACGCCGAGGTAGAGGACGTCGAGCAGGCCGAGGTTGACCGTCGGGCCGGCAAGCTCCATGCCGTACACCGCAGCAGCCTGTTCGGCCTGTGCGACCGCCTGTGCCTGCGCGGTGAACTCGCTGATGGTGCCGCCGGCAGCAGCCATGACCTCACTGGCGACCTGCTGGATCGTATCCGCTCCGAAGGCCTCCTGCGCGCTGGCGAGCAGCTGCTGGAAGTACGGAGCAAGCACGGCGTCCGAAACGCCGGACTCGCTCATCTCCGCAATGAAGGAGGCCGTGACGGGCGTGCCGCCGAAAAGGTCCCAATGGACGTGACCGCCGGCAAACAGGATCTCATGGAACATATCCGCGCCGGGCAGGTTGGTACACAGCATACCGAAGGAAATGGGCAGGAGCAGCAGCGGCTCAAAGCCCTTCACAATGGCCAGATACATGAGGATAAAGGAAATGGCGATCATGATGAGGCATTTCCCGTTACCGTCCTGACCAAACATATAGAAGCCGGTCTGCTGCAGGAAATTGATAATAGCAGGCATTTATGTTTCTTTTCCTTTCACAGTTAATTCAGGGGAATGCTGTTATTTAGCCGATGACGCACAGAACGTCGCCGGGGTTGACAGCAGCGCCCTTGGCAACTGCGACGGAGGAAATGG
>ERZ857840.4543-NODE-4543-length-10561-cov-3.628974_pt1 | contig 10561 bp, 9 predicted proteins | sample MGYA00519760_ERZ857840 | MGnify/ENA primary metagenome ERZ857840 (study PRJEB31778, sample SAMEA3449371) | human gut metagenome | biome: human gut; feature: human-associated habitat; material: faeces | place: United Kingdom | collected 2010/2012 ... | reverse complement strand
ACACCAACATGCTCGGGTTAAGGTACTTTTGAATTGTTCAGCAGGCATTAAATAACAACACAGGACTGTTTTAAGTAAACTGGCAAGCCCTTTCCTTCATATATTTTTATTATGAAGGAAAGGGTGTGTCAGTTTTGTTTTTCAGTCTGTTAATGAAGATTGCCTCAGCCGTTTATTATTTTGCGCTGCATGTTAAAGGCGCGGGGTCTTTTCCTCCGCCGCTCTCCGCCGAGCGCGAGGCGGAGCTGCTTGAAAAAAGCCGGAACGGCGACGACGGCGCGCGCAACGAGCTTATAGAGCACAATTTGCGGCTGGTGGCGCACATAGTAAAAAAATATTACAACACCGGCGCCGACCAGGACGATATGATTTCAATAGGTACAATAGGGCTTATAAAGGCGGTATCTACCTTTAATACCGATAAGGGCATACACCTTGCCACATACGCCTCGCGCTGTATTGAAAACGAAATACTTATGTTCTTCCGCAATCAGAAAAAAACTGCGCAGGATGTTTTTATAAGCGACCCGATTGATACCGATAAGGACGGCAACACGCTGACGCTTATAGACGTTATTGCCGATAAAAGCGACATTGCCGACGAAATAGACACAAAAATAAAGGTGGAAAAGCTGCGGGTAATACTGCCCATTTGCCTGACCGAGCGTGAGCGGCTTATAATAGAAATGCGCTACGGGCTTTGCGGCAGAGAGGAGCTGACTCAAAGGGAAATTGCCAAAAAGCTGAATATTTCAAGGAGCTATGTTTCCCGCATTGAAAAATCCGCGCTTGAAAAATTAAGAAAACAATTTTAAAATGTAATTATAAAAATGTAACCTGTGGTTAAAATTTCCTGTCTTTACAGACGAGGGGGAAGAAAAATGGAAGACAGCAGAATTACCGAGCTTTTCACCCTGCGGGATGAAAGCGCAGTAACCGAGACGGAAAGCAAATACGGCGGGTATTGCCATAAGCTTGCATTTAATATACTGGGGGACCCCAACGACGCAGAGGAAACGGTAAGCGACGCGCTGTTTCAGCTGTGGCAGGCAATACCGCCGGAAAAGCCGAAAAGCCTTGGGGCTTATTTTGCAAAAATCACGCGTAATATAGCTCTTAACCGAATTGAACGCAGCAGCGCGAAAAAGCGCGGCAGCGGCGAGCTTCCCCTCGTTTTGGACGAGCTTGATTACTGTGTGCCCTCATCTCACAGCACCGAGGCGGCGGTTGACGCGCGTATGCTCTCGGCTGTTATCAACCGTTTTCTTTCCTCGCAAAAGGAGACTGCGCGCGCAATATTTTTAAAGCGCTACTGGTATATGCGCCCGATAAGCGAAATAGCCGCCGAAACCGGCTTTTCCGAAAGCAAGGTAAAGGTAACGCTTATGCGAACGCGCAACGCGCTGAGAGAGTATCTCGGCAGGGAGGATTTTAACGTATGACGAACAGGGATATTTTAAACGCCTTAGGCGATATTGACGAAAGCTACATTACCGAGGCAAACGGCAGAATAAAAAGCAAAAAGGGCATTATTATAAGGTATTCGGCTATGGCGGCGTGCCTTTTAATAGTAGCCGTTGGGGCATTTGCCGCAGTGAAGATGATACCGCGCGGCAAAATAAAAAACAGCGCCATCACCAATAAATCATATGAAGAATATGACGGCAATGTTGCAGACTATGATGGCGATTACAGCACAATTGAAAAAACCGACGGCACACAGGCAAACGGCTCTGCCAAGGGAAACAGCGCGTCATCATCGGAAAATTATATTGCCTATGTTAAAAGATGGGACGAAAAAACAAACACCGAAAAATTCCCCATAGTAAAAATAAACGGCACGGAGTATAGCGTGGCAAACCGCCCGATTCCGTCCGATAAAATAGGAAACAGCATAACAAGGCTTACGGTGTTAGGCAGAGATGAATACACAAACAGCGAATATGCCGCAAATGTTGAAATTTACGAAATAAAGGGTATTTCGACAGAGTGCGCCGCGGCGGTGAAATACGATGCGGACGGAAAATACTTTGTCTGCCGCAACTCGCACTACAAGCCCGAAACGCTGGGTCAGTTTATGAATGATTTAAGTCTTAAAGAAAACCTTACCTTTGTTTCCTTTAGCGGCACACAAACGAAAAACGGTAAAGCTGTTTGCGACGTTGAATATACAAATGTGGATAAAGCGAAGGTATGGAAGCTTTTGTTTTCGGATACCGCGGCCAAAGCGGTAAATGACTATGACTCTATGAATTTTGAAACGGCAGCGGATATAGCCATTGATTTAAAGCTTTTGGGCTATGAGAATATATCGCTCGCCGTTACCCGCGACGGATATTTAACCACCAATATTTTAGATACTGGCAAGGCGTTTTATATAGGCAAGCCTGCGGCGGAGAAATTTTTAAGCTACCTTGAAAAGGACTGCAAAACAACTATAAAGCATAAATATGACTATTCAGAGCCTGCAGGCGGCGGAGGCTCGGGTAATTCCGCAAGCTACAGCGTAAGTCACTCGGTGGGAAGTAATTGATATGTCGGAGCGGAAATTGCGTAAAGCGGCGGTAATTACGGCTGCGCTTATACTGATTTTATTTCTTATTCCCGTGAAAATCAACTATAATGACGGCGGCACGGTGCAATATAAGGCGGCGCTTTATACGGTGGTAAAATGGAATCGCATTTCAGACATTGAAGATGAAAATTATCAAAACACCTCGGTTTATTTGTTTCCCGGCAGCTTAAAGGGCATAGACGAGCTTTGGAAAATCGAACAGAAAAAGAAAGGGGTATGAATTATGAGCAACACTAAAAATTCGGCGATAAAAAACATTACCGCAGCGCTGCTTTGCGTGGCGCTTGCAATCGGCGCGGGTTGTATGATAAAAATACACAGGGATAAAAAAACAGCCGTAAATTTAAAAAGCGCGGAAACCTACGACGAGGTTTACAACAAAATAAACAGCCTGAAGCTTAAAACCAATATCCTTTACGGCTTGAAAGACGGTATGGCAAAAGGCAGCAGCCGTAACGAAAAAGTAGAATATATTGAAGACAGCAACACGTCAGCCACAACAAACGGTGCGTCGGAAACCGCCAAAGCCGATTACAGCAAAACCACAACGCAGGTAGAGGGCGTAGATGAGGCGGATATTGTAAAGACCGACGGGAAATATATTTATGTTCTTTCAAGCGATTACACACTTTACACCTGTGTAAAAATAATCGATTCGGGCAGCGGTACACCCACACAGTTAAACGATATAAAGCTTGAAAATTTCAACACAAGCGAAATGTTTTTAAGCGATAACCGTCTTGTGCTTTTGGGGTGCGCGCCGAACAGCGATAAAACGGCGGCGGTAATTTACGATGTTACAGACCCCGAAAAGCCGAAAAAGGTAAACGAATGTAAGCAAAGCGGCGGCTATGCCGATTCGCGGCTTATAAACGGAAAGCTTTATATTGTATCAAGCTACGGTGTGAACACCGAAAATATTAAAAGGGACGATATTTCAACCTATGTGCCGTATGTCGGCTGCGGCGAAAAGACCGAAAAAATAGCGGCGGACTGCATTTATATGTATGATAAATGTATGGAATCAAGCTATACCGTGGTGTGCGGCTACGATATAAAGGACGGCTCGAATATATCGGCAAAAACCGTTTTCGGGGGACTCAGCCGTATTTATGCGTCAACCGATAATATAATTGCGACCTCTGCTTATTATGACGAAAAAACCCAGATAGCGCGGTTTGAAATAAGCGACGGTAAGGTTGAGTTTAAAGCGACGGGCGAGATAAAAGGCTACCTTTTAAATCAGTTTTCAATAGACGAATACAAAGGGCATTTCCGTTTTGTGCTGACAGAGGAATTTGCCAACGGCGGCACCCAAAACTCGCTTGTTATACTGGACGGCAACTTAAAGGAAACCGGAAAAATAGAGAATATAGCGAAAAACGAAAGAGTATATTCGGTACGGTTTATGGGGGATGTGGCTTACTTTGTCACCTTCCGTCAGGTCGATCCGCTTTTCAGTGTGGATGTAAGCGACCCGACTTCTCCCAAAATAATAGGCAGCCTTAAAATACCGGGCTTTTCCGATTATCTTTTCCCCTACGGCGAGGGCAAATTGCTCGGTGTGGGCAGAAGCGCTGACGAAACTACAGGAGCAGTAACCGGAATGAAATTATCTCTTTTTGATATTTCCAATCCCGCAAATGTTACCGAGAGCTTTAAAACGGCGGTAGGCAACACCTACTCAGAGGCGCTTACAAACCACAAGGCGACACTTGCCGACGCGGAGAAAAACATTATCGCGTTCCCCTACAATGATGAAAAGGGCACGAAATACCTTATATACTCGCTTGAAAGCACGGGCCTTTCGCTTAAAGCGGAAATTCCGCTGGGCGGCGACGGCAGCACCTGGGGCACCTGCCGCGGGCTTTATATAGGCAAGCTCTTTTACGCCGTGAGCGATAAGGAAATAGCGGTAATTGATATGCAAAATTTCCAAAAGATTACAGAACTCAAAATTAAATAGCTGCATGATTGACAAAGCCGGGCGCAAGTGATATTATTATAATATAAGTGTTACAAGGAGCATTAACATGACCGCAAGGATATTCAAACCCATAATTTGCGCTTTCATCATAATTTCACTTTTGCTCGGCATTTGCTTTACAGCCTCCGCCGCAGACGGAAACGACGGACATATCACGGTTGACACGGTTACCGCCGTTAACGGAGATACGGTGGTAGTAAAGCTTACCATGTCCGAAAATCCGGGAATTATGGCAATGACGATTTCGGTTACATATGACAGCAGCGTTTTGACCTATGAAAAGTTTTACAGGGGCTATCTGCGCGACTATACGGTGGCTGACCACCCCGATGAAAATTTAATTCGTTTTGTAAATTGCGAAAACGGCAATGCGCGGAATAACGCCGTAATAGTCAGCTTTCAGTTCAAGGTGAAGGACAGCGCCGCCTTCGGCTTTTACCCCATAAATATAGAATACAAGCAGGGGGATTTCTGCAACTGGAAGCTTGAAAAGCTGATGCCGAAAATAACCTCGGGCGGCGTTAAAATTGAATTCAACGGTAAAAACTGTCCACATAAGCAATACGGCAAGTGGAAAACCGCCGCGTCTGCGGGCTGCACAGAGCCCGGAATCGAGCAGCGAGCCTGCCTTAAATGCGGGCACAACGAAATGAGGGAAACCGCACCCGCGGGTCATGATTTTTCAGAGGAATGGACGGTTGACGAGCCTGCCACGAAGGAGAAATCGGGTAAAATGTCACGCCACTGTAAAAGATGCGACGCAACTACGGATCTTCTCACCTTTTCGCTTGAGGACGCCGATAAAAACGGAATCGGAAACAATGCGGATTCCGCAGTAAAGCCGTCCGATTTTACCGACAGGCTGAAGAACGAACAGCTGCCGGACAGCGGCACGGATTCATCGGGCAATTCTTCAGGCGGCGGAACGGATAAAACCGATAAAAACGGCGGCGGAAAGCCGTCTGAGCTGATACCCGTGAAAAGCGGCAGTGCGCTTGATAAGATAATAAACGCTCTGCCGGTCGGAATTAAAAGGTTGAAATGGGTTTTTATCGTATCATTTTTCGTGATTGCAAGAAGTGTTTTGTTCCTATAAGGCGGCGGGTTTGAAAATCAGGAGCTCAATGAAGGGAAAAATTGCATACGGGCAAGCTGTATCTGCCCGGGGATAAGGAAATAACCGAAAGGCAGATAAAATGCCTCGATAAGCTTTATGATTTTAATATGACCCGCCCCACCGAGCTTGAAAAGCGCGAGAAAATGCTTAAAGAGATGTTTGCGGAAATTGGCGAGGGCTGCTATATAGAGCCGCCGTTTTTATCGGAGACTTACAAGATATGTGCAGTTCATGTATTCCCCGGAGTTTTCGGAATGGCACATAACAAGAATGCGTATATTCACCGCAATAGCAGGCTTGGTGCTGTCTTTTTTTAAAAAATTCTAAATTGCAGACAAAAACAGGGCTTATCCTTTCGGATAAGCCCTGTTTTTTTATAACTTATTTTTTATTCAGCTTTCCGAGCTGGCTTATTGAGGAGGAAATGGTCTTTTCAAAGGCTTCCTTGCCGTATTTGTCAACCTCGGCTTTGTTTTTGTCCCCGTGGGTCAGGCACCCTGCACCGCCTATGCAGCCGCCTACGCATGCCATGCCCTCAATAAAGTTGGTGTCTCCGATTTTTTTACGCGCCTTCATAAGCGCAATCTTGCAGGCTTCAATGCCGTCGCAGGAAACGCCCTTAAGCTCGAAATCGGTAATATCCTGCTCCTTAAGAGCCTCTGCCACCGCGTCGGAAAGACCGCCGCTGCGGGCAAATATTCTGCCGAAGTAGGAGGCGTTGTCAAGCACATCCTCCGCAAGCTCGGTTATTTCAAGGTCGCGGCTGTCAAACAGCGCCTGCAATTCCTCGAAGGTTAAAACGCAGTCGATATACGGGCGAACCTCATCCTTTTGGAATTCCATTTTTTTAGCGGTGCACGGCCCTATAAATATAACCTTTGCGCCCTCGTCATGCTCCTTAATATATTTTGCAATGGTTGCGGCGGGGGAGAGATTGTGTGAAATATGCTCGGCAAGATCGGGGAACTGACCCTTAATATAGCTTACGAACGCCGGGCAGCAGGAGCTTGTTAAAAAGCCCTTTTCAGCAAGCTCGTGTGCTTCCGCATAGGCCACCATATCGGCGCCGAGAGCTGCCTCGACTACAGTGTGAAAGCCGAGCGCCTTGATTCCGGAAATTACCTGACCGATTTTAGCGTATGTAAACTGGCTTGAAATGGAGGGAGCCACAACGGCGTAAACCTTGTTATCTTTATTTTTAAGCATGCTTATAGCGTCAATTATAAAGGATTTATCGGTAATTGCGCCGAACGGACACTGATAAACGCATGCGCCGCAGGAAATGCATTTTTCGTTATCTACGCAGGCAGCCTTGGTTTCGGTCATTGAAATCGCGTTCACCTTGCAGGCGCTCATGCAGGGACGCTTGAAGTTGATTATTGCGCTGTAGGGGCAGACCTTTGCGCACTGACCGCACTCAACGCATTTTGTCTTATCGATATGCGCCTTTTGCTGGCTGTCAAAGGTGATCGCGCCTCTGCGGCATACATCCTCGCAGCGGTGGGCAAGACAGCCGCGGCATGCCTCGGTAACATCGTAGCCGCCCATCGGACATTCATCGCAGGCAATTTCGATAACCTCAATAACATTGGGATTTTCCTCATCCCCGCCCATTGCAATCTTAATGCGTTCTTCGAGTATAGCGCGCTCCTTGTAAACGCAGCAGCGCATTGTCGGCTCATTGCCGGGAACGATTTTTTTCGGAATATCGAGCATATGCTCCTTAAGCGTTCCGTTCCATTCCTCGCGCGCAACCTCGCGCAAAACCTTATACTTTAAATGCTGAACCTTTGTGTCAAACTTTCTCAATTTCAATTTTGGGTCTCCTTATCTTTTACCGCTTTTAAACGGAGAATTATTTATTAAAAATACAGCTTTAAATCTTGTTTTTCCGGCGACATGTGCGGCGGAAAAACACATTGTGAGCGAAAAAGCGCTGAATAAGCGTTTTTTCAAGGGCACTGGGGTGGTATTGGCGGGGATAGAACGCAGTCAAAAATCTTTGATTTTTGCGAGCGGCATTCCCGTCCAAGATCGTGTCGTACTCCGACACGATCAACTAAAAGTAGCTTACTTTTATGCGTTTGCCCATTTTTTTAAGGCAATCGGACAGCTCTGTTACAAGCTGCATTTTAATATTGAAGTTTATCGGCAAATCGGGGTTTTGGTGCGCCGGGTTTATCGCCCTGCCGACGAAGAAGTTAATATCTGTCGCTTCCTCAAAAAGCAGGCGGCAGATAAGCGAAGCGCCGTCCTTTTTAACGCCCCACTGCGAATAGCTTTCGTTATCCTTTAAATAGTCCCTTGCGTAGGAAAGCACCTTGTTTATGGTTATAACGCCCTCGGTCACAAGGTCTACGCCCTCAAGCTCGGCTATCGGCGGTACGTCCTTATCAATAAATTCAAGCTTTGGCTTTAAGGGCTTGCCGAGATATTTTGCCGCAATCGAAGAGGTTGTTCCTCCGCAGATTATGTGCTTGCCCTCCTTCGAGAAGAAGAGGGTCATCATTCTGTCGCAGTCGTCTCTGTTTGAGGGCGGACCGAACAGTAAATTCATAGGCTCGCGTTTTCTTATTTTCACTACGCAGGCGGTGGCGTCGTCACCCGGCTTTTCGCCGTAGAGGCGGTTGCACTCGTCAATCAGAATGGTAGAAAGGGTCTTCGCGGTGTAACCGACGGGGTAGAAGGTCTTCATAAATTCAACTATGTCCTTGCGCTCCCAGCCGAAATTATACTCTGTGCCTATTCCCGCATGGGGGCAGCCGTCGCTCATAAGCACGAACATATCGCCCTCCTGCAGCCTTATTTTTGATTGGTAAATTTTTTTACCCTCAATATTAAGCTCGGTTTTCGGGTAATCGTATTCCTCGCCGTCCCGCAGCAGTATAACCGCAGGGTTATCGTACTGTATAAGCTCGGCTTCGTTGCTGTCTACTATACGCATTATGGTAAAGGTGGAATACGCAACCTGCCTTACCGAGCAAACAGGCAGTGTAGCGGCGATCGTTTCAACGCAATCCTTAAGCGAAAGCCCCGCCGCTATCATAGTTGATATTATTTTAGAGGTAAGTGTGGATAAAATGCTTGCCTTAACGCCGCTGCCGAGCCCGTCTGCCAGCACGACAACGGTTGAGCCGTCTTCCTGCTCGATAACGTCCACATGGTCGCCGCAAAGCTCTTCACCCTCGTGAAAAATACTTCTGTATCCTATATCGGCGCAAAGCTTATTCATCACTCATAGACTCCTTAAGCTTAGTAAGCGCTATTTTGGTCTCGGCGGCGGTTTCGCCCAAAAGCGAGGCTATTTCCTGAACGATACGCATCTGCTTGTCAACAACCTTGTCGGCGGTTTCCACCGTCTGGCGGCTCAGCTCCTCTTTGCGCTGCTTTTGCTGTTCCTCGTCCGAAACGTCGCGCATAATGCAGATGAGCGCCTTGTACTCCTTGTCAAGCACTATCGTTTGCTCAACATATTTATCGTATTCCGCAAGATATACCTTTTCGTCCCTTACCGCTTTACCTGTTCGCTGTACGTCCATAAACGGCTTGGGGTCTAAAATGCGGATTATCGGCTCGCCCATAACGTCCGATTCGCGCGGAATGTTCATAAGCTTAAGCGCCGCGCGGTTTATCTGCTGTACCTCGTATTTATCGTTAAGCACAACAATGCCGTTGGGCGTGTTGTTAATAATATTATCCGAAAAGTTTTCGGCGCGCTCCTTTAAAAACGGCAGGCACATTGAAACCTCTGCCTTACCCTGAATAATCGCAACCGCCTTTTCGCGGCAGGTGTTGTATCCGCAGGAGCCGCAGTTCAGCTCGTCCGAGGGCTTCATCTTGCCCATCTGCCGCAGCACATCCCGGATTTCGTCCTCCGAGGGGGTCGCCAGCTTATGCTCGATGGAGACAAACTCCTTGCGCAGCGCCATCTCCTCCGGCTGCGTCACCGGGAAATCCTGCGTCCCGGCATAGCTCGCCACCGCCGCATAATCCTGCACCGGAGACCGGTGGAATTTCTCCATCACCGGACCGCCGATGCAGCTGCCCGCACAGGCGGACATCTCGATAAAGCAGCGGTGCACCTTGCCGCTCTCAATATCCCGCAAGGCTGCGATGCAGTTTTCCGCCCCATCCACCGCCAGATAGGTATAATGCGGATTGGTATGGGACAGGGTCTTGAGGATGCCGCCGGTGGTGGGGAAAAACCGCGCCCGGCTCTCCGTTTTGCTGTCCAGCTCCGGCTTCAGCTCCACATGCTCCGCCTTCAGCCAGGCATTCAGCTCATCAAAGGTCAGCACGGCGTCCGCCAGCCCTTCATAATGCTGCGCCTCGTCCTTTTTGGCGACGCAAGGACCGACAAACACGACTTTTGCGTCCGGGATACGCTTTTTAATGTCCGCCGCATGTGCCTGCATCGGCGACATGATATCGGCAAGACAGGGGATTTCTTTGGGGAAATACTTCTGAATAAGCAAATTTACCGAATGACAGCACGACGAAATTATAACGTCGCGATCTTCGGCAGCCATCATTTTTTCGTATTCGGTTTTAACTATAGACGCGCCTATCGCCGTTTCTTCCACGTCATAAAAGCCCAACTTTTTAAGCGCTTTTTTCATGGCGGTTATACCCACGCCGTCGTAGTTTGCGATAAACGACGGAGCGAGGCTGACGACAACGGGAGCTCCGGACTGAATGAGTACGCGAACCTTTTCGGTTTCGGACGAAATCTCCTTGGCATTTTGCGGACACACAACAAAACATTGCCCGCAAAGAATACATTCGTTACCTATGATATGCGCCTGGTTGCCAGAAAATCTAATGGACTTTACCGGGCAGTGACGAATACATTTATAACAGTTCTTACAATTAGATTTTTTTA
>ERZ857840.4535-NODE-4535-length-10574-cov-3.045347_pt1 | contig 10574 bp, 10 predicted proteins | sample MGYA00519760_ERZ857840 | MGnify/ENA primary metagenome ERZ857840 (study PRJEB31778, sample SAMEA3449371) | human gut metagenome | biome: human gut; feature: human-associated habitat; material: faeces | place: United Kingdom | collected 2010/2012 ... | reverse complement strand
GGAGTTGCGACTTGGTCGCACTCCGGAGCGGCTGGTGCCGCGTGCGCCTCATGCGCTTTGGTGGCGGTATTCGATGCCGTCAAATGTCCCCCTTGGGTTCAATTATCTGGTCTATTAAACAGGTTGATTATTATTCAACACTTTGTTCAATAGTGCATTATACGGCTCGAAAACATGCTCGGCAACAAACTATGGAGGGCTTGTTATCGATTTGACAATTGGGGTCTTGGGGCGATGGTCTAGCGGCAGAGTGCCTGGAATGCCGATGCTTTGATTTCCAATAAACCTAACGGATGCTGAAAATGCTAACTGAAGCTGAAAAAACTAACGCAAGCTAAAAAAAGCTAACTGGTGCGGGCAATGATCCAGCAATCGCTAGCCTTCTGGTCGGTCCGCGTGGAATGGGCAAAACGGCCCTCCTGTCTCATTTTGCTGATACGGCTGAGTCGTTTGGCTGGGTTACTGCTCGTGTGACGTGCGTCGCGGGAATGCTTGAAGACATCCTTATTCGAACGCAGCGTGCAACGCGACATTCGGTGGATATTGAGCCTGCTCGCAAAATCAAAGGTGCTGGGATTGCCGATTTCATTTCGCTTGAATTGGGGGATTCGCCTCGTGAGCTATCGAATTGGCGCTCAAGAATGGACGATATCCTGGATGCTTTGGCCGAATGCAATACCGGTTTGCTGGTGACTATCGATGAGGTCAATCCGAGCATTGATGAGATGGCGACATTTGTAGCGGCTTTTCAGCATTTTCTCGATGAGGGAAAGAAAGTCGCTCTTATACATCCTCGCGTAAAAACTCCTCGGCCCGAATGAAACCGGGTCGAGGAGCTTAGTCGAAGATGCATGTTTTGCGCAGCTTACATGTCTAAATTCAAGTCGTCTGCATACATGGGGAACATTCTCACTTTGTGGGCGCCCTTGAAGAAGAGCGCGGTCCACAGTGCCACCGAAATAACGTAGAGCGCCCATGCGACGCATGCTAGCATCGCCGATGGTACGGCAATGCACGAGGCTGCCAAAATGAGCGCCGCAACGGTGAGCGCCACCCAGCCCAGTGCATAGGGGCGGTACGGCTGCTTCATCGCGTCGTACGCCACGCCATAGCCCACATGCTTCATCCTCGAAACATAGGCTGTTTGCACTGCCGCCGCCGCTATTGTCGCCGCAAGTCCACATGCGAGGATTTTATTGGCTGCTTCATCCCCTTCTAACAGCGCAAGAGCATATGCTCCCATGAATCCTGCCGCCACGGCGGTTAGCAAGAACAGCGCGAATACAAGCTTTGTACTCCAGGCTGGTCGCGATTTCATCTGATATGCGAGTCCCGTGCATACGAGAAATGCGAGCGCCAAAACGGCAGCGATGCACAGAAGCCCCGCGCTGGCTGCGCCAGCGTTGAATGCGATTCCATCAAGGCCTGCAGCAATCAGCGCCACGCCAAGAAACGGCGTGATGAAGCCCTCTTGCGTGAGGTGCGATTTGGGGTTCGAGAATGCGTTGAAAAATCTTGATGGACGTTGTAGATGGAACACCGAGGCAATGCCGCCTGCGCATAAGAGCGCCAGAGCGACGAGGCATGCGATATTCGAGGGAAGTTGTGAACCCAATACCGCATTGGCGAACGCCACGCACAGCAAAAGTCCTAATCCGGCGCGTTGGCATGCCGTCGATATCACGAGAGGCCAATGGACTTGCATAGCGTCTCAGCTCCTTTCCGGGGAACGAGATAGACCACCTTCGGTTCGTTTCCGAATTCGGGATGCACGCGGTACACGCGGTCAGCGTTTTCGGCGAGCACCTTTGAGATGCGAGAGTCGGGATCGTTCATGTCGCCAGCAACGCGCGCCCCCGTAGTACAGGTGTAGCAGCACAGCGGCTGCTCGCCGGCGTCGAGTTTGTCGACGCACAGCGTGCATTTCTCGACGACTTTTGTATTGGGGTTCAGCGAGCGCGCCTCGTATGGGCATGCCCATACGCAATATTGGCAGCCGAAGCAGCGGTTTGCGTCGACGAGCACCACGCCCTCATCGGTTTTGAATGTCGCCTTTGTGGGACACACGTCTATACAGCTCGGGTGTTCACAGTGCATGCATCCGTTGGGGAAGTAGAACAACTCGAGCGCATCGGGCCATTGTCCTATGGGGCCCATTCGGTATACACGCGTGCGGAAAACGCCCAAATCTACATCGTTTTCCATTTTGCATGCCACGGAGCAAGCCTGGCAACCTGAGCACTTATCGAGGTCTATGACCATTCCGTATTTCTTCTCGGTCACGGCTCAATCACCTTCCTTGCTCGAGGGGTTGGCTTTTTTAACGATGCGAACAAGCGTCGAGCGCAGGCCTGGCGTCATGTATTCGTTGCTGTAGTACTTGCTTGAGGTGAGCACGTTGGCGTTGCACATGTCGTTGGGGTAATCCTCCTTGTCGAGTGCCTTGCATCCTTGCCACCATCCATGCGGAATCACGCATATACGAGGATCGAGGCCGACCGTGGGGCGTGCTTTCATTACGATGCGCCCTGTCGGGCTTTCCACAAAGCACCAGTCTCCATACGCAATGCCCAGCTCGTCGGCTACGTTCTGGTGGAACATGACCTGCGGGTCGGGAACGATTTCGCGCAGTTGCGGAATGCCTCGGTACGCCGAGTGGTAATAGACTGGATAGCGGCGCCCCGTGACGGCGGTCAGCGGGTATTCTTCGGCAATTTCCGGTGTGGCGTACACGCTTTGTTTCGGCTCGCTCGCGCTGGGAAACGGGTTCAGCCCGCTTATGAGGCCGACCGTGAAATACAGCTCGGCGCGGCCTGTGCCCGTGGGTGCCGCGATGCCGTTTTTTTCGTAGTCGCGGCTCGGCATCTGGGGCACATGGTGAATCCATTGCTCCTTGAGCTCGTTCCATGTGATGCCTGCATGGGTCTGCTCAAGTTGCCATTCGAACAGTTCGTCATCGGTTTCCCATGGCCACCAATCGGGATGCAGGCGCCGGCCCAGCGTGCGCCAGAACCACACATCGCTTCGACGCTCGTAGAGCGGCTCGACGGCGTGCTGCTGGGCGAACACCCACTCGCCGCACACCTCGTCGGCCAGGTAGTCGCGCTCGGTCCAATGCGTCGAAGGCAGCACCAAATCGGCTAGCTGTGCGGTGGGCGACATGTAGTAGTCCATCGTGCAGAGCAAATCGAGGTTCATCAGTCCCTCGCGCACCTTCTTGGTGTCCTCCGACCACGACAGCGGGTTTCCTTGTACGTGTATATAGCCCTTGATTGGGTAAGGCTTGCCGGTCTTCATTGCCTCGAAGCACATAGCGGTGTTCGACGAGCCGTTGAACGTGCCCGCCGCGCGCTCATCTTTCAGTCGCTTTTCTTCGTGCGTCTCGGGGTTGGCGCCCGAGAGGGTGAACATCTGATTCCAGAACGGCATGGAAAGGTTGCCGCCCTTTTTCTCAAGGTTTCCGCAGATGGCGATAATGATATTGATGAGTTGGATGGAATCGCGGCAATTCGTCTGTTCTTCGATGCCCTGGAACACCTCGATGCATGCGCTGGGGGCCGTTGCGTATGTGCGCGCGCTTTCGCGAATCACCTCTGCGGGACACCAGCATTTTTCGGCAGCCGCCTCGGGCGTCCACTCATCGGCAATTTCCTTCAGGCCGATCCAGACGGTTTTTACGGGTATCGGATTGCCGTCCGCTCCGGTTACGGTGCCGCGGTATTCGAGCTCGACTTCATCGGTGCGCTCCTGCAGCGGGTGCAGCTGGCCATCTTTGCCCATGAATAGCATGACTTGCTGGTTGCCGCCCTCTTTTACCAGCGCCTCGTTGAGCGGCGCGTTCACGCCTTCGATGATGAGCATGGGCGCATTGGTGAATTTCTTCGTGAAATAATCGTCGTAGAGGCCCTCGTTCATAATCACGTTGAGCCATGCCATCGCCAAATAGGTGTCAGATCCTGGACGAAGGCCCACGAAATGATCGGCTTTTGCCGCAAGCGGATGCTCGAAGAACGGGTCGATGACGATGAGCTTGGCGCCGCGATCACGCGAACGACCGACCTGGCCCGACGTGTACGTGGCTTCGGTCCACATAGTGTTGCAGCCCCACATCACGATGCAGTCGGAATTGTCGAAGTCGACGCCATCGAATATGGGGAACATGCCGAATTGCAGAATGGACTGTACCATCATGGGTACCAGACAAATGTTGCCCGGAGACAGTGAGTGGTTCACAGCGCCGCCGGCGTTCGACGATCGGCTCGTCCATTGATTGGTGCCGCGGCCGGTTCCTTGGCCGTACGCGACAGCCTCGGCGCCGTATTTGTCGCAGATTTCTTCGATGCGTTGCGCAAGCCATTCGATGGCCTCGTCCCAGGTGATGCGATCCCACTGACCTGAGCCGCGCGGCGTTCCGGCTTTGCGCCGCAACGGATAACGCAGCCTGTCGGGATCATAGAGTATCTTCGGCGCGGCGAGGCCCTTTGCGCACATGCGGCCTTGGCTGCGCGGATCTTCCGGGTTGCCCTTGACCCCTACGAGCTTTCCGTTCTTGTCAACCTCGCATAAGACTCCGCATTTCGCATGGCATTCGAAGCAGTTAGTCTTCACGATTTTGCCGCCATCGGGCAGCTGTACGACAGACGACACGTTTCCCCCTTTCGCCTGTTTTCCTTGCCATTGATTGTGGCGGTGCTTGCCATGCTCGGCAAACAGGGAAACGGGGTTGGCGGCACAAGGAAATGTTGTTAAGTTTTAGTTGAGCCAGATGCCGTGCTTCAGGGAAATTGCGCGAAGTTTGCATGCGGCCGCGCACGATCCGCATGTATCGCACAGGTCATAGTTGATTTGGGCGTTTCCCATGTCGATTTTGATAGCTTTGCGCGGGCATGCCTTCGCGCACGCGCCGCATCCACGGCATGCTGCAGCGTTAATTGCGTAGCGTCGCGTTTTCATGGATGGCTCCGATTCCAGTTATAGCCGAACGCATCGCCCATAAGCGACACGTATCGTTCCTGGTAAGGGGCGCACGCTATTGCGAGATACTTACGCAGAAAGTTCGCGAATTGCGCTTCGGGCGTGTCGGGCGCAACGTTTCCCAGAAAACCTATCGAGAAGTACACGCTGTCTTTAATGGGAATGAACGCGGTCGAGCCATGCTGGCGCTGCAGATAGCTTGAGAAAGAGTCGCTGAACGTGACGGCGCCGTCTCGCTCCATGGCGCGCGCGAGCATGTTCGTATTGGTCGTATTTTGCTGGATGTTGGGTTCGAGCCCGTTGAAGAGCTTGTCCACCACTTTATTGAGGAAGGGCTCGCTATAGAACACGATAGGGTATTTGCACAGCTCATCGCGCGTAATTGAATCCTTGCCCGCCAACGCGCAGCTTGTCGAGCATGCTGCCATAAGCTCAGAATTCACGAGGGGCTCGAACTCGTGGTTCATGCGGCTAATTGTTTTGTCCATGCCCGGCATGCAGCAGACGATTGCGAGTGGCGGGCGTCCTTGCTGCGTCGTGCGACGTGCCGATGGGTATCCCTCAGCGAAATCATCGACAATACGGAACAGGTCGCGTTCAGTGACGCGCAGTCGCGTTCCGGGCGTTGTCGCTTCGTAATCGAGGAACAATTCTTCGAGTGCTGCCGAGGCGAACGGCGTGGTAAGAATCTCGACGGTACGGAGGTTTTGCGTCGTTGCGTCCTTGGGCGCCGACGCGATTGCCAGCATGCGCCGGTGGGAATCGACGATGCGTTGGGCTTCCGAGGCGATTGCCCTTCCCCGCTCGGTGAGTTCGAGCTTGGGGCCGCCGCGCGTGAACAGGGGTGTTCCAAGCTCTTTCTCGAGAGCCTTGAGGGCCGAAGACACACCCTGCTGCGATATGAAATGCTGTTTAGCGGTACGAGAAACCGAGCCGTGTTCGGCGACGGATAAAAACAACTCAAGCGATTCGATGCGCATGCGGCCCCCTTGATTTTCGCCTCATAGCATAGCATGTGGGCTCTCGGCTGCGTTGGGTATCTCGCTTCAGTATGGACTGTGGTTCGCCTTTGCCTGGGCGTGCACGTCCAAAAAAATTCGTTCGCCCGCTTGCGTTCTATGAAAACGCCCTAGGGTTCGCGGAAAACAATCTGTCTCGCGAAGATCTTAATGCGCGCCTCTTTTCGAGAATCCCGATTTACTGCGCAACGTCGACCCGAAGAGACGCTTAGGCAGAATGCATCATCGTATTCCTCTTTTTTATCGCCTCGTTGACGTTTTCGGCATATGCTTCGTAGTTTTCTGGCTTTAGGGGGCACAGAGGCGCGAACATTTCAACTTCCCCCTCTTTCGTTACGAATGAACCGGTAAGTTTTTGCCTTTCGCAGAAACCTCGGAAGTCACTGAAGTATGCGAAGTCTTCAGCATAGTATTGAAGAGAATCGAAGATGCGCATCAAATTCGCCTTCACTTTTTTGAACTGTTCTTCGCTGGGAAAGAATTTCGACACCTCCTTCATAAACGCTGATGCATCGCGTTGGGAATTGGTCGATGAGGCCTCAGAACAGCCGAAGAATACTTTCAGGCACAGCAATGTTGCATCGATTCTGTCGTAAACGCCCCTCTCCCCGCTGCGGGCTTGATTTAACGTCTCGTGCGGCCCGCCGTTGCTTCCTCGTGGGAACAGGATATGGCCTCCAAGCTTTCGACTTTCTTTAAGGAACGCGCGAATGCGGGAGTCCGCCTCCGGGGCGTCAACCCCGTGTTCTGAATAGTAATCTTTAAGCCAGTACACGCTTGGGCCAAGGTAGTCCACGGAGAGCAGAATCGTTTGGCCGCCCGATGACACCTCGATGTCTCGAAAGGAGCCGCACCCATAATTCTTTTCGGCGGAAACTCGCGCTTCATTCGTCTGGGCTCCCCAAAAAGCCTCTAACAAATCTTCTTTGAGAACTATTGATTCGGAATCGGGGTCGGGACGATTGCCAAGATCGTAGTTTGCCGTGGCCAAATCGTGCAGGTAATTGAACTCGAGAGAATGCATCGACCCTCCATCTGTTAATGCGTTTATGGTTTCGTTTTCTGTTTAAACGCGGTGATCCGCGCGCAGGTTGTCCACGTCGCTAAAGGCTTCTCTTGTGCGGCCACTGTTCCCAGTACCTCCCCGTGCTTTCGTCGTAGGCAAGCACGGGGATTTGCCCTGTTTTCATGACGGCGCCGTCAATATAGAAATGCGATGCGCCGTCGTGCCACGCGCCTTCGTAGCCTGCGATACCTGAAACCGTTTCGGTGGCGATGTGTCCGCTTATGACGTCGAGTTCGAATTTCTGCCCCACGAATTCCGGCTGCATGGTTGTGAAGGCTTCCTCGAATGTGCCTATACGCCATAAATCGCCTGCGTCTTCGTCGATACCGGCATGCACGAAGACTTGCTTGTGTGGTGTTTCGTGATAATACGGAAGCTTTCGTATCCAGGCGAGAACATCGGCGTGGTTCGCTTTCATGCAATCGACGACGAATCGGTAGGCTTCTTCGAACCTTCTGCGCACGAGCAGGCGTTTTACCTGACTGAACTCATCTTTCCCAAGAAAGCTTTTTGCAGTGGCGAGGTTGGAATCGGCAAGAATCCATCCTTGGGTAAACGCCGGGTCGCCGACCATGGCACAGTATTCCAGCAGCATTTCCTCATGGTTGCCTCTCAAGGCTATCACCTGGTTGGGATAATCGCGCTGGAGCCCCATGATCTTTTGATAGACCTCAAGGCTCGCCGGACCCCGGTCGCAGTAATCGCCGCATAGGATGAGCATTGAATGCCCATCTGATAGGTCGACGAAGGAAAGCGATTTTTCGAAGGCGTCGATGCAGCCATGGATGTCGCTCATTGCGTAAATCATAGGCGGGCTCTTCCTGAGTTGCGGCCGTTTGCGATGGGACGATTTCTTTCCCCAATAAGATACGCGGGTTTGCTCCCGCCATATATAATACGGGAGTACACCCGCCCTGTCAATAAGAAAAAGAGAACAAGGGCTTTTGCCCATAGGCCTTTCTTTTAGTTATGACAGGCGGTTGAAGACGCCGTTGAAGCAGTCGCGTTCACGATGTTCGATGGCATACAGTGCGCGCAGCACGGCTCGCAATGCGAAATTGTTATACACCATGCGCACGCCCGGGAAATCGAGCTTTGCAAGCGCGGCGCGAAAAGCTTCGAGCTTCAAGAAGAACGCTTCGGATCCAAACAAGGAGGCTTCGTAGCGTGCGGTCCCGTCGAAAGAAGCGGGAACGTCGAATACGGCGAGCGGCATGCCCATAAGCGCGTAAAAATCGATCTTGCCGTATTGTTCTTCGTACGATTCGACGCGCTCGAGTGCATATTCGATGCAGGCGGTAAAAGAAGGCATGTTGGAGATGTCGTCCCTTACGCAGCATTTCGCGGCATAGGGAGCAAGTATGGCAACCTCTCGGGCGCATTTCACGTTCTTCTTTTGCAAGGCCATGCGTTTTCCCTTAAGTGATACGGGTTCGATGCGGAATAGCGTCCTAATTATGCGGGTGTTCGCCCGCTTTTGCAAACGATTGCTTTCCTTGAAAGGCTCGCTAACACGTGCCACTGCGCGGCAGTGGGCGGCTTCGCGGGGCGCGAGCGTTAAGGTTCAGTGATCTTCGCGGCGACTTGCTGCTGCGCGAAATGGGCCCCGAAGATGGCTCGTGGACCAATATGTTCATGGGCAACGACGGCGTGCCCTTCGAAATCGAGCTCACCTGGAACCGTGGGCGCGTTGAGCTCTACGAGAATGGCGGCAAAGACACCCATATTGCCTTCGTCGTGGACGACTTTGACGCCGCCCACGAGCTTCATGAAAAGATGGGTTGCATTATTCGCGAGAACCCTCGCATGGGCCTTTATTTCATCGCCGACCCCGAGGGCCAGTGGATTGAGATTCTGCCTGCCCGCTAGGGCGAAATAACGACGGAATAGCGCAGCACGCGGCGCTGCATGAATTTTCGCCGGGTGAAGCGTTGCTAGACATCTTCTCGCTCGAACGGTACCCATGCAACGCCGCTCGGCGTTTCGACGTGCTCGAGGCGCACGCCGAATGATTGCTCGATTGCACTCTGCACGGTCGCTTCGCCGGGTGCGCCTTGCGCTGCCAAACGCCCGCGTTCCATCACGAATACGGCATCGGCCACCGAAAGCGCCAAGTTCAAATCATGGATTACCGCGATAACCGTTTTGCCACGCTCGCGCACTCGGCGAACGAGGCGCATCATGTCGAAACACGCCGCCGCATCCATGAACGATGTGGGCTCGTCGAGCAACACGACGGGTGTGTCCTGCGCCAGCACCATCGCCATGCGCGCCCGTTGCCGCTGCCCGCCCGATAGGCTTCGCAACGGTCGGTCGCGTAAATCATAGACGCCCGCAAGAGAAAGCGTCTCGTCAATGCATTGCGCATCGGTCTCGTCGAGCCGAGATAGCGGCCCGTGATGTGGAAATCTTCCGCACGCCGCCAGCTCGCGCACCGTCATCATGGGCGCTTCTTGCTGCTGCACGAGCACGCCCAATCGCCGCGCCCTCTCGCGCGGATTCAACGACGCGACGTCGCGCCCTTGAATAAGCACGCGACCCGAAGCGGGCTTTATAAGCCCCATGGCGAGTTTCGCGAGCGTTGATTTTCCGCACCCGTTCGGTCCAACGATGCAGCTGATCTGCTCTTTCGCGAAAGATGCGGAAAAGCCGTTGAACAGGGTATTTCCGCCGTATCCAAATACGACGTTCTCGAAATCAAGCTCGTCCATCGACCTCTCCTTTCCGCGAACGAAGAATTAAATAGATGAAGAACGGGCCTCCAACGAGCGCCATGCAAATGCCCACGGGAATCTCGAACGGCGCGAACAGCGTGCGCGCGATGGTGTCGCACGCGCATACCAGAATGGCGCCCATGATTGGCGAGAGCACCAGCACGCGTCGGTTGTCGTGTCCTGCGACATAGCGCACCACGTGCGGAACGATGAGGCCCACGAAGCCGATGAGCCCCGAGAAGCACACCGCCGCGCCCGCCAGCAACGCGGCAAGCGAAAGCAACGCAAGCCGCGTGCAATTCACGTTCAGACCCAGCGCGTGAGCCCCCTCATCGCCGAGTGACAGAATGTTCAGGCGCGTTCCCTGCCCCATGGCTAAAATCAGGCCTGCGCAAATCATGATTCCAGGTATGGCAAGTTCTGACACCATGACGCCCGAGAGGCTTCCCACCAAAAAGCCCGACGAATTTACGTACGCATCGGGGTTGAAAATAAGAACGGTGTTCATGCCTGCCGTGAAAATCGCCGTGAGCGCCATGCCTGCGAGCACGATAGTCAAGCGCGAGGCGCCCGCGTACGCCGACACGAAGAACACGAGCAGCGCCGAGGCGAGCGCGCCTAAAAACGCCGCTGCCGCCGATATGCCCAGCGCATGTGGAGCGACGCAGGCGAACAGCAGCACGAACAGGCCCGACCCGGCATTCACGCCGATGATGTTTGGGCTGGCCAGGGGGTTGTTGAGCGTCGCCTGGATGAGTGCGCCCGCTTCGGCCAGCGCGGCACCGGCCACACAGCTGGGCA
>ERZ857840.4533-NODE-4533-length-10575-cov-6.408935_pt1 | contig 10575 bp, 9 predicted proteins | sample MGYA00519760_ERZ857840 | MGnify/ENA primary metagenome ERZ857840 (study PRJEB31778, sample SAMEA3449371) | human gut metagenome | biome: human gut; feature: human-associated habitat; material: faeces | place: United Kingdom | collected 2010/2012 ... | reverse complement strand
CAGCTGCCGGAGCGGTGCTTAAGCCGCAAGGCGGGAATTGTGCGGTGTTGCCATAACAAAAATGCGATCCTCACATTCAGCAAGGACCGCAGCGGGTTCAGCAATTATTTTGCAGTTTCAACGGTGTAGGTAAAGCCGTACTCTGCCTGCAGTTCCTTCACGGCGGGCTCCAAGTCCTCGATGAAGGTCGGGGAGTAAACGCTCTGGCCGTTATGGGCCTTCTTGTAATCTTCCAGCAGGGCGGTCAGCTTCTCCCAGCCTTCGTCTGCCTTTTCCTGAGAAACCTCTTTCGGGAAGTCGATGATAAATTCGCGGTGTTTGGGAATGCGTGCTTTCATGGTGATTCCTCCAGATAAATTGTTTGCGGCAAAGGCTGCACAGCTTGGTGCAGCGCTGCCTTATTGATTGAAGATGCGTTTTGCATTTTCAGCGGTCAAATCCAGGACGCTCTGGGCATCCATCTGCCAGATCTCGCCGATCTTGGCTGCCACATGGGCAATGTTCCGGCTGTCGTTGCGGGTGCCGCGCACCGGTTCGGGGGACATATAGGGGCAGTCGGTTTCCAGCACAGCCAGTTCGTGCGGCACCATGGCCAGCACCTTGGCCGCGCGCTTGGCTCCTTTATAAGTCACAGCGCCGCCAAATCCAAGGGCCATGCCCTGCGCCGTCAGCCAGGCGGCGTCCTCAGCGCTGCCGCTGTAACAGTGCAGCACCCCGCGGGGGCGGTACTGGCGCAGCAGCTCATACATTTCGGCGTGGGCTTCGCGGTCATGCACCGAGACCGGCAGGTCCAGCTCCTGCGCCAGCTGCAGCTGCGCTTCAAACAGGTCGTACTGTTCCTGCGCTGGCAGCGGCCAATGGTGGTCCAGCCCGATTTCCCCCACCGCGATCACAGCGGGGTCATCAAACAGGGGGCGCATGGCGGCAAGCTCGGCTCGCCAGTCCCCGTGGTAAGTGGCCACAGTGGCGGCGTCCTCCTCGCCAAGGCTTTCGGGGTGGATGCCCAGCGCGGCATGTACAAAAGGATATTTGTGGGCCAGTTCCAGCACCGCAGCGGCATCGCCGGAATGCGTTGCACATTCCAGCACGCCCACCACGCCGCCTTCCCCCAGCGCCCGCATCACCGCATCCCGGTCCGCATCAAACTGCCGGGACGAATAATGCGCGTGGGTATCGAAGATGTTGGTCATAGCTTTGCCCTTACGTTGAATGAGGAATTCGCAATTAGAAATTGCCAAACATTGTTCTTAATTTCTCATTACTAATTTCTAATTCCTAATTTTCCTTTTTCTTCCCTGCTGCCGGCCTATTAACCAAATAGATCCCCCCGCACACCAGCACAAGGGCGGCGAGGTATTGCCATTCGAACAGGGGCTCGCCGTTCAGGATGGCGGAGAGCAGAACGTTCATGATCGGAATGATCAGGCCGAACACGGCAATGCGGGAAACAGGGTTGTTTTTCATCAGCAGTGCCCAGATCACATAACCGGCACCGGAGATAAATGCCAGGAAAAGCAGCACCGGCACAGCGCCAAAGCTTTGCGGGTGCAGGCTGCCGCCCAGAACAAGGCCGATGACCAGCAGCGCCGCACCGCCGACCCCAAGGTTCAGGCAGGAGACGGTGAACGAATCCACCTTTTGGGTCACGGCTTTGTTCCACGGCCCGGCCAGTGCAAAAATCACCGAAGCGATCAGCATATAGGCAACGCCCGCCGGGCTGCCGCTGCCGTGGTTGCCAAGAGTTGCCACCAGCACACCGCTGAACCCCAGCGCACAGCCAATCGCTTTGCGCGGCGTCATGCGGTCGGCTTTGCCGTACAAAAAGTGTGCCAGGATAACCCCCATAAAGCTCTGGGTACTGTTCAGAATGCCGCCCATAGCCCCGGTCAGCAGGGCAACGGCGGAATAATAAAAGGTATACTGTGCAGCAGTCTGCCACAGGCCCAGCCCGCAGCAGGAAAGCAGATTTTTGCCCTTTGGCATGGGCAGCGGCCCGCGCCGCAGCGCCGCGCCCCCGGCATACACCAGCAGCGCGCTGAGCATAAAGCGGACACCGGCAAAGCACATGATGGAAGCGGTATCGGTGGCGTCAATAGCAAACAGCCGGTACCCCATTTTGATAAACGGAAACGCCGACCCCCACAGCACATTGCACACCACCGCCATGCCCACCGCAGCCGCCGAGTTGCCAAAAAAGGCATCCAAACGAGAGGGAGAGGAAGATTTTGTCATAATTTTTGGGGGAAGCGGGAGTTAATTAGGAATCAGCAATGCAGAATTAGCCATTTGAGTGTTCCAAACGCTTTCCCATTTTGTTTTATCTTCTGATACACTTTTCCTAATTTAGGCTATCTGGCAGTTTCAAATCTAATTGCTAATTCAAAACGGCCTTTGCGCCCCAAAAATTCCTAACTCCTACTTCCTAACTCCTACCTTCCTCAGTGTACTCTCGTTCCGGTGGGCACGTTATCGCTGTAGAAAGCAATCTCGCAGCCGCCGTCAGCGGTGTCAGCGGCAACGATCATGCCCTCGCTGGTATACTTGCCCTTCATCATCGGGCGGGGTGCCAGGTTGGCCACAATGGCGATCTTTTTGCCGATCAGATCTTCCGGCTTATACCACTTGGCAATGCCGGACAGGATGCAGCGCTCGCGCTCGCCGTCAAACACGGTCAGGTGCAGCAACTTCTTGCTTTCTTTCATGTTTTCGCAGGCGCGCACTTCGGCCACGCGCAGCTCCACCTTGCAGAAGTCGTCAAAGCTGATCTCCGGCTCATGGTCGGTGATTTCAGCAACGGCTTCCTCTTTCTTTTCCTCGGCCTTGGGGGTAGCGGCGGCTTCGGCAGCAGCCTTCTGCTTGGCGTCCTCGGCTTCCAGATACTCGATTTCCTTCTTCACGTCAATGCGCGGGAAGAGGGCTTCGCCCTTGTGCACATGGTATTCGGCCGGATGGTTTGCCAGGTCGGCATAGCTCAGGTCGTTCAAACCCAGCTGCTCGGCCATCTTGGGTGCGGTGTTGGGCAGGTAAGCCTGCATCAGCACGGTAACGGTGCGCAGGGCATCGCACAGGTTGTAAAGAACAGCTTCCAGGCGGGGCTTGGTTTCCTCGCTCTTGGCCAGCACCCAGGGGGCAGTCTCGTCAATATACTTGTTGGCGCGCTGCACAACCTCAAAAATAGCGATCAGTGCAGTGGGTACATCCAGAGCATCCATGGCGGCATCCACCTTGCCGGGCAGGGCGGCAGTCAGGCTTTTCAGCTCATCGTCCAGGGCATCGGCCTGGCCGTTGGCGCTCACAGCACCGCCAAAGTACTTTTCGCACATAGCGACCGAACGGGACAGCAGGTTGCCCAGGTCGTTGGCCAGGTCGGTATTGATGCGGTTGATCAGGGCTTCATTGGTGAAAGCACCATCGTTGCCGAACGGAACTTCGCGTAACAGGAAGTAACGCACAGCGTCCACGCCGTAACGGTCGCACAGCTTGACGGGGTCTACCACGTTGCCCTTGGACTTGGACATTTTGCCGCCGTTCAGCAGCAGCCAGCCATGGCCAAACACCTTGGTGGGCAGGGGCAGATCCAGAGCCATCAGCATGGCAGGCCAGATGATGGTGTGGAAACGCAGAATCTCCTTGCCGACCATGTGGATGTCAGCGGGCCAGTACTTATCAAAGTCGTGGTAGGTATCGTTATCATAGCCCAGTGCGGTGATGTAGTTGGAAAGTGCATCGATCCACACATAGATGGTGTGCTTGGGGTCAAACGGAACCTGGATGCCCCAGGAAACGCTGGTACGGGATACACAGGTATCCTGCAGGCCCTGCTTGATGAAGGCGATCATCTCGTTTTTGCGGGTAGCGGGCTGGATGAAATCCGGGTGCTCGTCATAATATTTCAGCAGGCGGTCAGCGTATTTGCTGGTCTTGAAGAAGTAGGCTTCCTCCTCTGCCTCATAGACAGGGCCGCCGCAGTCGGGGCACTTGCCGTCTTTCAGCTGGGCTTCAGTCCAGAAGCTTTCGCACGGCTTGCAGTACATACCCTTATAGGTGCTCTTGTAGATATCACCCTGGTCATGCAGCTTGGTAAAGATCTTCTGCACACTCTTGACATGATAGTCATCGGTGGTACGGATAAAGCGGTCATAGCTGACGTCCATGGTCTTCCACAGGTCCTTGACGGTAGCCACAATGGCATCCACGTATTCCTTCGGCGTTACACCCTTGGCGGCGGCCTTATCCTGGATCTTCTGGCCGTGCTCGTCGGTGCCGGTCAGGAACATGACGTCATAGCCCTGCAAACGCTTGTAACGCGCGATGGCGTCGGTAGCCACGGTGCAGTAGCTGTGGCCGATGTGCAGCTTGTCCGAGGGGTAGTAGATGGGCGTGGTGATATAAAACGTCTTCTTCTCCATAGGATAGTTCTCCTTTTCCCCGTTCCGAATGGAAGAACGGTATAAACTCACATATATCATTTTAGCCCACACTATGCGCTTTGTCAATCAGCCCCGTATGTAAAATACCGCATTTTTGCGTAAAAACCCATTTACAGACGGCATCATATTCTGTATAATAAGGAATGTTGATTTTACCCGCTGTGCCGCGGAACAAAAGAGCATAGGAGGAAAACAAACGTGTCTTACAGAATTCTTGTAGTCAATCCCGGCTCCACCTCCACCAAGATCGGTGTCTATGAGGATGAGCAGCTTCTCTTCGACAAGACCCTGCGCCACAGTGCGGAGGAGATCGCCCAGTTCAACACTATCCCCGCCCAGAAGGACTGGCGCCGCGATCTGGTAATGAAGGCGCTGCGCGAGCAGGGCTTCGACGCCCGCACCCTCTCCGCCGTCTCCGGCCGCGGCGGTCTGCTGCGCCCCATTCGCGGCGGTACATACGCTGTCAACGACAACATGGTCAAGGACTGCACCATCGGCGTGCAGGGACAGCACGCCTCCAATCTGGGCGGCCTGATCGCCCGCGAGATCGGCGACGAGCTGGGCATCCCCTCCTACATCGTCGACCCTGTGGTCATCGATGAAATGACAGACGTGGCCCGCTATGCCGGCCACCCCCTGTTCCAGCGCGTCAGCATTTTCCACGCTCTGAACCAGAAGGCCGTGGCCAAGCGCTTCGCCAAGGAGCAGGGCAAGAAGTATGAGGATCTGAACCTCATCGTCTGCCACATGGGCGGCGGCGTTTCCATCGGCGCTCACATGAAGGGCAGCGTGGTGGACACCCAGAACGCGCTGGACGGCGAGGGTCCCTTCTCTCCCGAGCGCTCCGGCTCCCTGCCCACCGGTCAGCTGGTGAAGCAGTGCTTCTCCGGCAAGTACAGCGAGGCTGAGATGCACCGTATGCTGTCCGGCCGCGGCGGTCTGGTGGCCTACACCGGCTCCAACGACATGCGCTATCTGCTGGCGCAGGCCGAACACGATAAGAAAATCGCCGGTGTGGTGGACGCGTTCCACTATCAGATCGGCAAGGAGATCGGCGCCATGGCCGCCGTTATGCACGGCAAGGTGGATCAGATCATCCTCACCGGCGGCATCGCCTACGGCAAGGAGACCGTGGACGCCATCTCCGAGATGGTCGGCTGGATCGCTCCCATCACCGTCTATCCCGGTGAAGATGAGCTGCTGGCCTTGGCCCAGGGTGCCCTGCGCGTCCTGAAGGGCGAGGAGAAGGCCCAGGAGTACCGCCGGCCCCGTCCCGAGGACAACAACTGATCAACAGAGAAAACGAAACATCCCGCGGCTCTCGCCGCGGGACGTTTTTGCCTTGACAATAGCCCGGTTTCCCGATATATTGAGGATATCACATATAAAAAGGAGAGAGAAATCATGATGCCTACCACCATGCTCATTATCGCCGGTGTCCTGGCCCTCGTCGCCACCGTCCTGGCCTTCATCTATGTGGTCCCGGAGAAGAAGCGGGAAAAGCTGGGCGCCTTTGGCAAGTTCCTCCACGATACCTGCAACTTCAAGTACCTGATGGTGGAAAAGATCCTTCAGGCCCTGTACATCTTCACCACCGCCGCCGTTATCATCTTCGGCGTGCTCATGCTCTTCCGCACCGAGTACAACTACTGGACCGGCGACCGCATCTGGATGGGCGGCTATGGTCTGCTGATCATCATCCTGGGGCCCATTGCGATCCGCCTCAGCTATGAATTGATGATGATGGCCATCCTGCTGCTGAAGAACGTCATCTCCATCAACCACAAGCTGGCCGATCAGACCGGCAAGGGCAGCGGGGACGTGTTTGCCGCCCCGAATATGCAGGAGATGAAGGAGGCTCTCCGCCAGCGCCGTGAAGCGGCACAGGCGGCACAGAGCCAGCCCGCCAATTTCTGCGGCCAGTGCGGCGCCAAGCTGGAAAACGGCGTCTGCCCCCACTGCTCCGCCCCCAAGGACAGTGCCCCGGCCGACAGCACACCGCCTCAGGAATAAATCAGGTAAAAAAAGAAGCACCCGCCCGGGTGCTTCTTTTTGTTCAGCTTACGATCACATAGCTTCCGCTTTGCGGTGCCTCCGCCGTCATGGCCACCACCCGCGTCTCCGGGTCATAGCCCTCCGGCAGTGCGGCCCTCACCGCGGCCAGTGTGTCCGCCGACGGCACATACAGCCGGTCGAACAGCTCCGCCATCTGCTCCACGGACAGACTGTCCGTGCTTCGCACTACCACCGACAGGGCTGTGCCCTCCGGCAGTGCCGACCGCAGATTTTCGGCAAAGTCGGCCAGCACCTGCGCCGGGTCCGCCGCCGTGTTGGCAACGCCCGTCGTATCCGCCGGGTAGCAGAACTGGTCCAGCAGGACCTCCTTAAAGCCCAGCTCGCCGCACTCCTTCACCAGCGCGGTGATGTATTGCAGCACCTGCGGGTCGGTGGGGTCCAGCCATGCCTGCCCCTCCGCGTCGTACCACAGCTGCCCGTCCTCCCGGACCAGCGCCGTTTCCGGCACGCTCCGGGCGTAGGCGCTGTCCCGGAAGCACACGATGTGCCCCACGGTGTACCGTCCGCTGCTCAGTAGTGTACGCAGACATTCGATGGGCCGTCCCGTCTCCACCACCACGCCCTGCGGCGTCTCCACGTCCGTGGCGTAGGTGATGCCGCCGGTGGTACGCTTTACCGCCAGCACCAGGTCCTCCGGTGCCAGCGTGTTCATGATGTAGTCCGCGCCCCACCACAGGCAGTCGTCCGGCAGCCGCGTGCCGTGCAGCGCCGCCACCTTCACATGGGGATGCTCCGGCACCACCGTGTCCACGATGTCATCCCGGTCTCCGGTGCCGTCGACGGTGCTGTCATCCGTTTTGTCATCACGGTCGTCCTTCCTGTGGAAAAAAGGAAGGTCGATGGTGGCGTTGCCCGCCTCATCGTACACCACATAGTTCTGCAATACCAGATAGGCCACCGCGCCCACCAGCACCAGCGCCAGCACCACGATCAGCACGATCTTTCCGCCGGACATTCGGCCACGGTAGCTGTTGTATCCCTTTGTTGCCATAGGCGTTTACCTCACAAATACGTTTTCCTGTTTACTGTATCGCATCCAGCAGCGCCACACGCCGGGCGTGACGTCCACCTTCAAACTCCGTGTGCAGGAAAATCTCCACCATCCGCTTGGCCAGATTGCCGCCGGTGATGCCGGCACCCAGCGCCATCATGTTGGCGTCGTTGTGCCGCCGCGTCATCTCCGCCTGGAGAGAGTCGGTGCACAGCGCGCAGCGTATGCCCTTCACCTTGTTGGCGGCGATGGAAACGCCGATACCCGTGGTGCAGATCACGATGCCCTTGTCGCATTCCCCGGCAGCCACCGCCCGGGCGGCCCTTTCAGCGAATACGGGATAGTCCACGCTCTCGGTGGAGTAGCACCCGAAATCCTCGTAGTCGATGTCGTTCTCCTCCAGCCAGATGAGGATGTCCTGCTTCAGCAGGTAGCCGCCGTGGTCACAGGCGATGGCAATTTTCATAGTGGTCGTCTCCTTTGTGTTTTTACAGCTTCCGGAACGTGGGCTTTCCGCCCTCAAACGTGCAGAAATACCGGAACCCGCACGTCCGCAGCAGCGCCTGCGTTTCCCGGACGCAGCAGCCTACATATTCGGCGGAGTGCGCGTCCGAGCCGATGGTGATGATCTCGCCGCCCGTCTCCCGGTACAGCTTCAACAGCGGCGCGTCCGGCAGGGGCACGTTGCCCCGGTTGGTGTTGCACTCGATGCCGCACCCGCTTTCGATCAGTGCCCGGAAAATCTCCCGGCACTGGTCGTAATGCCCATCGAAGGTCATCTGCTCGCCCAGATTTTCATTCATGTACCGCAGCGGCAGCGTCAGGTGGCCCAGCACACTGAACCTACCCCACCGCGCCAGACGCAGTACGTCCTCCAAGTAGCTGTCTATGACCCTATGATAATACGTTTCGCTGTTTTTTTCAATGTAATACAGGTCAAAATGTTTGAATTTTTCGCCTGCCATATGCACGGAGCCTATAACAAAGTCCAGCTTTGGCGCCTCGCCCAGCAGTTTCTCCGCCCGGTCAAAGCCCATGGGCGCCTCGCCCAGCTCCGCCCCCAGCCGGATGGCCAGCCGCCCGGTGTATGTCTCCCGCGCCTCCGGCAGCTCCCGCAGCAGCCGCGACCAGTCGAAATGCTCCCGGGGCCGGTGGTCGCCCCACAGCACCGTGTCCACATGGTCCGTCACGCAGATCTCGTCCAGCCCAGCCCGCACCGCCGCTTCCGCCAGCTCACTGACCGTCAGCTGTCCGTCCGGCGACGTGGCCGAGTGGGTATGATAGTCCGCCAGATACATCCTTCACCTGCTCATTTCTTCTTAAAGAAGCTCTTGCGCTTTTCGTAGTTGCTCTCGCCCAGCATATCGCTGAAGCTCCGCAGGGCCTCCTTCTGCTCCTTCGTCAGATTTCGCGGCGTCTCTACGTTCACGGTGACATACTGGTCGCCGCGGCCTCTGCCGTTCAGCACCGGGATACCCTTGCCCCGCAGCCGGAACACCGTGCCCGTCTGGGTGCCCTCCGGCAGGTCGTATTTCACCTTGCCGTCAATGGTGGGGATCTCCAGCTCCGCGCCCAGAACAGCCTGCGCAAAGGTGATGGGCGCCTCACAGAGGACGGAGGTACCCTCCCGGCGGAACAGCTCGTGGGGGCGGACCGTAATGGTGATGAGCAGATCACCGGACGGGCCGCCGTTCTTTCCGGCGTGGCCCTGCCCCCGGATGGAGATGGTCTGGCCATTGTCGATACCTGCGGGGATCTTGGCCTGAATGGTGCGGCGCTTGCGCTCTAAGCCGCTGCCCCGGCAAGCGGTACAGGGAGTCTTGATGATACGGCCCTTGCCGCCGCAGTGGCCGCAGGGAGAGGTGGTGGCGAACACACCCATGGGCGTCTGCCGCCGCACCTGCACCTGACCGGAGCCGTGGCAGTCCGGGCAGACCTCGGGCGAGGTGCCGTCGGCACAGCCGGAGCCGTGACAGACCGCGCAGGTCTCATAGCGGTCCACGCTGACCTCTTTCTCGCAGCCGAAGGCCGCCTCCTCAAAGCTGATGGTCACACTCAGGCGGATGCTCTCGCCCCGCTGGGGAGCGTTGGGGTTCCGGCGCTGGGCGGAGCCGAAGCCACCGCCGAAGAAGCTGCCGAAAATATCCCCCAGATCGCCAAAATCGAAGCCGCCGGCACCGTAAGCACCGCCGCCGGCCCCCGCTCCGTAGTTAGAGTCCACACCCGCAAAGCCGAACTGGTCATAACGGGCTTTTTTATCAGAGTCAGAGAGTACCTCGTAGGCCTCGTTGACCTCCTTGAACTTCTCCTCCGCCTCTTTATTGTCAGGATTCAGGTCCGGATGATACTTCCGGGCCATCTTCTTATATGCGCGCTTGATCTCGTCCTCGGATGCGCTCTTGTCAACGCCCAGGACCTCGTAATAATCACGTTTTTCTGCTGCCATACTTGCTGCTCCTCTCAGGAATCACTTAAGGATCAGGAATCAGGAACCGGCTTCCCCGTTCCGGATTCCTCATCTCTAAGTTTGCTCCAAAACGGCCCCAATGGGGCGGGGAATGATCCCCGTCCCATCGGTTCCGATCCGTATAGGTTTTTTACTTCTTGTTCTGGTCGTCATCATCCACGACCTTGTAGTCGGCGTCGTAATACTGACCGCCCTGGGCATTGCCGCCCTGCTGGCCGCCCATGTCGGGACCGGCCTGGGCACCGCCCTGAGCGCCCTGGGGGTTGGCCTGCTGATAGAGCTTCTCGCTGACAGCGTAGAAGGCCTGAGTCAGCTCATCGGTAGCGGTCTTGATGGCGGCGGTGTCGGTGCCCTTCAGGGCCTCCTTCAGCTTGTCGATGCCGGCCTGAACCTTGCTCTTATCCTCGGCGGGGATCTTGTCGCCCATCTCATTCAGGGTCTTTTCGCTCTGATAGACCATCTGATCGGCCTGGTTGCGGGTCTCCACGTCCTCTTTCATCTTCTTGTCCTGAGCGGCATACTGCTCGGCTTCCTTGACAGCCTTCTCAATATCGTCCTTGCTCATGTTGGAGGAGGAGGTGATGGTGATATGCTGCTCGGACGATATTGAG
>ERZ857840.4532-NODE-4532-length-10578-cov-5.151383_pt1 | contig 10578 bp, 8 predicted proteins | sample MGYA00519760_ERZ857840 | MGnify/ENA primary metagenome ERZ857840 (study PRJEB31778, sample SAMEA3449371) | human gut metagenome | biome: human gut; feature: human-associated habitat; material: faeces | place: United Kingdom | collected 2010/2012 ... | reverse complement strand
TCATCACAGAAGCCGTCGCCGTCGTCGTCCTTATGCTCGTGCTCTTCCCAGACCGCATAGATGGTCATGATCGGATTGTCCTTGGTCAGCGTGATCTCATCGCCGCCATGGTACTTCGCCTCGGTAGCGTCTGCCGTGTCAGCCCAGCCAAGATGTGTGTAGCCCTCACGGCAGGTCAGCGTCTGGCTGTCGACCTTGTACGTGTAGCTAGTTTCCGCTGTGGGACCATATTTAATGTCCCACTTGGTGCTCCCAGTCCCGGTGTAGTTAAAATCGTAGTACAGATGGTAGGTGTACTTGGCCTCCGGCTCTTCTTCGTATTTGCAGCAGTCAAGACCATCCTTGATGTGCTTGCAGTCCTTGCCGAGGGTGCAGTTGCCCTTTTCGTCCTTGGTATGCAGACAAGTCTTGCACTTATCGCAGATGCCATCCTGATTGCCGTCTACGTGATCTTCCGTCGTCGTCTCGCCGCAGTCACACTTACCGGTGTGGGTGCCATTGCCGTTGTCTTTCCAGTCCTTGTAATTGTGGTCATGCGGCAGCTCCTTCGCGCCGCTAATGTAAACACGGGTCGATGTGCCGCCTGATGTATTAAAGGACAGGCCAAAGGTAATGTAGCCCGTAGCCGCACTCATGTCCTTGTTCGTGATTCTGGCGTTCGTGGTCCACGTTTCAGAATAGTTGCCAACCACAACGTCGATCACCAGCGTCCAGCCGGTTTCGTTGCTGCCAACAAAGTGCGCGGTTGCAGAGCCGCTTGCATTGTCAGAGCCAACAGCTGCTCTGCTGATATTTTTATATGCCTTATACGAATTGACCGTATGCTGTCCGGTGCTTCCGTTGAGAAACGGCGCGCTGTAACTGCTGATGGTCAGAGTAAGTGGTACGCTATTATGCGATGAATACGTGTCAATGCCATTCTCAGCAAAGACTGACATCGGAAGCATGCCAAACAGCATAACCACCGCGAGTAACGCCGCTATTACGCGTTTTTTCATCCTTGTTTCCTCCATTTCTTTTGATCCGTGCCGGTTTTCCGGCCTGGTCTATCATTCCGCATCCGCGGGTGATATTCGGTTGACTGGGGATCCGGGGATTTCGCTGTTGCTGTGATCACTTTACGTAAGCCAGGATGTCTTTGAGGGATTTCTCATTGTCGTAGGTCGGCCAGTATTCAAAGCCGAAGTAGCGGTCATAGCCGCCGTCTTCTGCAGCCTTGATGACCATCGGGTAGTTTGTCTCTCCGAGCTGCAGCTCGTGGCGGCCGGGGACACCCGCAGAATGGAAGTGACCGATAAAGTCGATGTTGTTCGAGATGTTGTTGACGAGATTGCCCTCCATCAGCTGCATGTGGTAGCAGTCGAACAGGAGCTTGATGGACGGCGAATCGACCGCCTTGATGAGTTCAAAGCCCTTGTAGGCAGAGTTGAGCCAGTAGCCCTTGTGGTCATACATGGAGTTGAGGGCTTCAAGGACGATCGTAACGCCCTCTTTTTCCGCGATCTCGGCCGTGCGCTTCAGGTTTTCCAGCAGAACAAGCTTCTGCGTATCCTCAAAGCTCCCCTCCAGATCGCCAGACAGGCCGATAAAGGTCTTGCAGCCGAATTCCTTGCCGATAGCGATGGATCTTTCTACATTCGCCTTTACAGTCTTCCACGGGAAATTCATGCGGATGGTCCACGCCTGGTTCAGGCAGCAGGCCGCGACGGGGATGCCCGCGTCGGACGATGCCTTGCCGAGGCCCGCAGGGGTAACAGCTTCGCTGCCGGCCCATGGATCCCAGAATTCCACGGCGTCACAGCCGCAGTCTTTTGCCATCCGGAAGCGCTCATAGAACGGCAGGTTTTCAAATACAGGCTCGATGCAGAGTGAAAATTTCATGGTCGATCCTTTCTTCCAGGGCCGGGCAGAAGCCCGGCCGGATGCGTGTTTTTCTTATGCCAGGACAGCCGCGACCTTGTTGATGGCCTTTGCGATCATGTCGCAGTCTTCATCGGTCATCTGCGCCGGCAGGTCGAGATGGACGACGCGGCCGAGATAATCGAGCGTGTTCGGGCACATATCGGCAGCGTACTGCACGGGCTCCGCCTTGTGATAGGGGCAGACCCACGGGCACTTGACGTCGGTGGGCGCCTTTTCCTCGATGACGTGCTTCCAGTGTGCGTAAATATGCCAGTCAGGAATGCCGGCGTTGAAGATACCACCTGCGGCGACGCCCTCTGCCTTCAGCGCGTCGACGAACGGGCCGACCTTTTCCCTGCTGTCCAGGAAGAACATGAGGCAGATGCCGGTGTCGCCGGCTTCATCGTGGCACGGACGGACCTTGATGCCCTTGGTATCCTTGATCTGGGATTTGATGCGGGCAAGATGGCTGCGCATGGCCTCGTTCAGATAGTCCAGACGGTCGAGCTGCGCGCACATGACGGCGCCGCAGAGCTCGGACATCCGGAAGTTGGAGCCGCAGAACAGCTCGCCTTCAAATCTCTGGGGCGCAAAGCGGTCCGGACGCCAGCAGGCGGCGGTATCGTGATAGCTGCAGGCACGGGCATAGAGCCGGTCATCGTTGGTCAGAAGCGCGCCGCCCTCACCGGCGGTGATGGTCTTGTGATACTGGAACGAGAAGCAGCCACAGTCGCCGAAGGTGCCGACGAACTTGCCCTTATACGTCGCGCCGCAGGCCTGGGCACAGTCCTCGATGACGCGCAGATCATGCTTCTTCGCGATGGCCATGATGGCATCCATATCGCACGGGACGCCGCGCATATGGACACAGACGATGCCCTTGGTTGCCGGGGTGATCTTCTTTTCAATGTCAGCCGGATCGATCGTCAGCGTTTCGTCGACCTCGGCGATGACGGGGATTGCTTTGGCGCCGACAATGGCCGCGCAGGAGGCGAAGAAGGTATAGCCGGTCACGATGCACTCGTCGCCGGGGCCGATGCCGCAGGCCGTCAGCGCAGACAGCAGCGCACCCGTGCAGGAGCTGGTCGCCAGACAGTGCTTCGCGCCCATCTTGGCCTTGAAATGCTCCTCAAACTTGCGGACCTTGGACTCAACGCCTTCCGGGCCGTAGTACCGGAACAGATATTTATTGTCCAGGACCTCCATGACCTCTTTCTTTTCCGCCTCGCCGATCTCCAGTCCGCCCGGATACATCGGGTAGTTCGGTGTGGTCTTGGCCTTCGGGCCTCCGTAGATTGCAAGCTTCTCTGCCATGTTTTTTCCTCCTCATGTCAGGTTGATCGTCCGCGCGGCATTCTTTCTGCGGCGCGAACTAAACTGATAAAGTAATTATAGGAGCCGTATTTGCTTCTGTCAACAAAGTTTCCTATTTTAGTTGTTTTTCTGCGTATTTTTTGTGCATTTACGACAAATTCGTCTTGTATTTTTTTACGCATCGGAATCATGAATGATTTTGCTTTGCAAAAATAGTTTATAATCACCGGTTTTATGCTTGCAAATCCAGGACTTATTCGCTAAAATTGGTTTAGTATCCTGAAAGTTGGTGTGTTTTATGTCCGATCTGACGATCCGTGACATCGCAAAAATCGCCGGGGTCAGCACGACCGCCGTCTCCTTCGTCCTCAATAACCGCCCCGGTGTCAGCGACGCGACCCGGCAGCATGTGCAGGAGGTCATTGCCCGTACGGGCTTTACGCCGAACGTGCATACCCGGCGGCTGAATCTCGGCCGCAGTTTTTCAGTCCACGTCGTGCTGTATTGGCACGAGCACGATCTGTTCAACCAGTTCGCGCTGGAGATCCTGCACGGCGTATTTCAGTCGTGCAAGCAGCTGGGCTACAGCGTGGTGTTCACCTTCGTGGAAAAAAATATGGACTGCTCGCAGCTGATGGCCTCCATCCGCAGCAAGGACTGCGACGGTGTCATCCTCAGTCAGATCGAAGATCCGCTGTTCATCACGCTTCTGCAGCAGGAGCATATCCCCTTCGTATGCGTGGACTCGCATGTCCGGCGCGACGGTACGCTGCCGCTGGTCGAGGTCGACTATTACAAGGCCGCCTATGATTCTGTCATGTATCTGCGGCGCTGCGGGCACACAAAAATTGGCTATATTGCCCCGACTATCCCTTTGGAGCTGCATCTTTCCACATTTTCCGGCTATACGAATGCCCTGCGCGACTGCTCACTGACCTGCGACCCGGCCTGGATCGGCAACATCGCCTTTGAGCCGGACGCTGCCGGCCTTTACTTCGAGCAGCTGCTGCAGACCGGCCATCTTCCCACCGCGTTCTTATGCGCCGGCGACCCGTTTGCCATCGACCTCATCCGCCACATGAAGCAGCACGGGCTGCGTATCCCGCAGGATATGTCGGTCATCAGTATGGACGATCTGCTGGTCTCGCGCTATATCGATCCCCCGCTGACGACCGTGACCTTCCAGAAAGAAGAGCTCGGGCGCCGCGCCGTCAACGTACTTTGCCGGATCATCGACGGCAAGCCGTATGAATCTGTCAACCTCCTGCCCGTCACCATTGTCGAGCGCGGCAGCGTCCGTCGCCAGCCGGAGCTGCGCTGAGTGCCTCTCCCGCAAAAATACAGCAGCCCCGGACCGAATTGGTCCGGGGCTGCTTTTTGTGCCGGGGGCTGTCCCTCGAGGCAGCCTCCGGCAGTTTTCTAAACCATTTTAGCTTCTTGTTTTCCGTTCAGATCAGTGCGGATTCTTCCTTTCGGGACCAGTCGCCCACGCTGCGGTAGCCGGCGGGGAGGGCGGCGGGGGTCTGGAAGGCGGACTGCAGCTGGTAGAAGCTGCCGGTTTCGGCGCTCGTCATGATGCCGTGCATCGTCTCAAAGACGTGATAGGCCATCTCCTTGCTCGCGCGGTGATCGCGCCCGGCCAGGATGGACCAGGCCATCTCCGCCGCGCCGAGACCGCGGGAGTTCTCCTGATACCCGTGCGTGAACGGGAATTCCACCGGCTCACACAGCGGCTTCTGCAGGTACACCGGCGCGCCGAACTGGTTCGGGTCGCCCATGGTGAGGATGCCCTCCGTGCCATAGATCTTCAGACACGTCTCCTCGTCCTCGATGCAGTCGGAGTTCATGTGCAGCGTGCCCAGAACGCCGTTTGCGTACTGCATCGTCGCCGAGATGACGTTCGGCACCTGCACATCGTATGCCTGGCCGAAGCCCGGCGCGCCGATGCGGGTGTTGACGCGGTCGGGGTCATTCGTCGCCGTGAACGCGGCGACGGACCGGACCGGGCCGAGGATGGCGGCCAGCGCCGTCAGGTAGTAGCCGCCCATGTCGAAGCCGATGCCCGCGCCCTTCTTGGCCAGATGCGTCAGGAACTCGGCGTAAATGCCGTAATCACGGGAGATGGACGCGCGGCAGCTCAGGGGCTTGCCGATCAGGCCCTTGTCCACGATGTACTTGGCCGTCTGCACGGAGGCGCCGAGGAAGGTATCGGGCGCGACGCCCAGATGCAGGCCCTTCTCGTTCGCGATCTGCACCAGCTCCTTGCCCTGCCAGAGGTCGACGGCGATCATCTTCTCACTGAACACGTGCTTGCCCGCCAGCAGCGCCTGCTTGATGATGGGATAGTGGGCCGCGGGCGTGGTCAGGCAGATGACCATCTCGATCTCCGGATCCGCGCAGATCTCATCGAGGCTCATGGCCTTGATCCCGAACTTCGCAGCGCTGGCGTTCATACGTTCCACCATCAGGTCGCTGCACGCGACGAGCTCCATGACCGTGAACTTCCCGTTCGTGAGGTTCGTCATGTAGATATCACTGATCGAGCCGCAGCCGACGACGGCGGTCTTGATTCGTTTCATTTGGATGCCCTCCTGCTTTTCTTACAGGCCCGCGATGACCGCGCGGATGTGCTTGGCGGTGGCGTTGATCTCCTCTTCGGTCGAGTTGATGTTGATGCCGCAGCCGGAGCCCAGGCCCTTATCCACGACGCCGATGGAGATGTTGACCGCGCGGTCCAGGATGTCGTCCGTCTGCGGGAGCATATGCTTCTCATACGTCCGGTCGGACAGGTGGAACGGATGGTTGTCGGTCCAGGTCTTCTTATCGAGGATCTGCTCCATGTTGTTGTACACGTGCCAGCCGGACTTCGCGATCGGAGCCGTGCCCATGGCGGCGCAGAACTTGTCCGCGAGCTCCTTGGTATCGAACAGGAGCGTCAGCAGCGTGGCGCATTCCTTCTCGTCGTTGATCTTCCGGAAGCCGAGACCGTCGATGCCCTGCAGCTGGTCCTTGAGCTCCTTCTTCTTCGCGCGGAGCGTATCGAGGATGCCGTCGAGCTTCCGCCCCTGGGCGACTGCGACCGCGCCGGACAGTTCGTTCATCCGCATGTTCATGCCGACCATCGAGCGGTTGCCGACCTCGACGCCCATCCGGCAGGGCTTATGGCCCTGATCGTGGAAACCGAAGGCACGCTCATACAGCTCGTCGCTCGACGTGCCGACGAAGCCGCCGTCGCCGGTGGTGATGGTCTTGAAGACGTTGAGGGAATATGCGCCCATATCGCCGATGGTGCCCACGCGCTTCCCATGATATGCCGCGCCGACAGCCTGGCAGCAGTCTTCAATGACGTACAGGTTATGCTTCTTCGCGATCTCCATGATGGGATCCATATCGCAGGGGTTGCCCAGCATATGGACCGGCATGATGGCCTTCGTCTTCGGGGTGATGAGCGCTTCGATCTTCGTGGGGTCGATGGTCAGCGACTCGTCGATCTCCGCGAGGACGGGGATGGCGTTCATCATGGCGATCGTGGCGATCGAAGCGATGAAGGTATAGCCGGGGACGATGACCTCGTCGCCCATGCCGATGCCGAGCGCCGCCAGGCAGCACATCAAAGAGCCCGTGCCCGAGCTCGTGGCGACCACGTGCTTGTGCCCCAGCCGCTCTGCCATTTCATTTTCAAACGTGACGACCTTCGCCTGGAAGCCGTCCACGCCCGGCGTGCCGTAGCGGAACAGATTCCCCCCATCCAGCACATCCAGTACTTCCTTGCGCTCTTCCGCGCCCAATACATAAGATCCAGGTCCGCCTGCCATTTTGTTTTTCCTCCTGTTTTGTATTTTTGTTTCCTGTGTTTTCATCATAAAGCAGTTTAGTTTAAAAAGCAATAGACAATTCTATTTTCTTTCTCCGATTTTTATGCAGATTCGGTCAATTTTCCTTTACACCCTTCACAATTTCTGTTTTTGGATCGGTAGAAACATGTGGATATTGATGGACTCGGCCATTTTTCCGGCTTGCTGCTCCGGTTTTCATACATAACCGGTTTATCTTGCTTTTGCAGATATCTGGGCAGGAATGTGCTGTCTGCAGCTTGCACAAAAAGTTGACTGAATTTTTGTGAGGCAAACTGATTTTTTGTCTTGCTTTACGGATTCTTAACGACTATACTGATCCTGAGGCCAGAATAACGGTTGGCGCGGGTCACTTTTCCCTTTTCGGGCCCGGCGTCTGCCACCGGGGTCCCGGTTCCGGCCATCAAATAAAAGGAGATTTTACAAATGAAAGACCAGAGATCCCGCGCACCGGCCTCCGTCGACAACATCTACAGGCTCGACGGACGCGTGCCGGTCGGCAAAGCCATCCCCTTCGGCCTGCAGCACGTGCTGGCCATGTTCGTGGCAAATGTCACGCCCGTCATGCTGATCGCGAGCGTCGCCGTGTACAACGGCCAGGCGTTCACCGCCATCGACACGGCCCTGCTCATCCAGGCCGCGATGCTCATCGCCGGTATCGGCACGCTGATCCAGCTCTACCCGGTCTGGCGCATCGGTTCCCGGCTGCCCGTCGTGATGGGCCTGAGCTTCACCTTCCTGTCGGCGATGATGACGCTGGCCGCGAAGGACTACGGCCTGATGATCGGCGCGGTCATCGTCGGCGGCTGCATAGAGGGACTTCTCGGTCTGACTGCGAAATACTGGCGGCGGTTCGTCAGCCCCATCGTCTCGGCCTGCGTCGTGACGACGATCGGCTTCAGCCTGCTGTCCACGGGCATTTCCTCGTTCGCCAGCTCCGCCGTCTACCCCACCGGCGCGTGGCAGAATCTGCTGGTCGCGGTCATTACGCTGGCGGCCTGCCTGGTCTATAACTCGCTCGCCAAGGGCTTCTGGAAGCAGTTGTACGTGCTGTTCGGTCTGATCGTGGGCTATATCGTATCCCTGTTCTTCGGCATGGTCGACTTCGCGTCCATGAAGGAGACGGTCTCCGAGCTCGGGATCATCGCGCTGCCGAAGCTCTTTGCCTTCACGCCGAAGTTCGATCTCGGCGCGATCATCTCCGTGACGCTCGTGTTCCTCGTCTCCGCGGCGGAGACCATCGGCGATACCTCCGCGGTCTGCACCGGCGGTCTCGGCCGGGACATCACGGAAAAAGAGGTCTCCGGCTCTCTTGCCTGCGACGGCTTTATCTCTGCCGTGTCCGGCGGCGTGTTCGGCTGCCCGCCCATCACGTCCTTCAGCCAGAATGTCGGCCTTGTCGCCATGACGAAGGTCGTCAACCGGTTCACGATCATGTTTGGCGCGCTGACGCTGATCCTCGCGGGCCTGTTCCCGCCGGTGGGCGCGTTCTTCTCCACGCTGCCCGACTGCGTGCTGGGCGGCTGCACGGTCATCATGTTCGGCGCGATCATCGTCTCGGGTGTCACGATGCTCGGCGAGTGCGGCTTTGACCAGCGCAACACCATCATCGCCGCGACCTCCTTCGCCATCGGCATCGGCGTGACGCAGGTCCCGGAATTCTTCTCCGGCATGCCGCAGATCATCAGCGACATCTTCGCGGGCAACCCCGTCGCGGGCGTGTTCGTCGTCGCGATGATCCTGTCTCTGACGCTGCCGAAGAAGGTCAAGGGTGAAGACATCGGCGCGCTGACCGAGGACACGATCGAGCGCAAGCCGGATGAAACCAACTGAGGTTTTGCATCCGCATGCAAAGCAGCCTGCCGCGACCTGCGGCAGGCTGCTTTTTCGGTATCGGCGAACGCCGCCTGGCTTTACTTTCCTCCGGTAACGTGCTATCCTAGTCAAGCATTACATCAAGGAGAACCTTTGAACATCATGGAAAAGAAAGCGAATCATTTTTCCGGGCAGCTCGGCTTCGTGCTCGCGGCTGCCGGGAGCGCAGTCGGTGTCGGGAATCTCTGGCGCTTCCCCTATCTCGCGGCGATGGGCAGGGCGGGCGTCGTGGTGGGCGCGCTGTGCAGCCTGCCCCGGATCTCCAGCCGGTAGGCGTAGCTCCTGCCGTCACAGGTCCAGGTCCCGTCCGTCATCTCGGCGTAGGAAGCAAGATCCCCTTCAAAGGTCTGCTTCACCTTCGGTTCTCCGGCGCATCCGGCCAGCAGGAGCAGCAGGCAAAAAACTGCCGCAAGATATCTGATCCTTTTCATGCTCCGACCCTCCTGTCGATCATACGCGAGTATAGAGTTGTGTTCCTGTTCCGATCATAGCAGAATCCATGGAAAATTTCCACTGTAAAAACCCGCCAGAACCACAGTTCGGGCGGGTTTTGCAGCATATTTACCGGGCGGCAGACTTTTTGGTCAGGTGGAGCGTCCGGTCGCAGAGGGCACAGAAGACCAGGCCGCAGGCCAGCGCCTCCTGCTCCGTGCCGCCGAGCTCCGGCGTGAAGGAGAACAGGTCACGGCAGGCCTCTGCCAGCATCGGCGCTTTGCCGTCCGGCTTGCCGAGCAGCGACTGCACGTCGTAGACCGTCCTTCCCTCGCCCGCACAGCCGATCCCGGCTGCGGGCAAAAACGGCAGCTCCTCCGCCTGAAAGAGGACGAGCGGCGCGCGCTCGCCGAGAAACGCTTCGATGGAGGCGGCGACTTCGGCCGCCGCGGGAGCAGACGCGACCATGGAATCTGTCACACCGGCCTCCCGCGCATAGCGGGTCAGGCCCTTTTCCGGGCGGATGGACACCGTGAGGATGGTCTCCGGGGCGAAGCGGCGGAATTTCAGCGCGGACAGCTGCACCAGCTCGTCCCGGCCCGGGTGCTTGCCGGTGGTCTTGAGCGCGAGGACGCAGAAGGTATCCAGCGTCTGCAGCGGCGTATCCGCGCGCAGGGCGGACGGCTGCGGGAGCGGCCCCTGCACGGCTTCTCCGGCAGCACCCTCCTGCACGGCAGGCTGCACGCGGCGCAGCTGCCTGCAGATGGACTCGAACCACTGCTCGGCGCGCAGGGCGCTCTGCAGGGCGCTTTCCTGTCGGGAGGCGTGTTTTTTGACGGCGGCGGTCAGATCGTCCAGCAGCTCGCCGGAGGTGCGGCGGCCGTGGATGCGCCCGCGTTTGCCGAAGCCAGGCAGGAGAAATTCGTCGGTATAGTCGGCGTAGCGCGCCTTCGCGCGCACAAAAGACGCAAAAACGGGATCCTTCACCGCCGCCTCCCACCGCTCACAGAACGCGCGGCACAGGCGGATGTCCCGCTCGAGCATCCACGCCGGGCCGCGGCAGGTCAGCTCGTCGATGCGGGTATAGGCCTCGGCCAGCGTCCCGAACAGTGTCTGCGCGTCGGCCGCGGGAGGCGGCTCGGGCTTTTTTTGCGCGGGCGGGTCGGTCAGGATGTCCGGCAGGGCCTCGGGCCGGAGCTCC
>ERZ857840.4530-NODE-4530-length-10584-cov-4.156330_pt1 | contig 10584 bp, 10 predicted proteins | sample MGYA00519760_ERZ857840 | MGnify/ENA primary metagenome ERZ857840 (study PRJEB31778, sample SAMEA3449371) | human gut metagenome | biome: human gut; feature: human-associated habitat; material: faeces | place: United Kingdom | collected 2010/2012 ... | reverse complement strand
CGGGGGCGGAGGCGGCGGGCAGGGATTCGGCGGTGACGGCGGGCAGGGATTCGGCGGTGACGGCGGGCAGGGATTTGCCGGTTGTGTACACGAGCAGCCGCCGGTGGTTGTGTAGTTGCAGTTTGGATTCATATCATCACTCCTCAAAACGAATGGTTTTCCTTCGGCTACAACTACGATATGCCGCCCTGCCGGAAATTGTGCGCGGTGCGGCGCTCTTGCTTTTTCGGCCAAATTCGACTATCATGGAGAAAACAAAGCTGTTGGAAGTGTGGTTGCCATGGTACGAAAATTCATTTGTGCGCTGCTTGCCGTCTTGCTGACGTTCCCCCTTGCGTCTTTCATTGCCGCCGAGGATATCCCGGAGGTTGTGGAGATGCCTGCCGTTGTCACGCCGATGCAGACCGCGCAGGAAGAAACAGAGGCTGACGCGTCCGAAGAAGCGTCCGCTCCCGAAGAGCCATCCGAGGACGCAGACGAGCCTAGGCTTGCCGAGCTGTTCGATGAATTTCGCGCCGCGCGCAACCTGACAGAGGATAATTTTGCCGTCAGCTATTACGACACCGTTACGGGCGAGAGCTACGACTGGAACGAGACACACATGATGATCGCGGGCAGTACCTTCAAGCTCCCGCTGAATCTCTACTATTACGAGCTCGAAAACGCGGGCGAGATCGCCCCGGATGCGCTCATTACCCAGGGCGGCGCGACGCTCGATTGGTGCCACTACTTAAGCATCGTCGAGTCGAACAATGAAATTTCCCACGCGCTTCTCTACCGCATCGGCAATTTCCGCGACTATAAAAACGCCATGCGCACGTATTTTACGATGACGGATGAGGAGATCGATCCTAAGTATTATCAGGACAACTACTACTGCACGCGCATGATGATGGACACGCTCAAGCACATCTACGAGCATCAATCGGAGCTCACCGAGCTTGTCGACTACATGAAGCGGTCGAACCCGCAGAACGGCTATTTCCGGGCGAAGGTCACCGAGATGGAGGTCGCGCACAAGTACGGAAGCTTCGAGGGCGCGGAAAACGACGTGGGCATCTTCTACGCCGAACGCCCGTTCCTGCTCGCAGTCTATACGCAGAATGTCGGAGAGCTTGTCGTGCAGGACGCGGCCAGGCTCGCCGCCGACTATAACGCAAGGCAGACGGAGCTTGCCAAAAAGCAGGCCCTGCAGGAGCAGCTGGACGCGTTTGAGGCCGAGAAGGAAGTGCGGATGCAGGAAGCAGAAGCCCACGCGGAGGAAGCCATGCAGGCGCTCACCGCGCAGTATGAGGCCGAACAGGCTGCAAAAAAAGCCGCACAGGAGGCGGCTTTGCAGGCATCTGAGAAAGATCTGGCGGCGCAGGCGGATACGCAGGAAGCGGAGAGCACGGCGGCAGCGGATACGGGAGAAGGGCGTCAGTTTGTAGTTGGTTTCGACGCGGAATTCCCGCCCTATGGTTATAAGGATGGAAGCGGAGAATATGTGGGCTTTGATCTGGATCTGGCGGCTGAGGTGTGTAAGCGTCAGGGCTGGGAGCTGGTTAAGCAGCCTATTGACTGGGATTCCAAAGATATGGAGCTGGATTCCGGCGCGATTGATTGTATTTGGAACGGATTTACAATGAACGGCAGGGAAGACCAGTATACATGGAGTGTTCCTTATGTGGATAACAGCCAGGTGTTTGTTGTGGCTGATGATTCCGGTATTTCCGTGAAGGCGGATCTTGCAGGCAAGGCTGTAGGGGTACAGAAGGATTCTTCCGCACTCGCCGCTTTGGAAGGTGATGAGAAAGAGCTGGCAGATACCTTCGGAGTATTGAATCAGTATGCGGATTATAATACGGCATTTATGGATCTGGAAGCAGGGGCCATTGATGCGCTGGCGATAGATATCGGTGTTGCCAATTATCAGATTTCCTCCAGAGAGGGCGGTTATGTGATTCTGGAAGGAGCGGATCATGCGGAGTATTTATCCACGGAACAGTACGGGATCGGATTTAAAAAAGGGAATGAAGAGCTTAAGGATATTGTGGAAGCCACTCTGCTGGAAATGGTGGATGACGGAAGCTTTATGACGATTGCCGAGAAGTATGCGGATTACGGTTTGCTGGACAGTATCTGTCTTGGCAAATAAGCCAGGTGTCCTAAAGCTTACGGGAAGAATATATACAGGGAGAAAGCCGCAACAGCGGCTTTTTTCCGGTTGAAGCAGCAGAAAAATGCAACAGCGCAGGGGTCTGGCTGTTACGGGAAAAAGAAGTTGGAGGAAACCATGGAATTGAGTAAAATGCTGCAGCAGCTCACAGGGGGCATGCTGATTACAACGGAGATTTTTATTTTAACCCTGTTGTTCTCTCTGCCTTTGGGGCTGGTATTATCTTTTGGGAGGATGTCCAAAGTCGGGGTGATTCGTTTCCTGACGAAGGTATACATATCGATCATGAGGGGAACGCCGTTGATGCTGCAGCTGATTGTGGTTTACTTTGCGCCCTATTATGTATTTGGTCTGAAAATTTCCCAGGGTTACCGAATGGTGGCGGTAATTCTGGCTTTTGTCCTGAATTATGCGGCTTATTTTGCGGAAATATATCGTTCAGGCATAGAGTCTATGCCCGTAGGACAGTATGAGGCGGCGAAGATGCTGGGATACAGCAAGGCTCAGACATTTCTGAAGATAATCCTGCCTCAGGTGATTAAGAGAGTGCTTCCGGCGGTGACGAATGAAATGATCACTCTGGTCAAGGATACTTCCCTGGCTTTTGTGTTAACGGTTACCGAAATGTTTACCATCGCCAAGCAGATCGCGGCGGCGCAGGCTTCCGTTATGCCCTTGATGGCGGCCGGTGTCTTTTACTATATTTTCAATCTGATAGTGGCGATGGTTATGGAGCATGTGGAAAAACGCCTGAACTATTACAGAGGATAAGGCGGAAAGAATGACTAAGGAAGCAGAGAACGCTTCCCAAGTCATTCTATGTTCCGCCTTGGAAGAATGGCTTTGCCATTCTTCCGGGCAGATAAAAAAGAGTAAGGGATAGGAGCAAAATGAGCGGAAATTTTCTTGAGATTAAAAATATGAAAAAAACCTTTGGGGAGCTGGAGGTCATAAAGGACATCTCTCTTTCTGTAAAAGAGGGGGAAGTGGTTTCTGTGATCGGTCCCTCAGGTTCCGGTAAATCCACATTGCTGCGCTGTGCGACCATGCTGGAAAAAATGGACGGCGGCGAGCTTTCCTATCTGGGAGAGCGGGCGGCATATGAGGAAAACGGAAAATGTGTGTATGTCTCCAAAGCCGATCGGAAAAGGATTCATAAATATTTCGGGCTCGTATTTCAGAATTTCAATCTGTTCCCTCATTATTCGGTACTGAAGAATATTATTGACGCGCCCATGACGGTAGACGGAATCTCCAGGAAGGAAGCGGAGGAGCGGGCGGAGAAGCTTCTCGCGCAGCTGGGGCTTTCCGACAAAAGAGATGCTTATCCCTATCAGCTGTCCGGCGGGCAGCAGCAGAGGGTTTCGATAGCCAGGGCGCTGGCCCTTCAGCCTAAAATCCTGTTTTTTGACGAGCCTACCTCGGCTCTGGATCCGGAGCTTACGGGGGAAGTGCTGAAGGTTATCAGGCAGCTGGCTCAGGAGCATATGACGATGATCATAGTAACCCATGAAATGCAGTTTGCAAGAGAACTGTCGGATCGGATCATTTTCATGGAGCAGGGTGTGATTTGTCAGGAAGGCACACCGGAGGAGCTTTTTAATTCTCCGAATGCACGGGTTCGTGAGTTCATTGGGCGTGTTATGAACGTATGATTTGTAGGGTTATGCTTTTTCATAAGGCTGACGGCCATATTTTTTGGCATTATGTAGAAAATAGGGGAGTACGGTCTATGAGTTCTTGATTTCTGAAAATTGGTGCGCTATACTTGTAACAGTAATGCCGCTTTTTTTACAGGGTAATTTCTATGGAATTGCCGGCAGGTACTCTTTTTCAGAGGAAAAGTGGTATGGAAAATTACGCAGGATGGCTTTCAGAAAGCCATCTTTCAAATTTACGGCGCTTTCATGAGCGCAGATGGAGGATAAGATGCAGAAACTGGAACAGCTTTATGAAGGAAAGGCAAAGAAAGTTTTTAAAACAGATGATCCCGATGTGTTAATCGTGGATTACAAGGATGATGCTACAGCTTTCAACGGAGAGAAGAAGGGTACTATTGTAGGAAAAGGTGTCATCAATAACAAGATGAGCAACCGTGTGCACCAGCTTCTGGAAGAAAAAGGTGTTCCGACTCATTATATCCAGGAATTAAGCGACAGAGAAACCGCCGTAAAGAAAGTGGAGATCGTACCGGTTGAAGTTATTATCAGAAACGTGGCCGCCGGAAGCTTTTCCAAGAGACTCGGTGTGCCGGAGGGAACTCCCTTTGAACAGCCCACCGTGGAGTTCAGTTATAAGAATGACGAACTGGGCGATCCTCTGATCAACGATTATTTTGCAGTAGCGCTGAAGCTGGCAACCTGGGATGAAATCAAGACCATCCAGGATTATGCATTTAAGGTAAATGATGTGCTGAAGGAGTATTTCCTCCAGGCAGGCATCAAACTGATTGACTTTAAGATTGAGTTTGGCCGTTACCACGGACAGATCATCCTGGCAGACGAAATCAGCCCGGATACCTGCCGTCTGTGGGATGTCAACACGAATGAAAAACTGGATAAAGATCGTTTCCGCCGTGATCTTGGAAATGTGGAAGAAGCCTACAACGAAGTTTTCAAACGTCTGGGACTATAAGAAACATACCGACGGAGGCCTGAAGGAAAAAGGATTGGGTAAGCCGCGGTAAAACCGCGGCTTTCTGCGTGATACGGGACAACAAAACACAACACAGAAACGAGGAGGCATATGACGGAAAAGAGCATCTATGAGCAGGCAAAAGTAACGGACAAGCCCGGAGAAGAATGTGGTGTTTTCGGGATGTATGATTTTGACGGCAGTGATGTATCAGGCAGCATCTATTATGGATTGCTTGCACTGCAGCACAGAGGGCAGGAAAGCTGTGGTATCGCTGTGAGCGACACCTCAGGCCCGAAGGGGAAGGTTTTAAGCGTTAAGGATATGGGGCTGGTGAACGAGGCCTTTAACCCGGAGAACCTGGAAAAGCTTAAGGGGGATATCGGCGTCGGCCATGTGAGGTATTCCACCGCGGGCAGCAGTACGAGAGAAAATGCACAGCCGCTGGTACTCAATTACGTGAAGGGGACACTGGCGCTGGCGCATAACGGAAATCTGGTGAACGCTCCCGAACTTCGAAGGGATCTGGCATACACAGGCGCTATTTTCCAGACAACGATAGACTCGGAGGTCATAGCCTATTACATTGCAAGAGAGCGGCTGAATTCCAAATCCGCAGAAGAAGCGGTGGGGCGCGCTATGGGGAAGATCAAAGGAGCCTATTCCCTGGTCATCATGTCTCCCCGTAAGCTCATAGGAGCCAGAGATCCTTACGGATTCCGCCCGCTGTGTATCGGGAAAAGAGATAATGCCTATATACTGACCTCGGAAAGCTGTGCCCTTGATACCCTGGGAGCCACTTTTGTGAGGGATGTCCTGCCCGGCGAAATCGTGACGATTACCCCGGAAAAGGGGATTATATCGGATACCAGCATGTGTATTTCCAGGGAAGAGCATGCCAGATGTGTGTTTGAATATATTTATTTTGCCCGGCCTGACAGCTATATTGACGGTGTGAGCGTATACCATTCCAGAATCCTGGCAGGAAAATTCCTGGCGATGGATTCCCCTGTGGAGGCGGATATTGTAGTGGGTGTGCCGGAATCAGGAAACTGTGCGGCCATGGGATATGCGCTGCAGTCGGGAATCCCCTACGGGACGGCTTTCGTAAAAAATGCCTATATTGGCAGAACCTTCATCAAGCCGAAGCAGAAAACCAGGGAGAGCAGTGTCCAGGTAAAACTGAATGCCCTGAAGGAAGTGGTGAATGGAAAAAGAGTCATTATGATTGATGATTCCATCGTCCGGGGAACCACTTCGGACAGAATCGTGCATATGCTCAGAGAAGCCGGAGCAAAGGAAGTGCATATGCGCGTCAGTTCCCCTCCCTTTTTATGGCCCTGCTACTTCGGAACGGATGTCCCGGCCAGAGAGCAGCTGATAGCCTATAACCGCAGTGTGGATGTAATCTGTAAAATTATCGGGGCGGATTCCCTGGCTTACCTGCGCACGGAGCGCCTGGATGAGATGGTAAATGAGCTGGGGATCTGCAAAGGCTGTTTTACAGGGAAATATCCCATAGACCCGCCTGAAGAAGACATCCGCGGAGAATTTGATAAATAAAACCTACAAAAGGAGTTGCCGGATTATGAGTGACAATACGGACAGATATGTAAGCCCGCTTTCAGAAAGATATGCCAGTAAGGAAATGCAGTATATTTTTTCCCCGGATATGAAATTCCGTACATGGAGAAAGCTGTGGATCGCCCTGGCGGAAACAGAAAAAGAACTGGGCCTGCCCATTACGGAGGAACAGATCGAAGAATTGAAGGCCCATGCGGAGGATATCAATTATGATGTCGCCAAAGCAAGGGAAAAAGAGGTGCGCCACGATGTTATGAGCCATGTGTACGCTTACGGCGTGCAGTGCCCGAAGGCAAAGGGGATCATCCATCTGGGAGCCACCTCCTGTTATGTAGGGGATAACACGGATATCATCGTTATGACCGAGGCCCTGAAGCTTGTAAAAAAGAAACTGGTCAATGTCCTTTCTGAGCTTTCTTCCTTTGCGGACAAGTACAAAGACCTTCCCACGCTGGCCTTCACCCATTTCCAGCCCGCCCAGCCTACCACGGTGGGAAAAAGGGCCACCCTGTGGATGCAGGAGTTCTTTCTGGATCTGGAAGATCTGGATTATGTGCTTTCCACAATGAAGCTGCTTGGTTCCAAGGGGACAACGGGAACCCAGGCTTCCTTCCTGGAGCTGTTTGACGGAAATATGGACAAGGTGAATTCCCTGGATCCCATGATTGCTGAGAAAATGGGCTTTGGATCCTGCTATCCGGTATCCGGCCAGACCTATTCACGTAAGGTGGATACCAGAGTCCTGAATGTACTTGCCGGGATTGCCGCCAGCGCGACCAAGATGTCCAACGATATCCGTCTCCTGCAGCACTTAAAGGAAGTGGAAGAGCCTTTTGAAAAGAGCCAGATCGGTTCTTCTGCCATGGCCTATAAGAGAAACCCCATGCGCAGCGAACGTATCGCCTCCCTTTCCCGATATGTGATCGCGGATGCGCTTAATCCTGCCATTACCTCGGCGACCCAATGGTTTGAAAGAACCCTGGATGATTCGGCCAATAAACGCCTCAGCGTACCGGAAGGCTTCCTGGCTGTGGACGGCATCCTGGATCTGTGCCTGAATGTGGTGGACGGCCTTGTGGTATATCCCAAGGTCATTGAGAAGCGCCTGATGAGCGAGCTGCCGTTTATGGCTACGGAAAACATCATGATGGATGCGGTGAAGAAGGGCGGAGACCGTCAGGAGCTGCATGAAAGAATCCGTGAGCTTTCCATGGAGGCCGGAAAGAGGGTCAAGGAGGAAGGCCTGGATAATAACCTGATGGATCTGATCGCACAGGAGCCTATGTTCATGACAACCCCGGAGGAACTGGCAAAGACCATGGATCCTTCCCGCTATGTGGGATGTGCGCCGGCGCAGGTGGAAAACTTCCTGAAAGATGTGATTGCTCCGGTTATGGAAGAAAACAAAGAGCTGCTGGGAGTGAAGGCAGAGATCAACGTATAACTTTTTTATGAACCGGATAACAGGTGTAAAAAGCTCTGCTTATGCAGGGCTTTTTCTGCATATTGCCAGAAAAATGAAAAGGGGAAAAGGCGGAAATGGCATATAAACAGGAACTGTGGCAGGAGGCAAAGAAGCGGTGCCGTTTGGGAGATGAGGAAATCCGCATGGCGAAGGAGATGGGATTGAATCCGAAAAGCCTGATCAAAAATGTTCCCGGCCCAAAGGAAAGCTGGAAGGCGCCGGTTAAATACTGGATAAGGGATATGTATGAGGAAAGACAGTTAAAAGCGGCACAAAAGCCGAAAAAGGCGGAAAGAAGTATCCTTCTTTTTCCAGAATTTCAAGACATGGAATTGATTGAAGGAATAAGAAAACAATATGACCCTTTTGTCTCGTTGATCAGCCCGCATATTACATTGGTTTTTCCTTTTGTCAGCAGATATAAAGAAAAAGATGTGAAAGAGCTGGTAAAGGAGAAGAGTAAGGCATTTTCTCCCTTCCGGCTCAGTATGCAGGGAATCGTGAAATACCAGGAGAACGGGGAGCAATATCTGTTCCTGCAGGTAAAGGAAGGCGCGGAGGAAATAAGGCGGCTGCATGACAGACTTTATCAGGGGATGCTTGCCGCCTTTAAAAAGGATATTCCTTATGTTCCTCATATGACGGTTGGAAAGCTCTCATCTTCCGAAGAGCTGGATACGGCATGGGAACAGGTAAAGGATATGAATGTTGTATTTCAAACAGAGATAAAGCATATTACTGTGGAAAAGATCGGAGAGAAGGGAGAATCCATTACAGAAGCGAAAATACCGCTGCTGTAAATCCACTCCTGTCACAGAGTTTTGTTAAGAAACTCCAGAACTCTTTGGGACATCTCATCCTGATAAAATTCCATGCCCATATGCGCGGCACCCTGAATGCGGTAATACTCCACACGCACATGGTTTTGAGAAAGTATCTGATAAAACTCATCGCTTCCGGAAATATCAACCAGCGTATCGCCCGTCCCGTGGGCCAGGAAAAAGGGTACCGTATTTTCATTAATATAATACTGCGCTGCCGTTTTTGCCGCCCTTTCCGGTTCTGCTTCAGGATCGAAGCCCAGAAGCTGGATTGTGCGGGAATATCCTGCCGTATCGGGCAGCGGGATACCGTCCATGGAGCGTTTTCCCGGTTCCTTAACTAAGACGGCAGGGCCGTAAAAGTTGACAACGGCTGAAACATGGCTGGATTGTTCCGGATATTCTCCCACGTCAAAAGCGGCGATATCGTTAGTGACGCCAACCATGGACGCCAAATTTCCTCCTGCAGATTCACCGCCGACGGCAACCCTGTCCGGATCAATCCCGTATTCATCAGCATGTGCCCTTAAAAAGCGGATCGCTTTTTTCACATCTTCGATCTGCGCAGGAAAATGAGCGCTGTTTGACAGCCGGTATTCTACGCTTGCCGCTATATATCCCCGTTTAGCAAAATAGGTAAGCCAGGGGATATAAGCGGAACGCTCCATTGTTGCGAAACCGCCGCCGCAGATCCATACAAACAGAGGCCTTTTTCCCTGACCGGAGCTTCCGGACGGAGCCAGGATATCCATTTTCAGATCTTTATAATTATAGAAAGGGAACCAGTAGGGAACCTGGGCAAAGGTTATGCCGGAAATCAGAGTGACGGGCTGCTCCTTTACCGGAATATCAATTTTATATCTCATCATTATTTCCTCTCTTTCGTTTCCATTTTTCCCGGATAATTAGACCGGCAGATGAACCTGTATCGGTATATTGCCCCGGACATCAATGGGTCACCTCTCTGCGATTGCATATTCCATCCAGAAATCCCATGATTCTGTCAGCCATTTCCGTCTGATAAAACCGGGGATCGGCATGCCCCGCGCCCTGAACCGCACAAAACTCCACAGGTACATTATTCATTTCCAGTACGCTGCAGAGTGCCTCACTGTTATCAATTGATACAACAACATCCTCGGTGCCATGAGCGATAAAGAAAGGAGGCGCGGAAGGACTGATATAAGAAAGCGGCGCCGCAGTATCCGCCTTTTCAGGATCGTCGGCAGGATCATATCCGAGAAGCATATTTACAGGCGACGGACCTCTTAAAAAATCCGGTATTTCCCCATCCGCCTTTACCCGTGTATCTTTAGGATTCCATGTAAAACTCGCAGGCCCATAATAATCAATCACTGCCTGAACCCTGCCGGACTGCTCCAGATATTCCCCCTTATCAAATTCCTTCCTGTCGCCGGTAACCCCTGCCATGCAAGCCAAATGAGCCCCTGCGGATTCTCCCCCGATTATTACCTTTTCCGGATCAATCCCGAATTCTCCGGCATGAGCCTTCAGAAAACGGATTCCCTTTTTCACATCCTCCAGCTGAGAAGGAAAGTGCGAACAGTTTGACAGACGATATTCCACACTGGCAATCACATAACCGCTTCGTGCAAAATTCATAAGCCAGGGAAGATGCGCACCGCGTTCCATTGTCAACCAGGCCCCTCCGCAGATCCACACTAGAAGCGGCCTTTTTTCTCCCCCTCCGCGCCTGAAGGGCAAAACAAGATCCATCTTCAAATCCTTATAGTCATAAAAAGGAAACCAGTAAGGAACCCTTGCAAACGTGATACCCGACAGCAAAGTGAGCGGAGTATCGGTCAATGGTACGATAATATTTTTTTTCATGAGAGCCTCCTTAAACTTAATTTGATTTACACAACCTTCGCGCCTGCGTCTGCGCCCGCTGTTATCTGCGT
>ERZ857840.4519-NODE-4519-length-10608-cov-3.892353_pt1 | contig 10608 bp, 8 predicted proteins | sample MGYA00519760_ERZ857840 | MGnify/ENA primary metagenome ERZ857840 (study PRJEB31778, sample SAMEA3449371) | human gut metagenome | biome: human gut; feature: human-associated habitat; material: faeces | place: United Kingdom | collected 2010/2012 ... | reverse complement strand
CGGCAAAGGAGAGGTAGGCGAAAAAATAAAGGACTGGGACGAATCCCTGACCTGCGCCCAACGGGACGTGGGGGACGCCATGGAGGTGGCCATGCCCACCTTCACGCTGGCGTTCAAGTGTCCGGCTCCCGGCAAGGGGGACGCCGCCATCCGGCAGGAATTTCTGGCGGATCTGGCCGCGGAGACCCTGTTCGGGGAAAGCTCTGAGCTGTATCTGAAGCTCTACGACGAGGGAATCATCGACAGCTCCTTCGGCGGCGGCTATGAGACCATCGACGGCTGCGCCCTGTTTACCTGCGGCGGCGACAGCATGGACCCGGAGGCCGTCCGGAAGGCGGTGCTCTCCGCCGCTCAGGATTTTTCCGGCATTTCCCGGACAGCTTTCGACCGCATGAAACGCAGCGCCTTTGGCCGCCGGATCAAGGGACTGGATTCCTTCGACGCCACCTGCTTCCGGCTCTGCGCCTACGCGTTCAGCGACTTTGACTATTTCCGGTTTCCGGAAATCTATAAAACCATCCAAAAAGAGGACGTAGAGGAATTTCTGAAACAGACCCTTCGGGCGGAAAACAGCTGCCTGTCGGTGATTTTCCCCGTCCGAGAAGGAGACGAAGAAATATGAGCCTGAATCCCGCAAACTATTCCCGGATCTCGTTCCCCCTGTTCGGTATCGAGATCGACCCCATCCGCTATTTCACCATCGGGCCGCTGACCATCCATATGTATGGTCTGGTCATTGCCTTCGGCCTGCTGCTGGCCGGCGTCTATTGCAGCCGCCGCAGCAAACGGGCGGGCCTGACGGAGGACGACATTCTGGACGGCATCCTCTGGATCACGCCCTTTGCCGTTATCTGCGCCCGTGTTTACTACTGCGTGTTCAGCTGGTCCGAGTACGCGGCGGATCCCATTTCCGTGCTGTACATCTGGAACGGCGGCCTTGCCATTTACGGCGCGGTCATGGGCGCGTTTCTCGGCGTGGCGGTGTACTGCCGCGTCAAAAAATGCTCTCTGCCCGCCCTGCTGGATCTGGTGGTCATGGGCTTCCTGATCGGCCAGTTCGTGGGCCGCTGGGGCAACTTCTTCAACCGGGAGGCCTTCGGCGCGCCCACCCAGGCTTTCTCCCGCATGGGCCTGTTCAACACGGTGACCGGCCAGTGGGAGTTCTACCACCCCACCTTCCTGTATGAGAGCCTGTGGAATTTTACGGGCTTCCTGATCCTGCACTTCCTGTACCCCAGACGGGCCTATGACGGACAGATCGCTCTGGGCTACTGCGCCTGGTACGGCCTGGGCCGGGCCATCATCGAGGGCCTGCGGATGGACAGCCTCTATTGGGGTTCCTTCCGTGTCAGCCAGGTCCTGGGCGCCGTTGGCAGTGTCGCCGCCGTGGCCGCTCTGACCGTCCTCCACTTCCGCCCCCACGACCGGGAGAGACTCGCCGAGCGGGTCTGCGCAAAAGCCCAGGCGGAAAAAGAGGAGCCGAAGGAGTAAGGCAAATCGGGGTTGCTGGGAAAATGCCTTCCCCTGGGGGAAGGTGGCCCGCCGTAGGCGGGGCGGATGAGGGTGGTGCTCCGCGCAGCGAATCAGAAATAATCGATTGCCGGTGGCAATCGCACCATAATTCGGGCGATACGCAGAACCGGTGCGGAGAAACATCTGCAATCTTGGTTCAGCCAATAGAAACATACCTGCTTAGGCTGATTCCGTATCGATTTTGCATGCCGCCCCTCATCAGTCAGGGCTTTGCCCTGCCAGCTTCCCCCAGGGGAAGCCTTTGTTCCGACAACCCCCAATTTGCGTACAACCACAGATTGGAACGATCAATATGGCAAAAACATCCCTCTCCTCTCCCATCCCCCGCCGGGATGAGACCATCGTGGGCTTTGGCTGGTTCGGCTTCCAGCTGCTGCTTCTGCCCAGCATTCTGACGGCGGTGAACGGGCTGCTGAAAAGGCCCATGTCCGCCGCGGAGGTCAATTTCACTTTTTTCCTCATCAATTTTCTGGCGACCCTGTGGATATACCATCGGTTTCTGGCCGGGTCCTGGAAACCGGTGAAGGGCCACCCCATTCTCTTCGGGCAGGCCATCGTTCTGGCGCTGGTGGCCTACTGGCTCAGCACTCTGGCGGTGAACTGGGCCATCCGTCAACTGGATCCGGGATTCGTAAACCGGAACGATGCCTCCATTGTGTCCATGACCCATGGAAGCTACTATCTCATGCTGCTGGGTACAGGCATTCTGGCCCCCGCGGCGGAGGAATGCGTCTACCGTGGACTTGTTTTCCGGAACATCTACGCCACGGCCCCCTGGGCGGCCTATCTAATCTCCATGGCGGCCTTTGCCGCTGTGCACATCGTTTCCTATATTGGCGTATATACGCCTTTGCAGCTGATGCTGGCGTTTTTCCAATATCTTCCCGCCGGACTGTGGCTGGGCTGGTGCTATGTGAAAAGCGGCAGCATCTACGGCCCTATGGTGATGCATAGCCTGATAAACCTGTATTCTCTGAACCTTTTGAGGTAATTTTATGCCGAAAATCATCAAACTATCCCCTCATATCGCCAATCTGATCGCTGCCGGTGAGGTGGTGGAGCGGCCTGCCTCTGTGGCCAAGGAGCTGCTGGAAAACGCCGTGGACGCCGGGGCTACAAAGGTGACCATCGAGATCCGGGACGGCGGTATGACCTTTTTGCGGGTGACGGACAACGGCTGCGGCATGACCGCCGAGGATGCCCGCACGGCATTCCTGCGTCACGCCACATCCAAGCTGCGCTGTGCCGAGGACCTGAACGCCATCGGTACCATGGGCTTCCGGGGAGAGGCTCTGGCGGCCATTTCCTCCGTCAGTCGTATTGATCTGCTGACCAAGACCCCGGACGCCCTGACCGGTGTCAGCCTCCATCTGGAGGCCGGAGCCGTAACGGAGGAAAACGAGGCGGGCTGTCCCGACGGCACCACCATCATCATCCGGGACCTGTTTTACAACACCCCTGCCCGTATGAAGTTTATGAAGGCCGATACGGTGGAGGGTTCCCGGGTGGCGGGGGCCGTGCAGCTGCAGGCGCTGGCCCACCCGGACGTTGCCATTTCCCTGATCCGGGACGGCAAGACCGTGCTGTCCACCCCGGGGACCGGCGGTTTGCAGGCCGCGGTGTACTGCGTGTATGGCCGGGACTTCGGCTCTATGATCCCTGTGGACAGCACATGGGAAAAATACCATGTATCCGGCTTTGTGTCCAAGCCCACGGATGCCCGGCCCAGCCGGAATTTACAGACCTTCTTTGTGAATCACCGGCCGGTGAAGTCCAGGCTGCTGGTCACGGCGCTGGAGGAGGCCTACCGGAATCAGCTTATGGTGGGCAAATTCCCCACCTGCGTGCTGTGCCTGGAGCTGCCGCCCACGGCGGTGGACGTGAATGTCCACCCTGCCAAGACGGAGGTAAAATTCCTGAACGAAAAAGCGGTCTTTGACTGCGTACACTATGGGGTTCTGGGGGCTCTGAATAAGACGCCGGACCGGCCCCAGATCCGGTTCTCCCAGAACGGCACCACCGTATTCCCGGAAAAAGTGCCGGAAAAAGTGCCGGAAAAAGGCCCGGAAAGGACAGCCGCCGTCCCACCGAAGAAGGACTTCTTCCGGACCATGTCCGCGCAGGACTATAAGGTCTTCTCACAGGCAGTGCAGTCCGCCCCCAAGCCGGACCCCGCCGCCGCCAGAGCGGCTGCGGCGAAGATCCCGGAGCGGGCGCCTTTGCGTTCTCAGGTGATCCTGCCCACGGCATCCACGGCGACGCCGCCAAACCCACCCGGGCCTGTGCGCCAGACCGTGTCCCAGACCCTGCCGGAGCTTCCGGCGGAGGAGCGGCTCCCTGAAAAAAGACCCGAGAGCGTGGAGGAACCGGAACAGACTGTGCTGGATATGCCGAAGGAAATCCCCTGGCGGATGGTTGGCGAGCTGTACCGGACCTATATCCTGATCGAGCAGGGGGATGAGGCGTTCCTCATCGACAAGCACGCTGCCCACGAGCGGATTCTGTTCAACAAGCTGAAGGCCAATCAGGAGGCCATCATCGGCCAGACCCTGCTGACGCCCATCCCCGTGCGCTTGAACCCCAAGGCTGCTGCGGAGGTCATGAACCATGCGGACATGATGGAGTCTCTGGGCTTCTCACTGGAGGAGTTTGGAGAGAATACTCTTCTGCTGCGGCAGATTCCCATGGATTTAAGCCCGGATGACGCCGCCGAGGCTGTGGAAAATCTTGCCGCCGACCTTCTCGCCGGAAGGCGGGAAAGCAAGGACACCGTCCGGGACGAGCTGCTGCACACGGTGGCCTGCAAGGCCGCCATCAAAGCCGGATGGGTCAACGACGAGCAGGAGCTTCTCGCCGTGGCCAAGGAGGTCATGCGCCGGGAAGACCTGAAATACTGCCCCCATGGCCGCCCCATCTGCGTTTCCTTAAGCAAGAAGCAGCTGGAAAAGCAGTTCAAGCGGACATAATATCCTGTTTGGAGACTTTTATGAACAACATCATCTGCATTGCCGGGCCGACGGCCTCGGGAAAAACCGCGCTGGCCGCAACACTGGCGAAGGAATTAAACGGCGAAGTGGTGTCCTGCGACTCCATGCAGGTGTACAAACACATGGACATCGGCACCGCAAAGCCCACCCTGGAGGAAATGCAGGGAATCCCCCACCACATGATTGACGTGGCCGAGCCCTGGGAGGATTTTTCCGTCAGCCGCTACTGTGATATGGCCGCCCCCATTGTGGACGACATCACTTCCCGGGGAAAAACCGCCGTGATTGCGGGCGGAACCGGGCTTTACATGGATTCCCTCATCCGGGGCAACGCCTTTGCCCCCTTCCCCGCCACCGGTGTCCGGGAGCGGCTGGAAGCGCAGGCGGATACCGTGGGCATGGAGGCCATGCTTTCGCAGCTTCGCTCCGTAGACCCCGACGCCGCCGGGCGTCTGCATCTTTCCGACCGGAAGCGCATCCTCCGGGCGCTGGAGGTTTATCTGGAAACCGGCGAGACCATCACGGAACACAACCGGAAGACCCAGGCCGTTCCGCCCCGGTATTCCCCGCTCTGGCTGGGGCTGGACTTTACCGAGCGTGAGGAATTATACCGCCGCATCGATCTGCGGGTCGGTCTCATGCTTCAGCAGGGGCTGGTGGAGGAAATCCGGGGGCTTCTTGCCGAAGGCATTCCCGAAAAGGCCACCGCCATGCAGGCCATCGGCTACAAGGAATTCGTGGATGCCCTTGACGGCCGGTGTACAATAGAGGAAGCAGCCGATCAGGTGCGCCAATCCTCCCGCCGCTACGCCAAGCGTCAGCTGACCTGGTTCCGCCGGAACAAGGCCATTCACTGGCTCATAAGGGACACCGGAGACACCGGGCGGGAAATTCTGGAAAACGCTCGACGGATTGTGAGCGATTTTGACAACTGAAACATGTTAGGATGTGGATACCCTATGGAATCTCTGAATCCAATCGTCTTCGGCTGAACAGCGGATCTTTTTCACCAGCTGTGCGGTATTAAAAGCGGGAAATGCACAAAGTATTCCTCCGCTTTCAATACCTTCATCTGGTGAAAAATCTCTCGCTGTCAGCTCTCGCCGATGGAATCAGAGCTTCCAAAACGGCAGTTATTGGGGAGTATTTGTCTGCCGAATATGAGAAAGAAGGTATCCATATGTCTGACGCGATCAACTTACAGGAAGCCATTTTGAAGGAGGTTCGCCGGGACAAGGTTCCCGTGACCCTGTTTCTGATGAACGGCTTCCAGCTCCGGGGAGTCATTACGGGCTACGACAGCTTTGTAGTGGTGCTGGTATCCGATGGCAAGCAGCAGATGATCTACAAGCACGCCATCTCCACCCTCGCCCCCATGAAACCGCTGAAGGCCGCAGCCGCAACTGCGTGACGCAAAAAGGGCAACGGAGCATAAGCCTTCCGTTGCCCTTTTTTCAGTGTAAACTCCGGTTCCCAATCTAAACAGAAAGAAGAATTCTTATGTCTATCGCCGAAAACGTCGCCGAAATCCGCCGCCAGATGGAGGCCGCCGCCCTCGCCGCGGGACGTGACCCAAAGGAAATCCTGCTCTGCGCCGCCACAAAAATGAACGGCGCCGACGCCGTGCGTCAGGCCATCGCCGCCGGTGTGGACTGCTGCGGCGAAAACCGGGTGCAGGAGCTGACAGCCAAGCTCGCCCAGAACGCCTACGACGGCGCGCCGGTGCATTTCATCGGCCATTTGCAGACCAACAAGGTTCGCCAGGTGGTGGGCAAGGTCTCCCTCATTCAGAGCGTGGACTCGGCGCGTCTGCTTGCCGCCATCGACCGGGAAGCCGCCAGGCAGGGCATCGTGCAGGACATTCTGCTGGAGGTCAACATCGGCGAGGAGGCCAGCAAGTCCGGTTTTGCCGCCGGGGACATCCTTCCTCTGATGGAAAAAATCGGCGAATTTTCAAACATATGTATCAAAGGTCTCATGGCAATTCCCCCAATCAGCCACATTTCGGGAGAAAATCAAAAATTTTTTCAAAAAATGTTCCACTTATCTGTTGACATAAGGCGAAAAAAATACGATAATGTCAAGGTGGACTGTTTATCCATGGGCATGTCCGGAGACTTCGCTGACGCGATCGCCTCCGGCAGCACGATGGTTCGAATCGGCACCGCTATTTTTGGCGCCAGGAACTATGCGAAAGACGATACCAGGGAATCATCAAAATGATGTGAGCATACATTAGGAGGACATATAGAATGAGCTTATGGGATAACGTAAAGAAATTTGCCCAGCCCTACGCAGACGACGATTACGATGATTACGGCGAGGATGACGATTACCTCGATGATTATGAAGAACCCGAGAAGCCTGCTCCCGCCCGCCGCAAACCCCGCCGCGCACCGGCACCCACTCCCGCCCCCGAAGAGGAAGAGGATGAGGAAGCCGACGATTACGGCTTCGGCCCCATGACCAGCACCGCGTCCGCCGCTCCCGCCGCCGGCTTCTCCGGTCAGGTTCTGAATATGAACACCGGCAACAAGCAGGAGGTGGTTCTGTTCCGTCCGGGCAGCTTCAACGATACCTCCAAGGCCGCCGATGACCTGCGCAACCGGAAAGCCGTCATCGTCAACATGGAGAATGTGGACAAGGCCATGGCTCGCCGGGTGGTGGATTTCCTGTCCGGCTGTGTGTACGCCCTGGACGGCGATGTGAAGAAGATTGCCCAGTCTGCATACCTGTTCTGTCCCCACAATATGGACATTGTGGGCGACCTGGAAACGTTGCAGGCCGAGGTTGAAAGCTATATCTAAAAGATAGGAAGGTAAATCACCATGTTTACACCGCAACAGATCGATCAGATTTCTTTCAGCAAGTCTACCTTCGGCGGCTACAATATGCAGCAGGTGGACGAGTTTCTGGAGCCTCTGACGGAGGATTACGTAACGCTGTACAAGGAGAACGCCCTGCTGAAAAGCAAGATGCGCGTCCTGGTCGGCAAGCTGGAAGAGTACCGCAAGAATGAAGCGGCCATGAAGGAAAAGGTTGCCAACGCCCAGCGCACCTGTGACAAGATGGTTATGGAAGCCGAGGCCAAGTGCGCCAAGATGCTCAGCAATGCCAACGCCGCTGCCGCCGCTCAGGCAGTGCAGCCCGTTCAGCCTGTCCAGCCCGTTCCCAACAACAGCGCCCTGATCGCCGCCGAGAACGCCCGTCTGGAAGAAGCCCGCAGAACCGCCTCCTCCCGGATCAATGAGATTCAGGATCAGATGCGCTCCTGCATTCAGGCTCTGGATCGGATCAAGACCGCCAACGCACCGGCCGTCTCCACGGCTCCCACGACCCGTGTGGCTCCCGTAGTGCCCGCAGCTCCCGCTGCCCCGGCCGCTCCTGCCCCCAAGGTCAGCAGCGACGACGTAGCCGACGAGATTTCCCAGAACATTGAAGCGATCATCGGCACCACCACGGACAGCGCCCCCAAGGCCGCGCCCAAGCACCCCACCGCCAATGATTCCACCACCAGCCGCTTTGCCAGCCTGAACCTGCAATTCGGCCGCAACTACGATCCCACCTCCCGCAGATAAGGGAAAAACCTATACGTTTAAGCTTTGACGAGGACACGTAAGCCGTTCCGCCGCTTTCAGAGAGCTGCCGCTTTGGTGCAAGGCAGTAAGCAGGAGACGGTCTGCATCACCTCCGAGCAGCGCGCCGAACCCGAAAGGCAGTAGGCCGCGCCGGGACACGCCCGATACAGCGTAAGGGAAGCTCTGATTCAGAGATTCCCCATGAGTGCCGGTTTTACCGGAACGAGAGTGGTACCGCAGAGGTTAACGCGCCTTTGTCTCTTTTGACGAGACAATGGCGCGTTCCTTTTGATCGCAGGGTCGCACTTCCCTGCCCCACATTATCATGAATTCATTTTTGGAGGTAAGTATTCCGATGGATTATAAAAACACGATCATCACACCGAAAACCGATTTCCCCATGAAGGCGGGTCTGCCCACCCGGGAGCCGGGTATGCTCAGCCGCTGGGAGGAGCAGGACCTCTACGAGGCCATGCTGGAAAAGAACAAGGATCTCCCCCCCTTCGTGCTGCATGACGGCCCTCCCTTCAGCAACGGCGACATCCACATGGGTCACGCCCTGAATAAGACCCTGAAGGACTTCATCGTCCGCAGCCACGCCATGATGGGCTATTACACCCCCTACGTCCCCGGCTGGGACAACCACGGTCTTCCCATTGAGACCGCCATCATCAAAAAGAGCAAGCTCAACCACAAGGCCATGCCCGTCCCCCAGTTCCGCGCCGCCTGCGAGGAATTTGCCGAGACCTATATCCAGCGTCAGATGGCGGGCTTCAAGCGCCTGGGCGTGGTGGGCAACTGGAAGCACCCCTACCGCACCATGGACAAGCACTTTGAGGCGCAGGAAGTCAAGGTCTTTGGCCGGATGTTCGACAAGGGCTATATCTACAAGGGCTTGAAGCCCGTGTACTGGTGCCCCGTGTGCGCCACCGCCGTGGCCGAGGCCGAGATCGAGTACCACGACGACCCCTGCACCTCCGTCTACGTCAAGTTCCCCATGAAGGACGATCTGGGCAAGCTGGCAGGCTTTGACCTGAGCCGCACCTACTTCGTCATCTGGACAACCACCATCTGGACGCTGCCCGGCAACCTGGCCATCTGCCTGCACCCCAGGGAGACCTACGTTCTTGTCAAGGCCGAAAACGGTGAGACCTATATCATGGCGCAGGCTCTGATGGACAAGGTCATGCACATCGGCGGCTTCGAGCATTACGAGGTCATCGCCTCCTACCCCGGCCAGTTCTTTGAGAATATGCTGGCGCAGCATCCCTTCCTGGACAAGACCTCCCGTCTGGTGAACGCCGAGTACGTCACCATGGATTCCGGTACCGGCTGTGTCCACACCGCTCCCGGCTTCGGTGCCGACGACTACCAGACCTGTATGCGCTACGGCATGGATCTGGTCGTCCCCGTGGACGACTACGGCCGCCACACCGACTACGCCGGCAAGTACGCCGGTATGAAGACCGAGGAAAGCAACCCCGTCATTCTCGCGGACATGAAGGAAAGCGGCGCTCTGTTCGCCTCCGAGGAGATCGTCCACTCCTATCCCCATCATGACCGCTGCAAAAAGCCCATCATCTTCCGGGCGACCCCGCAGTGGTTCTGTTCCGTGGAATCCTTCAAGGACGAGGCCATCGCCGCCTGCAAGGACGTAAAGTGGCTTCCCGCCTGGGGCGGCGAGCGGATGATCAGCATGATCCGGGAGCGTGCCGACTGGTGCATTTCCCGTCAGCGCCGCTGGGGTCTGCCCATCCCCGTGTTCTACTGCCGGGACTGCGGAAAGCCCGTCTGCACCGACGAGACCATCGCCCATATCTCCGAGCTGTTCGACGAGTACGGCTCCAACGTCTGGTTTGAGAAGGACGCCATGGAGCTGATTCCCGAAAACTTAAGCTGCCCCCACTGCGGCGGCAAGTCCTTCGATAAGGAGACCGACACCCTGGACGGCTGGTTCGACTCCGGCTCCACCCACTATGCCTCCCTCATGCGGGACACCCCCGAGCTGTGGCCTGCCGACGTGTATCTGGAGGGCGCCGACCAGTACCGCGGCTGGTTCCAGTCCAGCCTTCTGACCTCCGTTGGCGCGCTGGGACACGGCGCCCCCTTCAGGCAGGTTCTGACCCACGGCTGGACGGTGGACGGCCAGGGACGCGCCATGCACAAGTCTCTGGGCAACGGCATTGACCCCGCCGACCTGATTAAGGAATACGGTGCCGACATCGTGCGTCTGTGGGCTGGCTCCGCCGACTATCACGCCGACGTCCGCTGCTCCAAGGAGATCTTCAAGCAGCTGTCTCAGAGCTACCTGAAATTCCGCAACACCGCCCGGTACTGCCTGGGCAATCTAAACGAGTTCGACCCCAACAACCTGGTTGCCCCCGAGGACATGGAGGAACTGGATCGCTGGGCGCTGACCCGTCTAGACGCGCTGGTGCAGGTCTGCCGCAAGGCTTACGACAACTACGAGTTCCATGTGGTGTCCCACATGGTCAACGACTTCTGCGTGG
>ERZ857840.4518-NODE-4518-length-10608-cov-7.539941_pt1 | contig 10608 bp, 9 predicted proteins | sample MGYA00519760_ERZ857840 | MGnify/ENA primary metagenome ERZ857840 (study PRJEB31778, sample SAMEA3449371) | human gut metagenome | biome: human gut; feature: human-associated habitat; material: faeces | place: United Kingdom | collected 2010/2012 ... | reverse complement strand
CAACGCCATCGTTGATGCGCACAGCAGGAGTTTCGCGGTCGTCCGGTCCGAACGTGTTGTCCACGATCTTACCATAGACAAAGTAGCCTACGATCAGAAGCGCCAGACACAGTAAGAAACTAATCATACCAGAAACCTCCTTTTTGATTTCAGCCGCCGACAGCTTATGCCATACTGCGGCTATGACCGATCTCTGGCTTCATGTTAACACCTTTTTCATAATTGTGTTAATATTTTTTAGGTATGGTTCCCATATCAAAAAGTATATAGCCGCTTATTTTATTTGTTTACGCAAACTTTTATTTTGTGGCGATAGCACGTTTTAATTCATCGTTCTGTTTCTCAAAAACTTTCTTCCGGAAACGGTCAAGCCCGCCCCCGCCAAACTTTGCGCCGCCTTTTTGTGCATTTTGCTTAATCATTTGCGATTTTCTCCCCAAAACGTGGAATTTGGGACGAAAAGAAGGGAAATCCGCCCTCTCAGGCGCTCCCGAGGGAACTCCCCCAGTCGCCTACGGCGACAGCCCCCTCGGAGATGGGGCCTTTGGCATGACGGTACGGTTTCCGGCTAAAGTGCAAAGTTTCCGGGTGCGCCAGAGGCTCCCTCTTAGAGGGAGCTGGCAAAGCCGTCAGGCTTTGACTGAGGGAGTTCGTTCCAAATCCCACCCGTGAAAACGCAATGTCGGGCAGCCCGCAGGCTGCCCGACATTGCTCTAATTATAAATAATTCTTCCGCTGCAACAACGACGACCGCCGCCAGCGGCGGAAACAGGGAGGAGTTGTTGGGGCAGCGGCCAGCAAGACGCGCGTGCCGCCCAAGGCACGATGCGGATGCTGGGTGCCGCAACTCGGAAGACGCGGCGCGCATTTCAAATCTTCTTCCACCCGCTGTCCTTGATGGTGGCATCTGCCTGTTTGTGCAGCAGTTGCACAAACAGCTGCTCCTCCGGCTGCAAAGGCTCCCGCTCCGGGTACACCAGCACGTCCCGCATCTGCTGCTTTTGCGCCGGGCAGCTGTGCAGCGCCAGATGATACTGCTCCAGCGCGCGCTGCGGCATGGGGGACGACCACATATAGGCCGTGGGCAGATTCTGCAAAATAGAGAACTGGCTGCACCGCTCATACACATGGATGCGGCGGTTGGGGTTCACCTCCCAGCGGGAAGCGGTGCTCTCGTCCCCGGGCAGATGGGTGTCGCCGTGCAGCACCTCGATGTAATCGTTCAGCTCGTCAAGGTTCTGTACCTGCCGCCGCGCCAGCGGGCTGTCCTGACTGGTGAGCAGCAGGTAGGAAAACTCCATGATAGGCTCCTGCCGCAGGCCGTGGCGCTGGCAGTAGCGCAGGTAGTAGTCCTCGTCCTCGGCGGCGTAGCGCAGCAGCGCCATGTGGTAGCCCTGCCGCAGCACAAAGTCCAGGGCTTCAATGGCACCGCTCTCCCGGATATGTGCCCGCAGCTGCTCGCTGCGGGCTGCCTGCTGCAAAAAATCCACCGCCGCATAGGAGGCGTAGGTGGCATGGGTCAGCACCACCCGCAGCTCGGCGCAGCTGCGCTGCTGGTGCGCCTCCTGCTTCAGCTCGTCCACCTGCTGCAGCACCCGCTGCGCCTGCGCGATGAATCGCTTGCCCTGCTCGGTGGGGATCATGCCCGTGGAGGAGCGCTCGAAAATGCGCACCCCGTATTCCTCTTCCAGATTTTTCAGCGCCTTGCTCACATTGGGCTGCGCCGCGTACAGCTGCTTTGCCGCCGCCGACACCGACCCCCATTTCATGATGGCTACCAGATACCGCAGTTCCGTAATATTCATGAACCCCTCCGCATGGTTTGCAGTCGTAATCGTATTGTAACAATTTCTCCGCGCCGCTGTCAAGCGGGGGAGTTTTTTTGCCCTCAGCCGCCGGGCGGCGGGACGATTTGACGATTTAGAATGCGCTCCGCTTCGCTCTGCGCATAATCAGCGGAATTTGATTTTTATATTTGTGTTCCAGAAACGCCTGCGGGCGTTTCTGGAACACTTTTTCACCAGAGGGGGCGTAAAGATGAACGGCAGCTGCTTACCGTTACGACCCCTCCCGTGAAAAGGCAATTCTGGAAAATCCGCAGATTTTCCAGAATTGCGAAATTTAAAATAATTCTTCCGCTGAATATGCCCAGAGCAACGCGGAGGGCATTCAAAATCGTCCCACACAGTCAAAAGGCCGCTGCACGGTGAGGTGCAGCGGCCTTAGTTTTCCACATTTTTACTTCGCAGTGTTGATAAAGCTGCGGTTGTCCCACAGGTACTTGATGCCGGAAATGGCGGTCACAGCGGCCACCAGCCAGCACAGGGCGATAGAGACCACCACCACGATGGAAACACTGTCCACCGTACCGCGGTAACTCAGGGCAGTGCCGAAGAAGTAGAAGATGATGCTCAGCATCTGCAAGACGGTCTTTACCTTGCCCCACATATTGGCAGCAATGACCTTGCCGTCCTTGGCACCTGCAGCCACCATGCGCAGACCGGACACTGCAAACTCGCGTGCCAGAATGATGCACAGCACCACGGGGCTGCACACGCCGTCCCGCAGCATGTAGATGAAGGCCACCGTGGTCAGCAGCTTATCGGCCAGCGGGTCGGCAAACTTGCCGAAATCGGTGACCATGTGCCACTTGCGTGCCAGATGACCGTCCAGATAGTCGGTAAAACTGGCAGCAGCGAACACGATACCGGCCAGCAGGTAGAAGGTAGCGTTGAAAGTGCCGTCTACAATGCCGTCCAGACCGGTCAGGGACACAAAGATCATGAACACCGGCACCAGAATAATGCGGGTCAGGGTAAGTTTATTGGGCAGATTCATAGGTTTTATCCTCCAATTCGTTATTTTACGACTGTACCATACAGATCGTAAAGGTCGCTGTCCTCCACCAGCACATCATAGAACTGGCCGGGGTACAGCGGTTCCTCGCTGGAAACGCAGACGCAGCCATCCACCTCCGGCGCATCGCCGGTGGTGCGGCAGAGGTACAGGCCGTTTTCCTCGTCGATGCCGTCACACAGAACGTGCACGGTCTGGCCCACCTTTTCGGCCTGTTTCTGCGCCATGATGCCGGTCTGGATCTGCATTACCAGCTCGGCGCGCTTGTCCTTGACCTCCTGCTCGATCTGACCGTCCATCCGTGCTGCCACAGTGTTCTCCTCGGCGGAGTAGGCAAAGCAGCCCAGACGGTCGAACTGCACCTCCTTGACGAAGTTGCACAGATCCTCGAACTGCTCCTCGGTCTCGCCGGGGAAGCCCGCGATGAGGGTGGTGCGCAGGGTGATGCCGGGGATCTCGCGGCGCAGCTTGCCGATGACCTCCAGCAGCTCCGCACGGGTGGAGCGGCGGTTCATGTTCTTCAGGATGGTATCGTTGCAGTGCTGGATGGGCAGATCGAGGTAGGGCACAACCTTCTCGTTGCGCTTCATGGCAGCGATAAATTCATCGGTGATGCGCTCCGGGTAGGCGTACATGATGCGGATCCATTCCAGTCCCGGCACCTTGTTCAGCTTGTCCAGCAGCTCACAGATGCTGCCGGGCTTGCCCCAATCCTCGCCGTAGGCGGTGGGGTCCTGCGCCACAACAATAAGCTCCTTCACGCCTTCACCGGCCAGCCAGCGGGCTTCGGCTACACAGTCGGCCATATCGCGGCTGTGCAGCGGGCCACGGATGCCCGGAATGGCGCAGTAGTGGCAGCGGTTGTTGCAGCCCTCGGCGATCTTTAAGTACGCATAATGGGCGGGCGTGCCGATGACGCGCTTGCCGCCCAGCGGGAAGTCCTTTTTGGCGCCGTAGCTTTCCAAGTGATCCTCGCCGTGGAACAGCCGCTCCACGATGGTGTCAATGGCCTTGTTGGAGGCACAGCCTACAACGGCGTCCACCTCGGGGATCTCTTCCTCGATCTGGCTGCGGTAGCGCTCGGCAAGGCAGCCGGTAACGATGACCTTCAGGTTCGGGTTCTGCTGCTTATAAGCGCAGGCTTCCAGAATGTTTTCAATGGCCTCGGTCTTGGCACTCTCGATAAAGCCGCAGGTGTTCACAAGGATGACATCGGCTTCGGCCAGATCGGCCACAGTCTCGTGCCCGGCAGACAGCAGGATGTGCACCATCACATCCAGATCCACCTGATTCTTCGGGCAGCCAAGGGAAATACACGCAATTTTCATAAGGGATGATACTCTCTTTCTCTTTTGAGGGATGCTTTTGATTTTTTACGGTTTGCTCCGGAAAAGCTCCCCCTTCGGGGGAGCTGGCAAAGCCGCAGGCTTTGACTGAGAGGGTTATTCCCCCTCCTCCACCCTGCGAATGGCTTCCTTAATGACGGAATACGAAAATCCCCGCCGCTGCAGGGCTGCAATGACCAGATCCCTGCGGCCCGCTTCCAGCTTTTTGCGGTAATGCCCTTCCACCAGAGCGGCGGCGGCTTCCAGCTCCGGGTCCTCGCCGGAAACATCGGGGGTGTAAACAGCATCCAGCGCCTGCTGGATCTCGCCTGCGGCCAGGCCCTTCTGCCGTAGATTCTGGGCAGCGGCGCGGCGGCTCTTTTTTGCCGCCAGCAGGGCGTGGGCACGGGTCTCGGCATAGCGGGCATCGTTGATATACTCCCGCTGCACCATCTCTGCCACCACGGCGGCACTGGTCTGCTGGGTATAGCGGCGGTTCAGCCGCTCATACAGCTGGCCCGAGGAAAGCTCCTGCCCGGCCAGCAGCTCCATGGCCCGGGTGCGGGCCTTGGCGGCATCGGTAGATTTTTCCTCTTCGGCCAGCGGGCGGCGGCCACGGCTGTAAAAGGCCATTTACTCTTCCACCATGATATCCAGCTCACTCTCGCTGCTGCGGGCGGGAGCCTTGACCACCGGCTCCTTTGCTGTGGCAGGAGCTGCTGGTTCCCCCTCTGCAGGGGCAGCGGCAGCCTTGCCCCCCGGGCGGCGGGTGGCATAGAGCTTGTCGGCATTGGCGCGCACCTGACCCTCGATATCGTTGGCGATCTCGGGGTTATCGCGCAGGAACTGCTTGGCATTGTCGCGGCCCTGACCCAGGCGGATATCGCCGTAGTTGAACCATGCACCGCTCTTCTGAACGATGCCCAGCTTGACACCCAGATCGATGAGCTCACTCATCTTGGAGATGCCCTCGCCGAACATGATGTCGAACTCCGCCTCACGGAACGGAGGAGCCACCTTGTTCTTGACGATCTTGGCGCGGGTGTGGTTGCCGATGAACTGGCCGGAAGAATCCTTCAGGCCCTCCACGCGGCGGATATCGATGCGGACAGAGGAATAATACTTCAGGGCGCGGCCGCCGGTGGTGACCTCGGGGTTGCCGTAGACAACGCCAACCTTCTCACGGAGCTGATTTATAAATATGATTATCGTATTTGACTTTGCGACAGCGCCGGCTATCTTTCTGAGAGCCTGCGACATGAGCCTTGCGTGAGCGCCGACGTGGGAATCACCCATCTCGCCCTCTATCTCAGAGCGGGGAACAAGGGCCGCAACGGAGTCGATAACGACCACGTCAAGGGCGCCCGAGCGCACGAGAGCCTCGGCTATCTCAAGAGCCTGCTCACCGTTATCCGGCTGAGAGACGAGCAAAGCGTCAACGTCAACGCCGAGATTTGAGGCATATGTGGGATCAAGGGCGTGCTCGGCGTCGATGAAAGCGGCCTCGCCGCCGTTCTTTTGAGCCTGAGCGATGACGGTCAGCGCGAGAGTGGTCTTACCTGAGGACTCGGGGCCGTATATCTCGATTATCCTGCCCTTGGGCAGACCGCCGATACCGGTGGCAACGTCGAGAGAAACGGAGCCTGTGGAGATAGCCTCCACGTTCATGCCGCTGTTCTCGCCCAAACGCATTATAGTCCCCTTGCCGTAGGCCTTCTCTATCTGTGCAAGCGCTGTTTCGAGTGCTTTCTTTTTATCCGCCATCTTATGACCTCCAAAAACAGTAATCAAACAAATGTTCTATCGGTATTGTATAACAAAACGCAAAAAAAAGCAAGAGTTATTTTAAAATTTTTTTATTTTTGCGAGAAGTTTTTAAAAATATAAAAAAATACTTGCAATTTGCGTGAAAACCTGCTAATATATCATCTGTTAATGAGTAACAAGGAGGTGTGACACATGGCAAAATGCGATTTCTGCGGTAAAGATGTGTCCTTCGGCATTAAGGTTTCCCATTCTCACAGACGTTCCAACAGAACCTGGAAGCCCAACGTAAAGAGAGTTAAGGCAGTTATCAACGGAACTCCCAAGAGAGTTTACGCTTGCACCCGTTGCCTTCGCTCCGGTAAGGTTACAAGAGCCGTTTGATTAAAAACGCATGATTAAGAGACTGCCTTTTCGGCGGTCTCTTTTTCTTTGTTGCTTTTGCCGAGCGGCTTGTGCCGCCTGCCGCCCCGATACACAACAGCTTGCGTATTATTACATTATATATATCGTCGCCGCCAAATCTTATTTTTTTGAGAAAAATCTGTTTCATTTTTCGTCGGAATTGTGTATAATTGATTTTATTATAAGTTAAAACGGAGTGTAATAATGAGTTACTCGGTAAACCCTATGCAGTTCAGGTCTATATTCGCCGTGCCGACGGATATAGTCGACAAACATATCAGAATAGCGAACGGCGACCAGCTCAAGGTGCTGCTCTGGATATTGCGAAATTCGCCCGACGCGCCGGATATCGCAGCCATGTGCGCCGCATTAAAGATGGACCCCGCCGACGCACAAGATTATTTGCAGTATTGGCAAAACTGCGGAGTGCTGCTCACCGACGGTGAAGAACCGAAGCCGACCGCAGCGGTCTCCCCCGCGCCGGTTCCGACTCCCGCGCCCGTGCAGCCGCAAAAAAAGCCTGCCCGCATTGAAGCCGTCGCGCCGCCGAAGCCCACAAGCACCGAGATAGCGGTGAGGGTAGACGAGTCGCCCGAGATAGGTCATCTCTTTAACGAAGCGCAGCAAAAGCTCGGCAAGACCATAGGCTACGACGGGCAGTGCACACTGCTGCTGCTCCATGACCACTACGGCCTGCCCGCCGAGGTGATATTCATGCTGCTGGACTACTGCGTATCAATAGGCAAGGTGAATTACGCCTATATCGAGGCGATAGGCCGCGACTGGGGCAACCGTGAGATAGACACGATAATCAAGGCCGCCGAGCAGATAGAAGCCCTCGGCACGGTGAACCGCCTCTGGCGGCAGTTTGCGGCATACGCCGGAATAGCCTCCTCCCGCCCGACGGCAAAGCAGTCGGAATACCTGCGCCGCTGGAGCGAGGAATGGCATTTCACGCCCGATATGATACTGCTCGCCTACGACGAAATGATGGATAACATAAGCAAGCTGAGCCTCGCATATATGGATAAGGTGCTGATGAATTGGCACAAAAACGGGTGCAGAAACCCCGCCGACGTTGCGGCATACGCCGAGCAGCATAAGAATTCAAAAACTCCGCAGAGCGTCAAAAAAAGCACTGCCCCCGCAGCCGAGGCTTCATATGACCTCGACAAATTCAACGAACGCTCAGTCCATGCACCGCTGAAATACGAAAGGAAGAATAAGCAATGAGTTATGGCAAATCTACGCTCTTAAAGACGGCGCAGCTCCTCTCGGAGAGACGCTCGAAGGCTGAGAATATACAGCGTGCTCACCACAGCGAGGTCATCGCCAAGCTCCCCGAGATCGCAAAGCTTGAGGCGCAGCTCTCCGCAAGCGGGCTTGCCCTGGTCAAGGCGCTCGGCATGGGCGGCGACGCCGCAAAATACATAGACGAGCTGTCAAAGCTCAATCTCTCGGTGCAGGACGATATCCACAGGCTGCTCACGGCTTCGGGCTACCCCGCCGACTACCTTGAAACGCCCTATGTCTGCAAGAAGTGCGAGGATACGGGCTTCTGCGGCGGTCAATCCTGCGAATGCAGAAAGGCTCTGCTGAAAGCGGTCGCCAAGAGCGAGCTTGAGGCTGTATCGCCGAGCAGGAACTGCGAATTCGCCGACTTCGACCTCACGCTTTACCCTGCCGAGGTCAGCCCCACATACGGGATATCCCCGAGGAGCCGCATGAGAGAGATATTTGAATATTGCAGATGCTACGCCGACGATTTCGGCAAATGCTCCGACAGTCTCTTTATGCACGGCGCAACGGGGCTCGGCAAAACTCATCTCTCGCTCGCCATTGCAAACGTCGTTGTCGAGAAGGGCTTCGAGGTCATTTATGGCTCGGCTCAAAACCTGCTCTCATCACTTGAGAGGGAGAAATTCGGCGGCGGCAGCGGCGAGAGGGAAAAAGAGCTGCTTGACTGCGACCTGTTGATAATCGACGATCTCGGCTCGGAATTCTCGCCTCAGGTCACCGTTGCCTGTATATATAACATTATTAATACACGCATAAATCTCGGCAAGCCCGTCATAATCAGCACAAATCTGACCGGCGAGGAGCTTGAAGCGAAATACACCCAGAGGATAACCTCGAGGATAATCGGCAGCTATGTTTCGCTGCTCTTTATCGGCAAGGATATCAGGCAGCTCAAAAAATTCTATTAAGAGGACAGACGAATGGATATAATTCAGCAACTTACTACACAATTCAAGCTGCAAAGGTGGCAGGTGGAGAATACGGTGAAGCTGCTCGACGAAGGCAACACCGTGCCCTTCATCGCGCGATACCGGAAGGAAGCCCACGGCACGCTCGACGATCAGGTGATAAGGGAGCTTTCCGAGAGGCTGGAATACCTCAGAAATCTTGAAAAGAGACGTGAAGAGGTCAGGAATCTCATTGCCGCTCAGGAGAAGCTGACGGATGAGATATCCGCCGCCCTCGACGGCGCAGCCACCGTGACGGAGATTGAGGATATCTACAGACCGTTCAGACCCAAGAGAAAAACGAGGGCTTCCATTGCCCGTGAGAAGGGGCTTGAGCCTCTCGCCGAGGCGATATACGCTCAGGCCGCCGACTCCCCCGCTCCGCTCGAAATGGCGGCTGCATACATAAACGAGGAGAAAGGCGTTGCCACGGCCGAGGACGCGTTGAAAGGCGCGCTCGACATCATTGCCGAAAACATCTCGGACGACGCAGATATACGCCGTAGGCTTCGCAACCTTTTCACCGTCATAGGCAATGTAGAAGTCACCGCAGCGGATAAAAACGCCGAGAGCGTATATGCAATGTATTATGAATTCTCCGAGCCTGTCAGCAAGATAGCGGGTCACAGAGTGCTTGCGATAGACAGAGGCGAAAGGGAGAAATTCCTCAAGGTCAGCGTTACGCTCGACCCCGTAAAGGCCGCCAACGTCATCACGAGCGCCACCCTGAACCCCAACGGCTCGCCCTGCACCGAGGCGGTGCGTGAGGCGGGCGCCGACGCTTACGAGAGGCTGATATATCCGTCGATAGAGCGTGAGATCAGGAATATGCTCACCGAGAAAGCGGCGGCAAATGCGATAAAAGTCTTTGCACTCAACACCAAGGAGCTGCTGCTCGCCCCGCCCGTCAAGGGCAAGGTGGTCATAGGCCTTGATCCCGGCTACAGGACCGGCTGCAAGGTCGCCGTGGTGGACAGGACGGGCAAGGTGCTCGACACAGGAGTTATCTATGTCACCCACTCTGCGGCTCAGAGGGAGCAGGCAAAGGCTCTCATCAAAAAGCTCATCGCCAAATACTCTGTCAACTGCATCTCCATAGGCAACGGCACGGCCTCAAAGGAGACGGAGATATTTGCCTCCGAGGTGCTGCATGAGATAAGCGCCGACGTATCCTACATGGTCGTCAGCGAGGCGGGCGCTTCGGTCTACTCCGCTTCAAAGCTCGCCGCTCAGGAATTCCCGCAGTATGACGTTTCGCTCAGGAGCGCCGTTTCGATAGCGAGGCGCTTGCAGGATCCCCTTGCGGAGCTTGTCAAGATCGACCCGAAAGCTATAGGCGTCGGTCAGTATCAGCACGATATGCCGCCCAAGGAGCTTGACGCGGCGCTTGACGGAGTTATCGAGGACGCCGTCAACTCGGTCGGAGTTGACCTCAACACCGCCTCCGCTCCCCTGCTCTCACGGGTGTCGGGCATCAACTCCGCAGTCGCGAAGAACATTATAGATTACCGTGACGAGAACGGCGAATTCAGCGACCGTTCGCAGCTCAAAAAGGTGCCGAAGCTCGGAGCAAAGGCATTTGAGCAGTGCGCGGGCTTCCTGCGTGTGCCTGAGAGCAAGAATATCCTCGACAACACGGGAGTCCACCCCGAGAGCTATAAAGCGACAAAAGAGCTGCTCACCCTCTTCGGCTACAAGCCCTCCGATATCGGCGGTGACAAGATAGCCGACATAGGCGATAAGGTCGCCGAGGCGGGCGAAGAAGATGTCGCCGCAAGGCTCGGCATAGGCGTGCCCACTCTCAAGGATATCGTTAAGGAGCTTATCCGCCCCGCAAGAGACCCGAGAGACGAGCTGCCCCCGCCGATGCTCAGAACCGATGTTATGGAGCTTAAAGACCTCGTGCCCGGCATGGAGCTGAAGGGCACGGTCAGGAACGTGACAGATTTCGGCGCATTCGTCGATATCGGCGTGCATCAGGACGGCCTTGTCCACATCTCGCAGATAACGAA
>ERZ857840.4517-NODE-4517-length-10619-cov-4.004070_pt1 | contig 10619 bp, 5 predicted proteins | sample MGYA00519760_ERZ857840 | MGnify/ENA primary metagenome ERZ857840 (study PRJEB31778, sample SAMEA3449371) | human gut metagenome | biome: human gut; feature: human-associated habitat; material: faeces | place: United Kingdom | collected 2010/2012 ... | reverse complement strand
TGTTTTATCTTTACTCAATGTACATGTTGGGTATGGCGGCGTTATTGTCATACTCTCTTTAATCCTATTACATAGATATATGTCTGCGCCTGCGCATTTTATAAATTCCACATCAAAAGTAGATACTATTTTGAGTATTATTTGCGTAAAACCCACGACACCTCTCAAATTCAATATTATAGGGTCTCCAACTGTTGTTGCTGTTATATAAGGAATTTCTTTTACATCTAAATCTATATTTGTGAGACTCACGACAGCTAGATGTGCATCATATACAGATTGTGTCGTTTGTCCTCCATTATGAATGATACTGTTTCTACACTCCTTAAAATATCTATAAACTTTAAGATAGTTGTCTAAATGGTTTAGATTGTAATTTGGATTAGCTTTTTTATAATTATCATAAAAGTTATCAATGATTTCTCGTACTCCATTTGCTTGCAATCCGTGCAATATACTCATATAGTTGCGTTTCCCATCTATAGGGTATTGAAAATATTTATAGGACTGTTCTGCAAATGGAACATGCAACAATTGTAAAGAGTTTTCAATCCAAGCCTCATAAAATGCAAAGATATTTGTTAATAATGTTTTCGCTACATAAAATAATTGCTCATCCATAGATTGTTCTATACAAGCACGGTATAAATTGGGGCGGTTTGTTACATCTTCCTCAAAAACAAATTTTTTTGTAAGTTGCAAATTGTTTTTTATAGGATGTTCCTCGTAATAACCTCGAACCTGCCACCTTAAATTCTTCAATGCAGTAACATCTGACCAAATATAATCAAATAATTCTGTAAGCTGTGCTTCCAACAATTTACTGGAGGTAAGAAACATTCTAGTAGTTGTTTTGTAGCTACCAGTTCTAAGTGGACTTGGACATGATAATTGGGGTTTCATATGCAATGTATTTTTCGTAAAATACGATTTTTATTCTACAAGACCAAATTTCACACAGATGATCTAACTCTAATCCAGTAATACAAAACCGGCCCAATAGTATGGCGATGGATATTCTTCGCGAATTTGCTTTTGGGATTCGGCGAAAGCATGATGAACATCCATACCATTGAGCCAGTTGTTGTAAAAAAGCTGCATTAGTTTTGAGGTAGCTTCATCGGGGACCTTCCACAGACTCATAATCAATGATTTCACGCCTGCTAATTTGAATGCTCTTTGCAAACCGAACACACCTTCGGTTGAAACAATCTCGCCCAAGCCAGTCTCACAGGCTGACAATACTACCAATTCCGTTTTATATAGATTCAGACGCGAAATCTCATCGGCAGTTAAAATGCCGTCTTCTATACCGTCGATGACGCCATTCGCGGTCCAAGCACGATTTGCGCCGGCAAACAGCAATCCCGATCGATTAAGCAGATGATTCTGTTCCGGTATCGTCTCACTGCGTTGCATAAACATATTCTGCGCAATGGCCTTCGGGTCAGACAAGAAGAATCCGTGCGTTGCCAAATGTATCAGTGTCGGTGAATTACTGTCAAAAGCCTTAAATGATTCTTCGTTAGCTTGCGTATTTGACAACAGGATAGTCGAGATACCGCCGTCGTGCAACTTCGCATATACATTCCGCGACTCTTTCTCCGTTCCTGCCAAATATCCCCAACCGGCGCGTGCAACCTCTGCATCATCGGCACTCCATACGCTACCGCGCGAATGGGGATAACTGCGAGCTTCGGCTATCAAATCTTCATCAGTGGCATCGTAACTAATACCACCATATACGGCTGCCATATCAATCTGAAAAGATGTGTTCTTTTTCAACCTGACGACCTCACTCGTCGAAGATAGCAGATGCAGATTGTATTTATCACACAACGGCATCGAGTCATGGCTGACAGCTTGGAATGCTATTGAATGCAGTAAGCCAATCGGCGAGTAGTATATGGTAGAGATATTTTCCATCGCACTTTCGATTGGCTCCCATATCAATGAATAGAGTTTCTCTCCATTGTAAAGTCGGGGATTGCCGTTTGAATAGAGTTTGCGAATATACTCCGACAATTTACTTTTCTGCCCGTTGGCTGAAAGCGTAGTGATGTCCTTTGTAAAAATGGAGCGCAACTGCCGTTCTTCGCATAATGGAATAATATTAGGATTTTTGGAATCTTGGGTTATGACAATTGCTGCATATTGTATGCGGGATACGCTGTCTCCTGCAATCTCCGGTATCTCCACAAATTCAATTGCGGCTTCGCCTTTGCCCAATGATCCCCTTACCTTGTGCCAGTCAAATGTAAATTCCTCTTTGAAAGCGGAATAGTCTGTGTTACTTCGTGTCAGTTCTCTATCCAAGTTCGCAATGCGATACTGAATAAAGCCAATAGAGTCTGCCGGAATATTTCCGTTTGCCAACTGCGATTGCAAGGAGATAAGTTCGTTCAGTTGCTCACGGTTCTTTTCGTCTGCCGTATTGATTTTGCTGCGAATCCAGTTTGATGTTCTCAACAACAGACCTTTTGAAAATAGAGCATTATTATAGATTGCGCCAAAGTTTTTCGGGTTGTGCGTGTCGAACAGATAGGCATTGCAACATTGTAGATAGACATTCGACATATTCCAGTATTTTTCACGCAACTCATTGGGCATAAAGGCAAATTTGCCGAGAATATCATTCGACACATCTTTTGACAGAGCCTTTGCCGAATTGATATACTGATGATCGTGGTTCAGATATTGCGCTCCTACAAGATTTAATCCCATTAAAGCGTGATGTGGATAATTCGTATCGCTTCGATGATATGCTTTTGTAAAACACTCTTGTGCCTTGATCATATTACCTCTGTTCCGGTAGAGCGTCCCCATATTACTCAATGCATTCGGAAGCATATGTGTCAAATTATACTGCTCACACAAAGCAATGGACTTGTTTATATAGCTCTCCGCGTCATCGAGATAACCCATTTCTTCGTAAATGACCCCAATGCCGACATACGCCGCAGCTAATTGATCTGCTGATGCTTGTGATGATTTTGATAGCACATCCATAGAAACATCCATATAGCACTTTGCCCACAAACGATTACCTTTATCCTTTGCAACTAATGCCAAGTTATTAAGGCATCGGGCATATGCAATATCCATATCGAGGTTTTGCTCGTACAAATATTTTGCGTATGCCAGATACTCTTCGGCCTTATCATTGTTTCGTAGGGTATTGTACACCAATCCCAAATCACACAAGATTGTTCGCAAAACAGGCAGACTGCTAACATCTTCCGGCCGATTAAACAGAACAGTTAGCCCCTTATTGTATATATTTTCGGCATCCATTACATTCCCGGTTTCATAGTATGCTCCGCCAAGCACACGGCAGATACTCACATAATCCTCAAACGAAGATGATTCATCCGCCTCGTATTCCGCCATTAACGGAGATAATAAAGATATGACCTTATCATACTGCTTGGTACCATAATAGGCAACCGATTCGTTGGCAATAGCTAAGGCTCTTTCCGGCTCAATCGCACAAACAGTAAAAGGATTGAGAGAAAGAAATAACAAAAGGCATAATATAATTTTTCTCATCACTATTTGTTCATCGTTTCTAGTTCGGAAAGATATTGTTCAGTGCGTTCGAATACACTGCCAGACAACTGGATCTGCAGGGTTTTGGCTTGCTCTAAATATATTTTTGCCTGTTTGTATTGCTTGCGGAGCATATAGGCTCTGCCCATATTATGGAGAATTGTTACATACTCATTGCTCTCTGTTCTATCTAATTGCTCGTATATTTTCCGTGTTTTCCTGAACCAATTCAAGGCCTCATTCGCGCGGTCTGTTTTCAACATCACAACTCCTAACCCGTTTATAAGAGTCGCATAAGTGACATTTTGCCGATTATATTTAGACTCTATGTATGCAATGCTTTTGCGCCAGATTGATTTGGCTTCGGAAAGGTTGTTTTCATAGAATCCGACAATCTCTGAAATGGTATTGCCATATAAATTAGACATTTCCAGATCCACCTCCTCGAGGAACGTTTTCAGATGCAGATAACACCCCAATGACTTGGATAAATCACCGCTAATTCGATACACAGCAGCCAAATTAGATAAAGCCAGTAAAAAAGTATCCCGATCTAATTCGCTAGCCAATTCTGCCGCCTGCTCTTGCCATCGTACCGCACTAGCTATATCACTGGATTTATAACATAGCAGCGACTTTTTCGATGCGATAATCTCCTGCTCCTCTATTGAAAGGATAGAGATGTTTTCGATGATTTTGTCGCACAATTCATTGGCTTTATCTATTTGTTGCTGCTCCTCCAATTTGACGACTCCGCCATACAGGATATTAAGCCATCCTTTATAATTGTTGGTCCGGGTATAATAGTCGTTGATTGCATCTAAAAGGCAGAAGGCTTCGTCAATTTGCCGTGCATCCAAAAGCGTTGCGAAAAGGTTGTTATAATTTGAGCCCAAGTTTTCGTCGTATCGACCAAGGGTATTGTAGATTAGCTGTATATTCTCTTCGTATTGAGAAATTGCCTGCTGCAAATCACCTTTTTGTCCATAAAAAGATGCCTGCAAATACAATGTGTTGATATATCCCGAGCATTTACGGCCCTCGTTTGCCTCAATATACGCGAGGACTTCGCTTATGGCACTGATTGCATCGTCGTAGCGATTGTGCTGCCCGTAATACGACGCCAATGCATATAGTCCGATATAAGAGGTTGTGTCATTTGCTTTATAGTCGGAGGATAAGAGGTCAAAAGATGCTCGGTACAAAGATATAAGTTGGTCTTCATAGCCTTTTATCTCGTATATACGCGCCAAATTCCACATTGCTATGCCGAATGCTTGTTTGGCAGCGTCGTCATCCGTTTTCAAATAGAACGGGTACATTCCGACGACCATTGCCCTTTCATATAAAGGAATTGCAGCATCAGGGTCTGCATCTTCCAACTCGGTTGCCAATGCGCACAGCAGTTCAATATATTCCGAATCGTGTATGCCTAACGATTGCTCTCTTAATGAAATTGCTTTCCGTATATAGTCTGTTTTTACCTCCGACTGCACCTCCTTCATATCCATGAGTCCGGCGTTGCAGTAGTAGAACATATATTTTGTCGTATCGGATTGTTCTGCAACATCCGACTCCGTAATACCCGACAAAATATTCTCGGCAGTATCGAAATTGCTGCCCCAACTCAATATGCGATATGCCTGTTGCAGTTTGAAGGCAACTTCGGCCTGCTGTGCATGTATCGGAATGCACAACAGGCAACACAAAAACAGCAATATACTTTTTACTTTCATAGGATAAAAGACCTATGAACTTATACCGTAGTACAAATTCATAGGCCTGCATTTAGTTAAACTAAATTTATCAATTCGTCAGCATAACATAGCGGTTATAAACACGACCGCGATTGACAATCTGCACGATAAAGCTGCCAGTCCAACGAGGTACCCAACTTACATAACAATCATCGGTGTAGTCTGTATCGGATGCGATGAGGTTGCCGTTGGAGTCATAAACATACAAGTCCAAATCGGTGTCGCCGTCACCCGAGACCAAAATTTCCGCCAGATAGTCGGCAACGAAACTGATACGATAGGTATCCGTATCGCCTGCCCTAACCGTATCACATGTCCTCGACGGGCCGTTTACGGCACCACGATGCGCCCCCTGGTTGTCTGCTTCGATTTGGGCAAGCAGACTGAGCAGCGGCTCATTGCCGTCGGCAAAATCCTTTGCATCTGCCAGAATGGTGTCGAAGTCCAGCGTAACTATACCGTTCTTACCGGTATCCTCGCCGACTTCACCTTCCGCTACACGCTCAACTTCTGCTTTAAGCGGTTGGGTGGGATTCTCGCTGATAATTTGGAGCGCGTCGATCAGCGGCAGAGCAGACTGTTGGCTGTATCCGTATTTCACCAAGTCGGTAGCCAAACGGAGCGCGGAAACCGCAGGCGAGGCTTCACCCTGCAACTCCTCTTTCGGTTCGGGCGTTTGCGCCAAGAGCGTCGATGCACACAGCAAAGACAGCATCAAGAATGTGATTTTTCTCATTGTTTTGAATTTTTTGGAAATTGTTATTTAACTTTGATATATACCATATAAGGCTGAAACCGTTTAATCATCTCGGTCAATGAAAGGGCAGCTATATCCGATTGCGTTTGCAACGTAACATTCTGCGGCATTGCATCAATCAATGACTGCAAATAGGAGGACTTGATGGCATAGTTCACATTCTCCGACTTGAAATAATCTCGGTTCAATCCCGACGAAGTGATACCAACCAAATTGCCGCGTATGTCGAACAACGGGCCGCCGCTGTTGCCGGGCTGAATAGGCACGGAAATCTGATATACCGTAACATCGCCTTGAATACCCGTTTTTGAACTAATCTTTCCGTCCGTAAACTTCACCTCCTCTCCCATAACATCGGCAATGGGATATCCCAGCGTGAAGACCTCACTAGCCGTATCTTTGATATCGGTCGTAAAGTTGTACGGAATAGCCGGCATTGGACGGAAATCTGGATTCTCGATTTTGATAATTGACAAGTCATTCTGTTTATCCGACAAGACAACAGATGCAGAATATTTTTCGGCTTCGCCGTTACGAATAAAAGCAACCTCGATGGTCGTTGCTCCATCTACGACATGATAGTTGGTGGCGATATATCCCCGCTCGTCAATAAAGAAGCCTGAACCGCTGCTCACCCAATCATTGCTGTTGCCGCGACGCGAAGGGACATACTCCCGTATTGCCGATTCATCCTCTACAAATTCATAGAGATTCAATTCTGCGGCATCGACATAAGCCATATCATAGCCATTGTTAATGACCGACAATACGCAAAATCCGCCGTCATACCGTATGCGATGCATATCGGAAACATCCTCACCATTGATATTCAGAACTGTTCGGTTGTCGGCATTTATAACGCGCAGTGTATTTACATCAGGTTCGATAGTCTCGCTGTACTCCCATCCGGTAGAGGTTACGGTTTTACCGTTTTTCACTTGCTGAAATGCGTATTGCTTGCCAGAAATATAGAATCCGCAGTAGTTGTCCCAATCCTTAAAACCGACCAAAATACCGATTGCGACATTCTTACCATTGTTACGCTGACGGGTCGAGATTTCGATGAAATTATTTCCATCCGATGCAAAATCTGTATAGATACCGCCCGACACGGTACGATTCGGAGCAACCTCCAACGATATGGTGTTGTCATTATTGATACGAAGCGAACCGTTTGCACCTGCATACTCCCACGCATCGCTGTTTTTGCGGAAATTCTCATTATAGGCCAGACAGCAATCGCCGTCCTCCGAAAATAGCAGATACTTGTTGTTTTTTAGCGCACCGCCGTCATATCGGGCAATCTTTTCAGGGTCGCCCGACTGGTAGTAAGAGATATATGCACCGTCCAACACGCCCATATTGTAGAAGTATTCGCTGTAAACAGCACCGTTCTCATAATATTCCGTGTACGGGCCATTGGGCTTGTTGTTGAAGATATAGCCTTCTTTTGACTTCTGTCCATTTTTATAGAACCAAACAACCTCGCCCTCTTGGAAATTTTTGCCTTCATCATCGTAATCGACATACACAAAAGTCTCCTCTCCTTGTAATTCTCCGGAGATATAATAATCTTTGACTTTACCCGTGGGTTTATGCGGAGCTTCGTAGGTAATCAAACGATAGTACGATGCGTTTTTCGCATCGCAACGATGCCACTCTTCATCGAAATACTCTCTGACACGAGTTCCGATTTTAGGAGAATAGTTGCTCTTCGTTTCAGTGATTTTATCCACGACTTCTCCGCACTGAATGAAAACAGTCGTGCCGTCATAGTTTATGAATTTTCCGGTATAAGGGGTGTCGGCAACGAGATAACCGTCAAACGACGCTCCGTTTGCATACTCGATTTTACCCTTGCCATGCATGCGGTAGTTAATAAACTCCCCATCGTAACGATGTCCGTCTTCGGTCTCGGCGATACCTCGCCCCGTCAACTGTCCATTTACGAATGTACCAGTCTTGACAGAACCGTCTGCGTGAGTGAATTTTCCTTTACCCTCACGAATACCGTTCTTGTATTCGCCCTCGTAGGTGGATTCATATTCACCATTTTTGTATTTGACAGCAATCCCGAATCCATCCGCTTTCCCGTTTTTCAAATTACCGTTCCATTTGAAGGTAACACCTTCGCTATAATAAGGATCCAGCAACTGACCAAAATTTCCGCAATCAACCCATTTTTCGCACAATGTGTAAGTCTGTCCCAATGCCGACAATGTAGCGGCTATAAATAATACCGCTATAAGTAATATTCGTTTCATAACATTCCCTGTTTGCTATCGTTTAATCTAACTCTTTGGTAGAGTTAATCTGTTTTTTCAAACAGCTATATAACAGAATAATAACCATTATTCAGGTGATTTTTTCTAAACGATTCACGTTTGCATACAATAGGATTGAAATGACCACGTACTTTTTGCAAACAAGTGATAATATATTGAAATAAAAGTCTTATATTTGCATTTGCAGATTAACTCTACCAAAGAGTTAGTACGATTTTCCAAACATATTTTCGTTTATAATTCTTTTAAAATTCGGTTATTGGCTTCGTCGATTCGATTGGTCTGTATAGCGGCGAGATAGATGCGCGTGGTTTCTTCGTTGTCGTGTCCCATACCCTCCGAAATTACCGAAAGCGGCACATTCTTCGACTTAGCAATACTTGCCCAACTATGGCGCGTGACATACATCGTGAGTGGCGTGGAGATCTTCGCCAATCGCGCAATCTGTTTCAGTTTTCTATTAACAAACAAAATCTTATTGAGGTATTGTTTTCGTTCTGTACCATCTTGACTGGTGATTATCGGCAGTAGATATTGCGTCGGATTTTCGGGGTATTTGTCCACAATCTCCCGCATCGACCGCTCCCAGCGAATTGTCAGTTGCTGCCCTGTCTTTTTGCGGATATATGTAATATAGCCGTTGGCAAGGTCTTTCTTCCGCAGATAAGCAAGGTCAATAAACGACATACCACGCAGATAAAACGAAAACAGAAACATATCGCGGGTATAGTCGAGGTCGGGCTTGTCTGTCAAATCCAATTCCTTAATGCGCCGTATCTCTTTGAGTGTTATCGCTCGTTTGGCGGTCTTATCCACTCCGGTATATACTCGTTTGAATGGGTCGGTCTGCTTTGCCAGTCCCTCCTCGACCGCACGATTGTAAATACACCGCAGAATCCGCATATAAAAAGAGGTTGTGTTACGACTGAGATTATTTGCCCGCATATAACTCTCGTATTGCTCGATTATATCCGCATTGAGCATATCGAAATACAAATCAACTCCGTTGCGGAACTTCATAAAGCTATTCAGTGTTTGCAGGTATGTTTCACTTGTGCGAACTCTGCTGAATTTTTTCATTCGTTCCGACTGATGACGCATGTACTCAAAGACAGATGTTTTGTCAGACTCAGATTCCTTGTAGCGACGGATAATATCTTCTACCGTGTATGGTTTGCATGTATTTTCAAAAGACTTAACAATCTGCTCTAACTTTCGCTGCTCCCACAAAACTTTGTCGCGAATAATCTTCAATGCCTCGTGTCGATCATCTTTAACAATGTCGCCTCGTTGTTTATCCCATTCATATTCATAGATATGATAATTGGTCTTGACTTGCTTGACGACTCGGTCATGTATGACTTGAAAATACAACGCCCCCTCCCTCGTGTTATCCGCATGTGCTCTGAACTTTAATTTGATAGATGCCATATACTTGATCTGATGGTTATGTGTAAAAGAATAATATTGTAATTTGAATCAGATTAAGGTATACATCTTATCGTTTATGACCTTTGAATTGTCGTGGCTCTTGAGAGAAAAAGTGCCGTAATTTCTCGAACTTCTCTCTGCACCACTCCTTAAACGGCACTTTGTTGATATTTAGTTGCAGTTTCCGTTTGTCGGTCGGATCGGACGTTATTTGCGCTGTTACTAGTTCGACCGTGAATTTACAGTTGTGCTCTTCGGAATAGAGTTCTCCGCTGTATTCGAGCGGCTTGCCTTTGATAAGCGTCGCCGTCTGTTTGTCATCGAAACCCACCGTTCGGCAAACGTTTTCCATTCGGAGCATCTCGCGGAAATAGGGGAACCACTTTACAGCTTTCGAGAGGGCGGTGTTCAATAGCGACATTTCTTTTTCATGCTGCTTCGTTAGATTCGATGTTTCGACAGCCTGTCGTGTCTGCAAGACCGTCAATTCTCGACTATGGTCGCTTTGCATAGTTTGAATCTTCTTTTGTAGGATTTCAATCGTTTCATCACGTGCGGAGGCTTCTTGCCGCAGCACTCCGATTTCCTGCTCCTGTCGCTTGATTTTCGACGTGCCGATCATCGAACCGATACCGTCGAGGATAGTCGTACCGACCTCGACGGCAGAGTTTTTCAATTTTTCGGTTTTCAGCTCGCCTTTTACCGCGTTCAGTTCGGCCGCGGTTCGATGCAGTTCTGCGCGTGCCGTCTGTTCCCGCTTCGAGGCATGTTCGACGGCTTTGCGTTTCTCCTCCTCGATGCGGAGCAGTTCGCCGATATTATCCTGCAAGTTCTGCTGTC
>ERZ857840.4509-NODE-4509-length-10633-cov-4.588675_pt1 | contig 10633 bp, 13 predicted proteins | sample MGYA00519760_ERZ857840 | MGnify/ENA primary metagenome ERZ857840 (study PRJEB31778, sample SAMEA3449371) | human gut metagenome | biome: human gut; feature: human-associated habitat; material: faeces | place: United Kingdom | collected 2010/2012 ... | reverse complement strand
CACTGCTCTGATTTTATTTTCAAAAATGTCCTATTTGATATTGCAATTTAGAGATAATTTTACTTACCGAAACAACCGCAGGGTACTTACGACAATTTTATTGATGAATCCCGACAGCTCCTCGCGGCTGTATTTGCCGTAACCGTCCACCACAACATGAAGCAACCCGTTTGAAAGATGGATATAGAGCATATCCAGCTCTGCCTCGGTGGCACGCTTCAACTCTCCGCGCCAATAGTCGATGCTTTTTTCCCGCGCAATATCTATCATTTTGCCGAGGATTTTATGGTCACATCCGTGAAACACCAGTACACGACAGGCATTATCGTTGCGCTCTATCACCTCATATATGGCGCTCATCAGCGATGTAACATCAAGCGACCGGATATATTTCAGCGATTCCTCAAAGCCCCCAAGCATTTCGTTTTCTATGCTCTCAAGCAGATCAAAGCAATCCGTATAATGTGCGTAGAATGTCGCGCGGTTCAGTTCTGCAAGCTCGCAGACCTCCTTGACCGTAATTTTATTTATCGGCTTTTTTTCAAGCAGTTGCAAAAGGCTGTCCTTCAGCACCTTCTGCGTATAGCGCACCCGGGCGTCGTTTTTTTTCATGCAGAAGCTCCCTTCATAAAAATATTTGCAAAGATAAGCAACACCGTGCTCTCTCCTGTCGGATATCTTTCGGTTTCTCAAAAGCTGACGGTTGCTGTTTGTCCGTATTTTCATTATACTATAATTGTGAAAGATATTCAACACTTATCTTGAAAAAGGATGGTAAAAAATGTATACAAAATACAATGTATACAAAATACTTTGTTACGGGAGCGACAGGCTTTCTCGGCAGAGCGGTCGTTGGGCTGCTTCTTACAAAAGTGACAGATATCTATGCTACGGTTGACAACGATATCACCGTTATCCTGAACGGTCGCACGCTCAGCGGTGCCGTGAATAATATGTTTGATGTACGCGAAATGCGGCGCTCACTCTGTTAAACGGCATAATTGTATGTGAAAGTAATTGCTGTGTGTGCGCTTCCGGCGCTCAGAAGGTTAAATTTGAACGCTGCAACGTAAAGACAAGCGGCGGTCTTGTCTGCAGTTCCGATTCCGAGATTATGTTCGATAACTGTACTGTCAGCGGTAATGCACTTTCGGATAAGCTTGTACGGCTCTTCCCCGGCGCAAAGCTTGTTTTCAGAAATGAAATTGAGTTTATGGGTCAGATAGAGCGCGAAGACGATAGCCTTTTAGAATTTCCCAATGTAAAAGGCAAATTTGCCTTTTATCCGAATGATTACAGCGATTCCTGTGATGTTGTGAAGAACAACGACGGCACATGGAGTGTTAATTGAATTCCTTTTCTGTACAGCCTGCCTGTGCGGCTGCATTTTATCAACGAGGAGCTTTATGAAAAAACAACTTGCACTTTTTCTTGCATTTTTATTCATCGGAGGAATGATTATGTCTTCGTGCGTCAAAACGCCGTCGTTTCCCGAAGATTCCGACACCAATTCCGGTGATAGGTCTGACACTCAAACGCCGGGAACGGTGTTTGACGGTAATCTTGCATACGGGTGTCCGTATTTTTATGATTACGGAATAAAAATAGAGGGCGACGATAATATTTCGCTGCTTACCGACGGAAAAAACGATAAAGCCGTCCGTCTTACGCCGTCACTCAGCAGTACCGGCAAGACGACATTCAGAAGCGCTGACTGGTCAGGAAATGTGAGAGAACTGGAACTGGACAACAGCAAAGCAGGTATATATGTTGACCTGGGCTTTATCTGCCATATAAATTCGTTTGAACTTGTTGCCAATGTGTCGGAATGCGAGGTGTTCTATTCGACGGACGGCTATAACTATACCTTCTATGCAGGTACCTTCGGCAAAAGCGGGGTTATGCCTGTTTGGGCAAAATCCGTTCTTTTTGTAATCCCTTTCGGGGACGGCATTGAAATAAGCCAAATCATCATAAACGGCAGCCGTACAAACAGCAGGATTCTGCTGTCGCACGGTGCTTCATACACATGGCATGGCACGAAAGCTTATCCCGATGAGGACGGCACGAAGCTCACTGACGGAATTACCTATGAAAGCAACGGAAAATCCGCGCTGACTCAGAGCCGTGCCTCGGTCAAAGACGAAATAACAGGTAAAAACGGCGTTACAATGGATATGGACCTTGGAAAGGTCTGCAATGTTTCAGAGGTGATATTCGGTCTGTATTCATCGTCTTATCCCGAAAGAGTAACTGTAAGATATTCACTTGACAACAGAGATTGGAGTGATCTCGGACAGTCGTATATGCGCACTTACTCCGGAAAAGCGCAAAGCGTGTCCAAAATGTATTCAGTCACCCGACCAGACACGGTGAAAGCGCGTTATATCCGCATTTATTTTTATGCGGAAACCGTTACCACCGATGAAATCTATGTTTACGGCTGTAACAACGAGGTTACGGCAGATTATGAGTTTATAAGCAGTAAAAACCACGTCTCGTATTCCAATATTGCCCGGGACAACAAAGTGTATATTGACAGCCATGACGGCGAAGCCGTACATATACTTACAGACGGCGCGTTTTATAAGTATGCTGACCTTCCCGAAAGCGGCAGCTTTGCATTTACGAGCGACGCACCGGTCTCTTTCTGCGGTGCTTCTGTGACATATAAAGGAAAGATTACTTCGTGGGACGTTTTTTGCGACGATAAGCCGGTGGAAAACCTGCTCATATATACGGCGGACGCAGGCAGCAACGAGACCGCATATTTCTATTTTGATGACCGTGAAGGAGAAAACATCGTCATCCATTTTGAAGCATCGGAGCAAACACAGGCGTCAGAGGTACAGATTTACGCGGGAACTCCGCACATTCCCGTTGTACGCGGCGGCTTTGTCCAGCTTTTCACCGGTATGTCAAGCACCGTATCCGAAATGAACAGCGAGTATTCTTGGTATTTGTTTATTAAGGGTATGCGCGACCTCGGCATGGAATATCTTGTAATTTCGGAGGCGGCGAATTATCGCAGCAAGATTACGCTTCTCAAATCGGGGCGCACCGTTGATGCAGGATATAAATATGAGCAGATTTATGGCTGTACGGACGTATATGAGGCGATACTTTCCGCCGCCGACGAGCTTGGTATGAATGTGTTTCTCGGTACTATAACCGGAGCCGATTTCGCAAATCCGACAACCAATATCGACTTGATAAACGGTGTTATTCACGATTCCGAATATGTGATTCGAGATTTGCAGGAGCAGTACGGGCATCACAAATCCGTGTACGGCTATTATCTCAATGATGAGCAATGCGATTATTATATGATCTACGCAGATGGCGTAAAATACGGACGTATGGTATATAAAGCGCAGTCCGATCTTATACGTGAGCTTGCGCCCGACGCCAAAATAATGATTTCGCCTGCAATTTGGAGAAGCGGCGGATATTCCGCGGCGGGAAAAGCGTTGTATAATATGGTGAAGCCCGAATCCGAGGGGGAAAAGCCCATTGTCGATATCATATCTGCACAGGACTGCCTCGGCAGAACCGACGAGCTTATTGTTACAGATGCTGTTTTTGATGAGTACGGCAGGTATTGCGAGGAGTGGGCTGAAAATGCGAGAAAAGCCGGAGTAGAGTTTTGGCACGACGCAGAGGTGTTTGAGCAGACGTACACTTACAAGCGGTACGATGAGCTTGTGCGGTCGTTTGGTTATGAAGCCAAGCTGTCCGGTACAACGATAGTGTTTGACATCCCGCATTATTTTTCGCCGTTCCCGCTTTCATCGTATAACGATGAGCGCCGGTATTACGGCAGGTGTGTTATGCGTGAATATGTTAAATATTATTCCGCTTTTGCGGACATCAATAAGAAGATGCCTTAAATCGGTTTGCTGATGATACCAAAGACCTGCGCGTATATTTGGGTTATCGTTATGGGCTTGCAGTTGCTTTTTCGCGCTGCGCAGAATAATCGGTCAAAGCATAACAAGAAGGACTAAAGCACAGCTGTTTGTATAAAGGACGGCTGTGCTTTGTGGCATAGTACAGCCGCATCAGGACGTGCATATGAAAACCGTTACCGTGGTAAAAATGAAAAGTGCATAAGTGTGATATACACTGTATACATGGAATCCGGCAAAAAAATGTTGGTTTATGACCGGGAAATTGCTTGTTTCTCAAAAACAGTCGCCAGGAAAAGAAATACGGCACAGCGGTTTTTATGTCCTCTGTGCCGTATTTGCAATGTTTCCGTGATGGTTCGTTGATTAGTGCTTTCTTCGATTATTTGACGGAATGTCCTTTTCTCTTATCAAATACAGTTACGCCTGTCAGAACACCGCCGCTGATGAACAGTAATGCGATCCAGATAATGAGATTGCTGCTGTCGCCGGTTTGGGGAGACTTCGGCAGCTTCCCCGTTACGGTGTCGGCTTTTTTGATTTCCTCGGTATCGTCTTTGTCACTGTAATACTTATTGCAGCCTTCGCAGTACCAATACTCGATATTGCCCTCGGCATCCTCGGTCGCCGCCTTGGCGGGGATATGCTTGAGGTCGGCGTGGTTCTTCGGGTCAAGCTCGCCGTATTCCGCACCGCAGACCTCGCATACCGCTTTTTCGGTGCAGGTCGCTTTTCCGCCGGTATGCCCGTCGTTGACCGTTACGGTCATGTCGGCGGTGTTGCCCGCTTTGTCGGTAACAACTATTTTCTGCTTGCCGTTTGCCGGAGAGAGAACAAAGCTGCCGTTTTCATCGAGCGTGACCTCCGTTCCGTTTACGGTGACGGTATCTGCATATTTTTCGGTAATTGTAACCGTCTGCGCTTCGCAGTAGGTCTTGCCGTCTTCAATGCCGCTGATTACAGGCTGAATATTATCAAGCGTTATGCGGTCGGAACGAAGATATGTTATGTTCAGGCTTATATATGTATCGTGATCATTCGGGAGGCGACCGCTATGTCCTATGCGGTCTGCCTTTCATCCCGAACTCCGTAACACACTCTATTTGTCCTCGACACCCCGAGTGTGATCGGCATAAGCCGATATGGGAAGTCATCAAGCGGTCGTGGTGCCCACATTGACAAAATGCCAATGCCACGACTCCATAGGAATCTCACCTCCCCCGGGTACTCCGCAGGCAGCGCCTTTCGGCTACTGAAGTATCATTGTCCCTTGTAAATGTCATCGCCCTAACCTACGGCACTTTGAGGTTTTATTTCGTATAAGTTTTATCGCTCGCTCTCTTTCGGGAGGTCATGGCGCACCTACGATATCGGCTAACTCCGCTGCTCACGGACATCTTACAAGTAATGTGCTTGATGAATGGCTATTCAGTTTTCAAGGTTCAACGAGAGGTTTTTACCTCTCACCCGACAATGGACATTTTTTTCGTTTTTGTACGGTATCACATGAAATATTTTTTATATTTTTTTCTCACTGCTTCTATATGATTTTGAACCGAAATATTAGGTTTCATGCAATGAATGTAGATGCTTTTCTGACATTCAGTCAAAGTCGATATAAACGCTCCTACAATTTCTGAAGCAATAATATCCTCCACAAAATCATCCCTATCGATTATCCATTCTTCGCCATGCTCGTCAGATATGGAACAGTCGAGAGACAGCAATCGATCCGTATCGCGTGCGATTCTTCTTCGCATAGCTTTTTCCTCTGCCAATAATACTCGCATACATTCAAGACTAATCTCGCACTCTTCACCTGTAGCCTTAACTCTGCAAAAGTATTGTTTTTTTCCTTCGACATCAACTGCCCAGAGATCATAATCAAATTCTTTAATTGTTTTCATTTTGCAACTCCTTAAATTTTGAAATTTTGTTTTTTAACTGTTTGTTTGAAAATCAAAATTCAAGGAATTAGGGATATTTAGCCTTGTAGCATATCCATACTTTTTTCATTTGGAGTCCTTTCTCCAAGTGGGGGGCTCCAAAACAAAAAAGGCGGAGCCAACAAGCTGCATTAAAAAATGCAACTTATCGACCCCGCTTGGTCCTTCATTGATGCCACTTCATCAATGGTTTTCTATATTTAATTTATTGTAGTAAAATCCGATGCAACGCTTTTCCTTACCGAAAGTATTTTGAGTTCACCTTTGACCTTCTTAACTTCCGCATCACATCCGGCGTTTGTAATATTTTGAATAATTCTATATACTCTACAAGCTTCTGTCAGTTCGGCCGCTTGCTTGGTATCTACTTCGTGTTGACAACAACTGCAAATCTTGTCTTTCTCCATTAAGAATCCTCCTATAAAACTAAAACAAAAATGCCGAGAAAGCCTACGGTCACTTGGCCGTAGAACTCTCTCGGCTAAACTCGCTTGGTTCAGCTCGTATTGAGTTATCATTCAATTTCCTCGTTTGCGGTGAGTACCTCGCCCGGGTTCTCTACTCATCAATACGATTCGTCATAGTATTTTCTTTCTAATGTCTGATATACCATTGATAGAAACATATCAAGTGTCATTACTTCATAGATTTGAGTTTTCGGCTTCTTGAACTTCAAGTAAACCACCCCGTTCTCTGCATAAACCTCTGTTATGGCAATATGCGCTTCGGGAGTATAAACCATATAGTTTTCCATGTTTTCCTCCCTTATTTGGTAGTAACACCTACTTCCACATACGGCGCAGGGAGAGGCATCCACGCCAACGCTCTCATTTCAGCATTTCGATCATCCTCGTTTTCCCAATCTGCGTAAACGGGATCTTGACCGTTTGCCCACCATTGTAGCAAAACATCTATTGTGCCGTTGTCAAAGCTGGCAAGCACAATTGTATTTGCCTCCGGCAAGCTTTCCTTTAATGGAATCCACTTCATAGTTAAACATCTCCTTTGCCCTCGCAGTTCAACAACCGCTTAATCGAACTCATCGCACACGGGAGCGTGGATCACGTAGTCCACAACGCCGAATATCGACCAATCGGATTGAGGATAGACGTCATACTTTCGCCTTCCCTTCTCGTTCAGCTCATCATTTGCTGCTCTCAGATAATACTTGCCGTTTTTCTTATCCAAGATCTTGCAGGTACTTTCACCGCCTTCAAGCATTGCAATGACAGTATCTCCAATATCTGCCGTAGATTGTTTTCTTACAACAAGTAGATCTCCGTCAAAGATTCCTCGTTTTATCATACTTGGACCGGTAGCGTGGAGTATGATGTGGTCAGCACATCCAAAAATAGCATCGGGGAGAGCAACGGTTGCTTCAATATCCTCTATTGCGGGAGAAGGCTGTCCACACGGTACAGCACCACAAATAAAGCAATTGTGCTTATCCTCAACAGACAACCTATTCGGGAGCTTGATACTGTTCCATCCGCCCTCATTCGACGACTCGATTAGGTGGCGCTTCTTAAGCCGTGCAACATCCGCTGCAACCGTTCCGAGAGAGTTGTATCCACACTCTTTCTGTATTTGTCTGTATGTCGGCGTCTTGCTTTCCCTTTTCTGATACTCCAAAATATACTCAAGTGTTTTTTGAAGTCTGTCCTCATTCACGCTACGCATCTTTGATTTCCTCCGAATAGCCGAACATTAAGTTCAGTTATATTATACAATAAAACCCGTTCTTTGTCAATCGAGTTTCAGAAAGTGAGGTGCGGAACTTTTTCCGCACCTCGTCATATTTTCATATTTAATTGAACGTATTTATCTACGATACCTTGAAATTCATCTCTTGCTCTATCGGGCGTGAGGATCTGCATCTTACCTTTGGAAGCTAACACCCAACCGTAAAAGTTGCCCGACAGATTGACACCTACTATTGCTTTAAAGTGTTCGTCATCTACGATCTCCGTTTTAACGTCGGTTCCGAATTTATCTACGATACTGCTCATCAGCTTGTTCTCACAGAGCAATTCCACTTGGCAGGTCTCGCCGTTCATCATCGAAAACTCTTTTTCAAAAAACGCAGACATATGCAAACCACCGCGAAGTTCTGCTCCATGCTCGTCGGTGATCTCCAACTCGCAAATTCGGTCAACACGAAACTTGGCAAAGCCTTCCTTATCTTTATATACGCCAACAACGTAATACATATCGTTGTTCCAAACAAGAACGCAGGGAGAGAGTGTATATGTATATCCGTCATAACGCAAAACCTTTTCCTTGTTTGCGTTATACTCAAAGTATTTGAACTTGATCTTTCTATTATCGGTAATGGCTTGGTGAATCTTATCCACGTATTCCATAATACCGGTGTTATCTGTTTTGGCGCGGCTTTCGATATATAGATGCCGTTTGAGTATTTCGCCCTTATGAGAACCGACAAGATCTGCAAGCTTTGAAACAAGCTCCAAACTCTGTTCTTCCGAGATAAATCTACTTGATTGCACAGCGTCAACAAGAAGCTTTACCACTGCAAGACTAAACAGACGCTCTCGCATATAGTATTGATTTTGGGTACTGCGAACACAGAATATATCATACCCTACATCTTGCAACTCTTTGATGCAATCACTTATCGTCTCGCGGTTTGCATCAAGATCATACTGCCTAAGATACTCATTTATATTCGTAATCGTAGCAAGATGATTTTCATCGGTCTGTTCGGTCAAATACTTCAGAATGAAAAGTGAACGTTTATTGTTCTTCATATATCACTCCTTCTGCGAATCCATATTCGACTTGTTGCTTGGCTCAAAGCCACTCTTTTAGTTCCTTTTCTGTTATCTCCATTTTTGATATAAGTCCGTTATAACTTATGTCATACTGTTCCTTGCTGATAGCATTTCGTTCACGAAAAGCTTTAAGAGTGTGTATTTGCTTCAAAAACAAATATTTGCGTTTTTCATCAGCAGAAAGATTGATTGGTTCGCGATTTAATTCCATATCAATACTCCAAGCTGTTCTCGTTTAGCAAGAAATCAAAAATACCCATTGTTACAAATCCGTTATCGTCTCGTCGGACCTTTATATCATCTTTAACAATAATTATTTTCTTAAACGAATCGTCGATTCGCTTCAGAGATTGAATTTCCTGCTCTATCTTTTCTTCGGCATGCATAGAAAACGCGGATTGAATATAATAGCGCTTACTTCCGAGATTAGCCACGAAATCAACCTCAAATTGTTTTCTTGTAAAGTGACTGTCTGCTCTGCCTCGCACCTCAACAACTCCAACATCAACATTGAACCCTCTGATACGAAGTTCATTATATATAATGTTCTCCATAATATGATTTTCTTCAAGTTGACGGAAGTTCAACCGTGCATTTCGTAATCCAACATCTTCAAAATAATACTTGCAAGGCGTATTTATATACTTTCTACCCTTTATATCATATCTCATCGCTTTATTGATAAGAAACGCCTGTTCAAGATGCTCCATGTATCTTGAGAGAGTCAAGGGAGTGATCTTTACGTTTTTTGCACTTTTGAATGTATTGGCAAGTTTTGTAGGATTTGTAAGAGAGCCGGTAGCCGAAGCAAGAACATTGATCAGCTCTGAGAGCTCAGAGGGGTGTCTTATCGTAATACGCTCGGAAATATCCTTCAAATAAACCTCATTGAAAAGGCGAATAAGATATTCGGACTTCTGCTCATCCGTTTTCATTGAAGTAAGTAGCGGCAAACCTCCGTAAGTGAAGTATTCCTCCCAAGCCTTAGAAGGAGAACCGTCATATACCGAGTAAAATTCTGCAAACGACAGAGGAAAAACATGAATTTCATCACCGCGACCACGGAACTCTGTCATAATATCCGAAGATAAGAATTTTGAATTACTTCCCGTTACGTATATATCTGCGTTATCATAATGCAAAAACTCATTCAGTACCGATTCAAACTCACGAAGCATCTGCACTTCATCCAAAAGGATATAATACATTCCGCTATCTGTCATTTTAGATTCAACATACTCGCACAGTCTATCGGGATCGCGAAGCTCGGCGGTCTTTCTCATATCAAATGCTATCTTGATAATATGATCCTCCGGAACCCCGGAAGAAATCAAATGACTATTAAACAGATTGAAAAGCAAGTATGATTTTCCGCATCTTCTGATTCCTGTGATAACCTTTATCAGACCGTTATGTTTGCGGTTAATCAATTTATTCAAGTATAAATCTCGCTTGATTTCCATTACAGCAATCTCCTATTTAATATTTTTGACACATTGTACTTATTTATTATATAGACATTATAACATAAAAAATCAAAAATTACAATACCCATTGGCAAATTTCTAATTGTTATTTTTGACATATATGCCAATAACAGAAACCATCATGCTCTTGTTCTTATAAATCAATTTAAATTATATGATTCACATAAAATAGCGAGGTTGTCGTTTTAGAGACAACCTCGCCGATTGATTATGTTTAATTATTGTATCAGAAGGCTTTCAGCATTTTCTGAAAGTCAAGCACAACGCTTACAGGTGAAAGCAGCTTCATTTTGCCGGCGTAGTTGAATATCCACGCATAGAAGGTGCTGCCCGGAATAACCGAAACAGTCGCCTTGAAATGGGCATTGTCCACGACTTCCGTTTGAACCTGTTCGCCAAAGCGGTCAATGTTATTGTTCATCACGGCATTGTCGCAAAGGATATTCACGGTTTCCTCTTTACCGCCAACCATCAGAAAGAGCTTGGCACAATATTCGGAA
>ERZ857840.4504-NODE-4504-length-10638-cov-2.822640_pt1 | contig 10638 bp, 9 predicted proteins | sample MGYA00519760_ERZ857840 | MGnify/ENA primary metagenome ERZ857840 (study PRJEB31778, sample SAMEA3449371) | human gut metagenome | biome: human gut; feature: human-associated habitat; material: faeces | place: United Kingdom | collected 2010/2012 ... | reverse complement strand
CATTCTGGGATTCATTTCCTGCCGCTACAACAATATTTACCCCTGACTGCTCAGCCTGATTGAGCATATCCTCATACAGCAACGACTGACCATCTGCACCACAGCTTAAATTAACAACATCTGCACCTTCCGTAATTGCATAAAGCACTCCTGTATATACTGCCAAATCACTTCCAGAACCTTTAGCATCAAGAGCTTTTACAGGAAGAATTTTTACATTTTCACAGGTTGACTGCGCGATAATTCCAGAAACACCTGTTCCATGTCCATTATCATCAGTATAATTTGTCGTACCGTATTTATTTTGTCCAAATGATAATCCACCCTGACTTTTATCAATATATGTAAATGAAGCGCCCTCCAAAACTCTTCCTGAAAATACTTCATTACTATCTTCTGAAATTCCTGTATCGACAACTGCAACAATAACATTTTCTTCCGGCTCTTTTCCCACACTTTCGACAAACGCATTGTACTCCTGCATATGCATCATTGAAATTCCCCAGTTGCTGTTATCAAAAATATTTGTAAGCCTTGACTCTTTTATTTCTTCATCTGCTTCATCTTCTATAGAAAGTTCTCTTTCAATCTCGGCATAAATTACACCATCTGTATTTTTAAAACTTTCCAATGCTGCATTAGCCTTCTCTTTATTTTCATACTGAAAAACATACAAATCATTATATCCATTGTCAACACAGGCTGTCGCACTGTCATCATTTAAAATCTCTGTTGACTTAACAATTACATTGACACCTGTGTTCTCTCCATCTGCAATTAACTGCTGTACGCCCTGAACAAATTCCTGTGCCTGTTGTGTGCTTTCTTCGTCCAGCCCGTCACAAATTTTATCAGACTGAATATAATAATTTTCAGCCATCATCTGTTGTGGCATTGATATGCACAACATTGAAACAGCAATTGTACTAGCTATAAATTTGTCAAAATATTTTCCGGGAAATTTCTTCATATGTTATCACTCCGACTAAATTTGTACAAATGATTTTAACTCTGATGCACTTTTTCCATTTTTGCATAAACACCATCAAGTGCCAGAAGTTCCTGTCTTGTTCCTTTTTCTTCAATACCTTTATCTGTAAGTACAAGTATCTCTTCTGCATTCTGTATAGTTGTAAGTCTGTGTGCAATTACAAATGTTGTCCGCCCTTTTGCAAGCCTTTCCAGAGATTCCTGCACAACCTGCTCGCTTTCATTATCGAGCGCAGATGTTGCTTCATCAAAAATCAGTATCGGCGGGTTCTTCAAAAATACTCTTGCTATAGAAAGTCTCTGTTTCTGACCGCCGGAAAGTTTCATGCCACGCTGACCTATATCCGTATCATATCCTTTTTCAAATGACATAATAAAATCATGCGCATTTGCATCTTTTGCAGCCTGAATAATTTCTTCATCAGTTGCATCTTCCCTGCCATACCTTATATTGTCTTTAATTGTTCCCATAAATAAATAGATGTCCTGCTGAACCACTCCAATATTGTTACGAAGACTTTTTAATGAAACATTTTTAATATCAGTTCCGTCAATTTTAATGCTGCCCGATGTAACATCATAAAATCTTGGAATAAGTGAACAGAGTGTTGTTTTTCCAACACCCGAAGGACCTACAAGCGCAACATATTTTCCAGGCTCAACACTGAGATTTACATTACTAAGAACCGATTCCGTTCCATCAGCATATTTAAATGAAACATCTTCAAATTCAATTTTTCCTTTTACATCTTTTAATTCAACAGGATTATCGATTTCTTTAATCTCAGGCTCAATTGAAAGAATCTCAAGAAATCTCTCATAACCCGAATAACCATTCTGAAACTGCTCTGTAAAGTCAATAAGCACCTTAACCGGCTCTGTAAACACATTTATATACAACAGAAATGTAACAAAATCAGTCACATTTACCCAGCCCTTAGTAATTCCAATTCCTCCAACAGCTATAACAACAACATTTATAAGTGTTGTAAATGCTGTAAGTCCGGCATTATATGAGCCCATATAAAAATAACTGTTCTTTTTTGATTCAAGGAATTTGTCGTTTCCCTGTGCAAATTTTTCACACTCAACATCTTCATTTGCAAAAGATTTTACAACACGGATACCCGAAAGGCTGTCTTCAATCTGCGCATTTATTTCACCAATTTTCTCACGATTTGTTTTAAATGCTCTCTTCATTCTGCGGTTAAGTTTGTAAGCATAAACTAACATAACCGGCACAAGCACAAATGCCGCAAGTGTAAGCCACGGACTTATTGCACCAAGAATACACAATGCACCAACAATTTTGATTACGGATATAACAACATTTTCCGGTCCGTGATGCAGAAGCTCCGTAATATCAAACAAATCTGAGGTTATTCTTGATAGAAGCTGTCCAACCTTCTGTTCATCATAAAATGAATATGACAATTTCTGATAATGCGCAAATATCTGTGCCCTCATATCATACTCGATTTTAGCCCCCATAACATGTCCGTAATTTGAAATATAATAATTACAGCCACCCTGAATCACTACAAGAATACCAAGTGCAATAACAATCTTAACTATAATATCAAATGCCTCTGCTGAATCCATATACGCAACATGTGCTGTAATATATCTGACAACAAGCGGAATCACAAGCGCTACCACCGCCGACATCATTGCAAATACCATATCAAGAATAAAAGTGCCCATGTATGGCTTGTAGTATTTAACAAGTTTCTTCAAATTCTCTTTCATTTTTATAATACCTTCCAAATAAATTAAATAAAAATTATACACTTTTTATGCCATCAAGACAGCTCACTAAATGCATTTTACTAAATCACACTATAGACAGCTGATTTTGCACTAATTATATCACACAAATTTTTTATCTTCAAGGAACTTGCTGGTAATTTATAAATGTCTATTGACAGCAGAATTTATGGCTAATAAAATAAAGATACAATGAAAAAATAACTTATGCAAGGAGACAATATATATGGAACATATGAACCCATTGCTTACAAATCCGGCAACAGATAAGAAATTTATTACAATCGGTGAAATCATGCTTCGATTAACACCGCCAAATTACGAAAAAATACGCATGGCAAGCAGCTTTGAGGCAAGCTACGGTGGCAGCGAAGCAAATATTGCACTTGCCCTGGCAAATCTTGGAATCGACAGTACATTTTTCAGTGTAGTTCCTGATAACAGTCTCGGAAAAAGTGCGGTAAGATGGCTTCGTTCAAATGATGTTCACTGCACACCAATGATTTTGACAACACCGGAAGAAACACCGACACACAGGCTCGGCACATACTATCTTGAAACAGGCTATGGTATCCGTCCAAGCAAAGTCACTTATGACAGAAAACACAGTGCAATTACAGAATACGATTTCAGCAATGTTGATGTTGAAGCGCTTCTTGACGGTTTTGACTGGCTGCATTTAAGCGGTATTACTCTTGCCCTCGGTGAAAACTGCCGCGATTTGATTATGAATTGTCTTAAAGTTGCAAAACAAAAAGGACTTACTGTAAGCTTTGACGGAAATTTCCGAAGTAAACTGTGGAGTTGGGAAAAAGCGCGTGATGTGTGTACAGAATGTCTTCCATATATAGATGTTCTTCTCGGAATAGAACCTTATCATCTGTTCCGTGATGATAACAATCCCGCCAAAGGTGATTACAAAGATAATGTTCCTCTACAGCCAAGTTACGAACAGCAGGACGAAATTTTCCAGGCATTCATTGCCCGTTACCCTAATTTAAAATGTATAGCCCGCCATGTAAGATACGCCCACAGCGGAAGTGAGAACAGTCTTAAAGCATTCATGTGGTACGACAACCACACATTTGAAAGCAAACTATTTACTTTTAATATTCTTGACAGAGTTGGCGGCGGTGATGCATTTGCAAGCGGACTTATCTACGCAATGCTTCACAATTACAAAGCAATGGACATGATAAACTTCGCAGTAGCAAGCAGTGCCATAAAACACACAATACATGGTGATGCTAATATTACAGATGATGCTAAAACAATTAAGAATCTTATGAACATGAACTACGATATAAAACGATAAATAAATACCTGCGGATTGTTCCATGCTGCGCACTGACACAATCCAACTTTTAATACTGACACAAACTACATGAAACAGGGGCTGTACATTTTGTACAGCCCCCATTTACAAGGAGTATGAGAGAAAAATATGAAAAAAAATTTTATATAAACAAAGGAAGGATTTCAGTTCCGTTTCCCTTTGATGTTTATAATATTAAAGTATAAATATGACAAATATATGCTCTTTTTTTGAAAAAGATGTGAACTTTTTCATTTTTTGATATAAACCAAAATCTGCTCGTATAAATCAAGCCCGAAACTTGTAAGCTGTGGAACATTTTTAACCATATCTTCTTCCAACGCTGAAAGCTTCATTGCCGGAAGGAACGGATTATTAAACATAATTCCGCTGTCTTCAAATGCTGTTAAACATTTAAATTCCTCCTAATTATTTAATGTACTCAGATATTCAACCGCACTGAGAGCCGCCACATTTCCCTGTCCGGCAGCTTTTATATACTGATACGGTTTTCCTGCTATATCTCCACACGCAAACAGTCCCGGAATATTTGTCGACATATCTGCTTTAACCGCGACATGACTTCCATTCATCTCAACGCCATTAATTAGCTGACTTGCTGAAATAGCATCACGCAAAATAAACACACAGTCTACATTATATTCATTTTTGTCAGTCTTTAAAATTTCCGCTTTCATTCCACCTGTAATTTCCATTGGCTTTTCATCAATTACAGTAATTGAAGAATTTAATTTTGGCTCTTTATTTTTCATCGGTATATAATAAACTTTAGATACAATTTCCGCTAAAAAATCGGCTTCACGCTCTGACTCTTCGTTGTAACCGATAACCGCAACGATCTTCCCACGATAAAGCCCGGCATCACATGTTGCACAATAACTGACCCCTCTTCCAAGAAACTCCTGTTCACCGACAAATGGTTTTCCAAATACTACACCTGTAGCAAGTATAACGGTTGACGCTTCAAAAATATCTTCTGCTGCCTGAAGTCCAAAATATTTTCCCATCGGATAAACTGCATTTATTTTTTTATCAATTATATCAATACTCATGCTTTCAAGATGATTTTGAAATTTACCCGCAAGTTCTTCTCCGGAAATTTCAGGAAATCCCGGATAATTCAAAATTTCATGTGCCTTTGTTAATTTTGCAGTTAAATTTTTATTTCCAAAAAAGAGTATTTTCTTATTACGAACTGTTGAAGTTATCGCTGCCGATACTCCGGCAGGTCCTGTTCCTATAATTGCTATATCCGCTCTGTCCATTTTTTCTCCTTTTATATGACAAGGGGGCTGTCGCATAAAATTTTCCTGTTGCAACAGCCCCTGTTTTCTAAACTATTATGCATTATTTAATTTTGCAAGCAAATCTTCCTTACCACAAGCACCAACCTGCTTGTCCACAACAACACCATCTTTAAAAATCATGAGTGTAGGTATTGAGAATATAGAATATTCTTCAGCGAGTGAACGCTGCTCATCTGTATTGATTTTTCCAACTGTAAACTGCGGATTCTCTTCTGCAATTTCTGCAACAACCGGAGCCATCATCTTGCAAGGACCACACCAGTCTGCATAAAAATCAACCAATGTTACATTAGCATTATCTAACACTTTTTCCTGAAAATTTTCCTTAGTCAACTGAATAACTGACATATAAACGCCTCCTGCTATTTTTTAATGTGTTCCTATTATATCCGATTATTTCAATAATTACAACACAAAATATTTTGTAAATAGCAATAAGTTTTTCAATATGATTATACAATGAATTGTAACCTCTTAGTAAGAAGCATTTAAAATGATGCTAGGCTTCAACATCTACCATATCATATAGTACAAGTCCATTACGCTTATATTGAACTGAATAATAAACAATATATTTTACATTTCCATTTTTATCATTACTAACATCAATACGGTAAAACTGACAACTTAATATTTCTGCAACACCTTCACCATACAGATTATCAAGCTTGTCCTTTTCCTGCTCTTTTGCTTTTTCTTCTGTCAGAGAAATCAGTTCTATTTTAGTTTTTAATTCATCTTCTTTCAAACCTAATTTGCTGTCTTTTGAATAACTCAACTTATAAATATATCCATCTGCATCAATAACCATGTGAATATATTTATCAGAATAATAATCAGAACCTATTGTCTGTCTCAGGGTAACATAATATAATCCCGGAATATCTGAAGACTCGAACATATCTTCAGCATTAAATTTATAATAATCTTCTCCGCATATAATTTGAGCATACTTTTCAGTAATCTCTTTACACTGTTCATCTGTAAGCTCACTCTGCTGCATTTCAATATTGACATTATCATGTATACCATCGTACAATTTATCCTCGTATACAATCTCATCCCTTACATTATATACAGTATACAAGTTATCATTTTTATCTTTGTAGACATTATATACATAAATACTGTCATTATCATCTTCACTGTCAATAATCTGCATATCATCACTGTCAAAATCTACATTAATAATATTATTTATCATATCAGCATACGGATAATATTTTTCTATTCCAAGTGCATATTTAAGTGCTGACGATGCATCTTTAAGTGTAACACTTCCGTCTAAATCAACATCTCCACTTCCATACTCGCCACTGTCAGATATACCTAACGCAATCTTTAAAATAGCTGTTACATCTGTAAGACCCACTTTTTTGTCTCCATCAACATCAACAGGATAATATCTTTTAATTGTAACCGGTCTCTTTTCTTCCGGGTCAATGCCTTCTATATAGCCGCTTTCATGTTCTGCAGCATTTTCATAGATTTCCTGCGCTGTATATTCATCTGCAGCGTAATTATAAAATTTGAAATCATCATACAAAACATTGTCTGACGAATCCTGATACTCTGCCATATTCCATAAGCATACACCATCATCACCACCGACATATAACTTTGTGTTCTCATCTGTTATGAAATCAATAAGCAATTCCCCTGAACTGTTAAGGAAAGTGTATTTTGAATAATCAGAAAAATCTCCTGCGTTTTTCTCTTCATCAGAAAAACCAGTCAGAAGGTCACGGTAATTTTTATAAGCTTCTTCAATAGACCGATATTCTATAATAGCTTCATGTTCTCCCCGACACCCAAAGCCTTTATTGAAATCGCGGCTCCTTGTATAACCGTATCCATATCCGTCTTCCATATATGAATAAACAAATACTCCGTCTTTATACACGGTTATTAAATCGTTTTCAAATACAACACTTACATTGTGCCACTCGCATTTACCATTAGATTCATCAGCATATGTTGCTACTGAACAGAAATTATTTCTTACTGACTCCTCAATATCACCTTCCCAGAAACGGACCAGTCCGCCGGCGGTCATATACATTCCGCCATTTCCCGCTGTTTCATCTATTCTTGTAAATGCAAAAAGTACCGGAGCCTCTTCATCATACGGACCATAATCGACACCTGCCGGAAGTCTTACCCAGAAATTCATCGTAAGACCATTTGTATATGTAGGATAAGGATAAGTTCTGCCTTCCATATATTTGATATAACCGTTCTCGTCCATATCATCCTTTGTTCCATTATAGGTAACACCTGTATTTTCAAGTGCTTCTGTCAGTGTCTGCCTTAATTCATAATGCCCCGCAAATCCGTTAGTTATCTCTACTCCACACTTATTTTCAGTGCCACTGCTGTCACCAAGTTTTAACACTTTATTTCCATCTAAATCAATTATTGATGAATTATTTCCACTTAAATTACCCGAAACAATTCCATTTGTATTTTCAGTCAAATCTGCCTGTTCAAAATCAATAACTGCAAGTTCTCCATCTTTCTCCTGCGCACTTACGATAGCCGGAACACAAATAACTGCTCCCATAACTAACATTCCTGCAAATAATTTCTTTAATCTCATATTTCAACTTCTCCTCTCAGCTACTTTATTTAATTATTAAACATGTTAAATGGTGCAGTTTTATAAAAATAATCTTTAGAATATAAGACATCTAACGGCCACTCTATAAACAATGCAATTTTCAAAATCTGGGCAACATCATTAACTCCGACTTTACCATTTCCGTCCATATCTGCCGCCCACTCATTAATATCTTTATCAACTTTTATTCCCAAAGCCGCATTCAATGCTATTTCTACATCTGTAAGAGTGCGGTTATCATCATTATCTACATCACCTTTTATCTCAGTAATAACATTATCAAACGATGCATTTTCAAGCTGCTGCGGTGCATGATAAATTTCCCATGAATAAAATTTATCAAGACTATACCAGGCTCCCCATGTAATCATGCATGTTCCATACATATTTGCTTCTGCAAGAGATACATAATTGTCTTTAACATCTATTATCATTGCCTGATGTCCGTATTTATCTCCATCATAAAATTTAATCCATATAACATCACCCGGTTTAATATCCTCTGTTTCATTTTTCGTATCAGGCCAGTTATGAAACTCAGTTCCATAAGCATCAACTGACAACTTGCTTGCAAAAGCATAACACTGAATTGCTTTGTTAAAACGATTACAGTCATACCAGCCGATTTCCTGTTGGCTAAATTGCCCATAAAAATGTTCAGTACAAGGATACCAGGAATATCCGTCCGGATTATTACATTTATCCTTTGCCGGATTAAGTGAAGTAGAATCATGCCCCTTCTCAACCCGGTGGTTGTAATAAGTTCCATTTGGAAACTTCCGCTGTAACTGCTCAAATGTAAGGTTTTCCGCACCGGTACACACCACCTGGCTCATCAAAAATGTTCCCGCCAAAATAAATGAAGTTACTTTCTTAATCATTTTCCTCATAATTATCCTCTCCTTTTTCTCATTTTCTTTATTTGCTCATTTATTGTACTTTACTTAATTATCAATGCTTTATCATGTATATACATATTTGAAATTAAAACAGATGTCATAATCAAGCCTAAAATTGCAACCGCATACTCTATAGTTATAGTATTTCTACATATAACTCTTGCATAACCCTCTTTATAATTTGCATGCTGAATTATATTGATTTGAAATTTAATCTCCATAATATAAATCAATTTTGATAATACTGTAAAAATAACAGATGCTGTAAATATTACCGAATTAGATTTTTTATTTTTAGCAGTACCGTTAAATAACAATGCCACATTTATAAACAACACTAATAAAACATTGCTTACAAATTCGCCAACGGACAGTCCCATAATTATATTTCTAAACCATCCATATTCTTCAGGCAATACAGCCATTTCTGAGTTATAAGCCGCAAACCACAGCTTTTCCACTGATGGAATTTTTATCAATCCCTGTGACAACTCAATAATTCCAAAATAAAATGAATAAAAACAAAGCATAATAATGGACATGATGAAACAAATGCGCCACCATTTATTATGCGAATCTTCTCTGTAAAAAAGCCAGCATACAACAGCTAATATGACCGCTCCAAATATAAGTATAATTGTTCTCTCCGGCTCATACTTCAAAAAATGCCACCACCATAACATATCGCAGCTAAAAAACAACCCAACTATCAGTAATAATTCTTTCTTTAACCCCTGTACATTACTCAAATAATCACCCCTTACTTTTTTAATTAAATTTATGTGTCCGTTTCATAATAATACAAAATGCCCTTATCAATATCATAAACAGCGTAAATATAATTGCTGGAACTACGATTCCATATATCGCTTTTTACCTGACTGCATAAGTCCCCCGTCTGCTTATCCAGAAAATAATACCAGCCATTTTCAATCTCAGGAAACAGCCCTTCGTAATCATGCTCAACATTTTCAAAGAAATATGAATCATATACAGGCTCAGCTAAAATGTCCGTACATGGCAGCTCCTCCCATGAACCATTAGCTTTTATTGCTTCTTTTATATCTTCTCTTGCCTCATTACTTAAATTAATCTGAATATATGTTGTGCCATCACCAAAAAAACCGGCATTTGACTTGTAACCCGTAATCATTTCCCCATCAAGTGGAACATCTGCAACCTTTGAAATTGTTCTTTGTATTTCTGATTTCTGAAAATATTTAAACGCAAAAACCAAAACCCCCGAAATCAAAACCGAATAAACAATTACGCATATACTTATAATTTTCCATTTATTTTTTCTCAATCATTACCCTCCCATGAACATATCAAAAACATTGTAAATAACAGATGCCGCAATAATAATCAGACAAAGCCATGCCATTACTTTTCCCAATATATAGCGTTTTTTGTTAAATGAATTATTTTTGCCTTTGTAATAATTCTCAACATCGACTATTTCTTTTGCAAGTTCATATGTTTCGTCTTCGACCCACACATCAAACCCGCCAAATACACCACAGCCATTACCTTTTATTTTTCTTATATTTCCTGTCGGCATTCCTTCCCGTATTATTGAAAATATTCCCTCTGACTTTAAATGTTCCGAAAGCATATCAGCCTCCCACTCATTATTTACATTCAGCAATTTTTTCATAGCCATCACCTTCTTCCCCTATATATTTATAAACAAAAATATAACCAACCCCAACCTTAGTT
>ERZ857840.4498-NODE-4498-length-10648-cov-3.900217_pt1 | contig 10648 bp, 6 predicted proteins | sample MGYA00519760_ERZ857840 | MGnify/ENA primary metagenome ERZ857840 (study PRJEB31778, sample SAMEA3449371) | human gut metagenome | biome: human gut; feature: human-associated habitat; material: faeces | place: United Kingdom | collected 2010/2012 ... | reverse complement strand
CTCCTCCTGCAAGGTTCATCCCCTCCTTACTGATCCCGCCTGTGGATGATTTCGGCAAACATCAACACCGCGCCAAGCGCCATCGAAATCAACCCGTAAAGCATCATCGGCGTAACAGGAACATCCACGCCCGTCTGAATTTCGTCCCTGGGGCGTTCCTCCTCCGGGAAATTGACGAGCCTGAACATCTCATCCGGCGCGATATAGTTTTCGTCGATCACCACGCGGATGGTTTCCTCCGTCAGGCGATAGCCAGCCTGCGTTTCGGTCTCGCGGATGACGTACACGCCGGGCTTGAGGTCGTCCGCGTGGACAATGCCATCCTCGCCGGACGCCAGCTCGCGCAGCACATTTCCATCCTCATCTTCCAGCGCAAACTTCACGCCTTCCATCGGGCATCCGTCCTCATCCACCTTGACGAACTCGTAATGGTTCGGAATATCCGTAAACAGCAGCGTGTTCGGTGCTTTCCAGTCCTCGTCCACATGAATCCGCACGTTCTCCACGCGGTTAAAGCCCTCCGGCACAACGGTTTCGCGGATAATCCAGTCGCCGTAACCAAAACCCGTCAGATAGAACTCGCCCTTTTCGTCGCTTGCCGCCACATCCACGATTTCACCCGTATCGGCGTTGATCAGGCTGAACGCTGCGCCCTTCAGCGCCTGCCCCGCCGTATCGACTTTCAAGCCGCGAATCTTCTGACGCTCGTTGGTAACGGTCGCAATCGGCTCTTTCGGGTTGACGAACGTGCCGTCCACCGTGAGCCTGATTTCCGTATCCGTCTTGAGATAGCCGGGGAGCGCCTGCGTTTCAACGAGCGTATACGTTCCGAACGGCACTTTTTCAAACGTCGCCATGCCCTTTGCGTCTGTTTTGGCGGTCATCATCAGCATCCCGTCCGCCTTTTTCAGCCCGAACATCACGCCTGAAAGCGGCTTGCCACTTTCATCCGCCTTGCGCAGCGAAAAGCGCGTGTAGTCGTCGCGAATCGTCGTGTCACCCGTGGCGTTTCCATCCGCATCGACGGTAAACCGCATCTCCGCTTCATTCAGCGCATAACCGTCCGGGGCATATACCTCTTTGAACGTGTACGTTCCCGGCGTGACGGGAATCTGCGGAATCTGTCCGTTTGCGTCGGTCGTTTCGCGATAAATAACCTTTCCCTGTTCGCCTTTGACCTCGATGGTCGCGCCCGGCAGCGTCTTTTGCCCGGTGATGTCCGTCTTTGTCAGCGTCACGCGGGTATAAATCAGCTCGTCATGCACGGGTTCGGGCAGGCTCACGCGAATCACGCCGCCGCTCTGCGCTTGCGGCTCAAGCGTCACGGCAAACTTCGCCGGATTGAGCGTCCATCCGTCCGGCGCGGACAGCTCTTTGACGTAATATGCGCCATGCGGGAAATTGCCGACAAACGCCAGCCTGCCCGACGCGTCCGTCGCGCCCGTCGCCACAAGCGTATCCGCCGTCAGCGTCACGTCGCCGACGCGCAGTTCTTCATCAGCAAACAAGCCGAATACAAAGCCCTCGCCGGGGATATTCACAAGCGCCTGCCGCACATGATCGCCATCCATGATGATTTCCAGATCCTCCTTTTCCTTCTCCAGCGTGATTTCCGCGGACAGGTAAGCGTTGCCCAGCGTCACGTTCGTTTCGACCACCGCCGTGTGGTCGTTTTCATAGCGCAGCTCGACCTCGTGCGGCGCGCCGTCCAGCAGATATCCTTCCGGCGCGCTCACTTCGACCAGCTCATACCGTCCCAGCGGAAGCTCCTTCGACGCATCTTTTCCCGCTTCCGTCGTCGTGATCGTGTCCGCCACGTCGCCCGCATGAAACCAGACCGTCCCGTCTTTTCCGACGATATCCTCCGCCGCGCGCAGCTCAAAGACCGCGCCCGCAAGATATCCTTCCTCATACACGGGCTGATGCACGATGTTACCGAAAGCGTCCGCCTGCTCCGCCAGACGCACAAGCCGCAAGCCCTTCTTTTCGACCATCACCCTGCCCATGACGGGTTCATTCTGGATTTCAATATCCAGCGTGTACGCTTCGCCGGGCGCGTCGCCCGTTTCGCCCACGAACACACCGAGCCGTTCCGTGCGGATGAGATAGCCCTGCGGCGCATGTACTTCTTCAATGAAATACATGCCGCGCGTCACCGTTTCCGGCAGCGTCACCTCGCCGTTGTCATCGGTGTAGAAGGTGTCGATCTCCCTGCGCGTCGGATAGCTGACCGTCTGCGTTACCACGTTTCCGTCGCTGTCCAGCAGCTTGAACGCCGTGTTCGCCAGCCTGACGGTTTTGCCCGTTTTCGCATCCGTCTTGATGAGCTTGAGCCGATAGCGAATCGCCTGATTGTTGATCGTCAAAATCGGCGGGTTGGCAACGTCCTCGTCGCCGCGAATGAAGATTTCCACGGGGCTTTTGAGCGCATGTCCCGCTTTGCCCTTCACCTGCTTCAAGACGTACAAGCCATACGGAAGCAGCTTGGTTTTGGCATAGCCGTACCTGTTGGTCACGAGATAATCCCGCTCAAACGCCCGCGCATTGCCGTAGCTTCCGGCTTTTTTGAGGTACAGCTCAAACTCCGCGCCCTCCTCCGGCGTTTCAATCAAGCCCGCATCGTCGTGAATCTCGTTGTCGCCGAGGAATTTCACAATGGCGTACATGCCCTGCCTGATGATGTTGAGCTTCAATCCCTCATACGTCACGACCGCCGTTTCGGACTGGCTCGCCGCGCTCCGCGCATCCACAAAAAAGTGCGCGTCGCTGGGTTGATACCCGACAGGCGGGAACACCTCGACGATTTCATACAGCCCCGGCCACAGCTCGCCCGTTGCGGTGCCCGCATCGTCGCCCGCCGTCGTCAGCGCGTCCACAACCGTATCGCCCTTTTTGAACAACACGTTCCCCTGCCTGTCCCTGATCTCCGCGCCCGCCAGCACGCGGAAAACCGCGCCCGTCAGCTCGCCGTCGCCGCGCGTGCTTGGCGCGTCGATGTTCGCGGGCTGGGGCAGCTCGTCGCGCCGTCTGCTGTTCGGATCGTCGCCGCCGTATTCGTCGCCGTCGCGCTTATAGAGTTTGAGCTTCACCATGACGGGCTGATTCGTCGCGCGAAGCTGCGTCGTTTCATCCGAACGCACCGTCGCGTCCAGCGCGATTTCCTCCATGACATAGCCCGCCGTCGCGCCGCGTTCGCGCACGATGTATCTGCCCTTGCGCAAAGACGGTGAAACCGCCGTGCCGTCCTTTCCCGTCGTCATGTCGGCGACCAGCGCATTGCCGTATTCGTCGTTTTCATAGATATCAAACGCCACGCCCTCGATGGGATTGCCGTTCAGCCTGTCCGTTTTGACCAGCCGAATCCAGCCCTTCGTCGGCTCGTTTTCTGCTTCGACGGTATAGGTCTGCATATTTTCTTGGTTGATGGTCACATCCACAGAAAATGAGTGGTCTGCAAAATGCTCCGGCACCCTGGTTTCAGCCACGCGGTATGCGCCATACGTCAGCAGCGGCGAAACTGCTTTCCCTTCCGCATCCGTCGTCATCACTGCCACCACTTCGCCGTCCTGACTGCCGCCACGAGAGGGCAGACCGCTGATTCTGGTGATGGTAAACTCCGCGCCCGCAAGCGCTTCCTTCGTGAGCTGATCCCGCTTGATGATTTGAATCCGCCCCTGAATCGGTTGGTTCGTCGCGCTTAAATCCGTCGTTTCGTCCGACCGCACTTCCGCCTGCATCTCGATCAGCTCTGCAACATATCCCGTTGGATTGTCATGCTCGCGCACGGTATATCTGCCTTTGTGCAGCGGCGGGGACAGGGCAAAACCCATTTCATCCGTCGTCATGCTGCCCGCAGGATTGCCGGAAGCATCATAGATGTCAAACTGAACGCCTGCAATCGGTATACCGTCCAGCGCATCGGTTTTCACCACTCGGATATAGCCCTTCGTCGGCTCGTTTTCAACCTCGATGATGTATGTCTTTCCGTTTTCCGTGCAGTCGATTTCGGTTGAAAAGCCGCTGGTTTCGTAATGCGCGGGAACTCCGCTCTCCGTCACGCGATATTTTCCGTAATCCAGCCAGTCCGTTTCGGCATAGCCGTTTGCGTCGGTGGTCAGCACAATGGGTGTTCCCGTTCCGTCCGTGCGCACGACGGTGAACTCCGCGTCTGCCAATGGCTCTTTCGTCAGGCTGTCCGTCTTGGCGATGCGGATTTTCCCCCGAATCCGTTCATCCGCAAACGCCGCGCCAGCCGTTCCGCCTGCCGTAACGGTCACGCTTTGACTATCCGGCACGGCGACAAGATAGCCCGTCGGCGCGCCGACTTCTCGCACAGTATAATCTCCTGCCGGAAGGTTATCAAAGCGCGCCGTGCCGTCCGCGCCCGTGGTCTGCGTCGCCACGACCGTGCTGGAAGCGTTCGTCAGCTCGAACGTCGCGCCCGCCAGCACCGCGCCGCTTGCCGCATCCGTCTTAGTCGCGACCAGTGCGCCGTTCGGCATATCGAAGCGGATTTCCGTAGACTTGAGCGGATATGGCGATCCCCTCTGCGGGATGATGACCTTCTGGATATTCTCATCCGGCACAGCGACCAGAAAATTGGATTCCTGATCTTCCGTCGAAACGGATTCCGCAGTAAAAGAAAAACCGCTTCCTGCTTGGGAAACGGTAATGGTATCGCCGCTGTTCAGATAGACGTAGGTGCCGTCCTCACCGCCCGTGTAGCCGGTAATCGTTCCAACCGAACGGCGGATGCGGATACGCGGCGCGTCTGTGGTCAGCGTCGCCGTGCCGTTGCATACGCCGTTGGCAATGGACACAGACACATTCGACACCGTGATTTCGCCCGTCATTTGTGCATAGGTCAGGGCATTTGCTGCCAGCCAGCGCGCATATTCGAGATATTCCTTCGGCGCTTGTCCCGTCGCGCGGTAGAACTCGTCCATGTGCCAGTAATCGCGGACGTACTGCGAACCTTCCAGCTGCTTGATTACTTCCCGGATTGCAAACTGTCCAGCCGCTCTTGACCATTCCAGACATTCATCCTCGTAACGGTCAAGCCCCATGAAAGGAAACGTGTGCCGCAACACCCAGCCGATGGCGTGCATCGTCTTTTCGCTGTATATGATGCCGGAGTAACCCGCCGTCTGCCCGTACTGCGCCAGATCGACGACTTTATACGGACCATCCGAGTTGTTTCGGATGCCGGGGCTGTTCATCGTATGCTCAAGACAGTAGACCACATGCTCGTTGATGTAGTGCTGGGTTGCGTAAATCGCGCCGTAATTCTTGAGCGACGCAATCTGCACATCGTCATGCACGGAATAGGCGTACACCGTCTGCCCTGCATAAAACTCGCCCGTGTTGCCACTGAGCGTTTGCAGCCTCGGCGGGTTATTCGCCGCGTACAGCTCCACCGGCGTAAACGGGAAGGCGTAATCCGTCACGTCATAATCCGCCGCGTCGGACGGCTGGGTTTCCTCCGCCAGCACCCAAACCGTCGCCGTATCCGTCCACGCCATCTCTCCGTTCGGTTCTTCCGCGCCATACAGATAGCGCACCAGCAGCCACGTTCGCCCCTGCGCATCCTGCCGCGCCTGTTCCACATACACGTTGGCTTCATTGACAAAGTTGCCGTCATACCATTCGCCGTCATCGTCGTCACCCGCCGTCTCGTCGGTCTCCAGATAGACGCGCGTATTCGGCGTGACCCGAACGAACTCGCCTGCCTGAACAGGCGGCAGTTCGCTCTCTTCCAAGGTCGGCGGTTCCTCCTCCGGGATGAAATCCGGCAAATCCGGCGTCGTTTCTTCCTCTATCAGGCTTTCTTCCTGCTCTGAAAGCTCGTCGGCAAATTCGTCGTCTGCCGCGCCGTCCACCACATCCGTCTCCGGTTCGGGGATGTAGTCCGGCAGACCGTCCGCAAATTCTTCTGCCGATTCATCCAGCCCGCCATCCAGTGTTTCCTCGCTCGCATTGGCTTCTTCCTCCCACGCCGTTTCTTCCGCGTAAATGCCAAACGGCAGCGCCGTCAGCGCCATGCCCAGCGCAAGCAGCCCTGCCCAAATTCTTTTTGTCATGTTCCTTCCTTTCAGCGCTCCACCGCCAGAATCACCAGCCGCCCTTCCTTGCCCGCATAGCTTCTGTCGCAGGTAATCAGGGTCAGAATATGGTCGTCCGCGCCGACCTCCACGCCCGTATCATACAGGGATTCCGAATTTGCCCGATTGACAAACGCCATGAACGCCGCGTCCCCGGAAAACGTCGTTCTCGACGGTTCCCAGTCGCCGACTTTCATGTTCATGACTGCAAAAATCGTATATTCGCTGTGGCGGTACAGGCTGTCCAGCATGACGGTTTTGTTGTCCTCGTAAAAATCCGGGTTCTTGTACCGCATGAGCGACGTGAACATCTTCTCGCCGCTGCTGCGCAGATGATGTCCGTAGATGGCGATGTTCCGTCCCGGCGCTGCATAATCCGCATCCGCCAACGAAAACAGTGTTCCGACCACGCTTGACTTTCCGCTGAACGTATGGTTCAGGTAATCATCGGGATCGTCCGTCTGCACGACGGGATAATCCACGTTCGTCCCCGGAATCCGCAGCCACGCAACAAAGTCGGGATTTTGCGCCAGATACGCGGACAAGTCCACCATAGCCTGTTCGCCGACTGCGCTTTCAGACTGCTGAACGGGCAATCCTTCTTCCGCCAGCGAAATCGGCGGCACAATGTGCTGATTCAACGTTTCTTCTTCCACGGTTTCGCGCGCTTCCGCCTGCCGGTTCTGCTCTCGAAGCTGCTCATATTCACCTGCTTCCGCGCTCACCTCCGCGTCCCATTGCAGCACGGGCAGGATGATGGCGAGCATACCGCCGATGAGCAGCAGCGCCGCCAGAAGGGTAAGCGGTGAAAATGGACATTTTCTTCGCCTTTTATTTCTTTTCATACACACTCCCTGATACAAAATAAGGGTAGCCTTTTTCAAGCTGTCCCGCAGTTATTCGATTTTCTGCTTTTTCACTTTCTTCTTAATGATGCAGATGGTGTCCGCATGATGATTTGAATTTCTCCTTATCAAATCACGATTTGTCAAATCAGGATTTGATAATATACGGATAGACACGAAAAATCAAAATGTTTTCATCCCCATCTGTCGGGCTGCCTGTTTCTACATTGGCTCAAGCAGCTTATGCAGAAGATACCTCATTCCATCCGCCCCTTTACAGCACCGCCATAAAGCGCTGTTTGCTGACGTAGCTCTGCATGAAATCATCGTCTGCAGAGAACAGGAAGCAGCGTCCGTCCTCCAATCTCGTCACGGCGTTGAGCATGAAATCATCCTCGTCGCCGCCCGGAACGCCGAAGAAGCGGACTTCCACAGGTTCTTCCCCGAAAAACAGCGTCGTGTTCTCGTAGGCTTCGCTGTACAGCCCGCTCAACTCATGCAGCAGTTGGACGCGCTCATATTCCGGCGCGTTGTACTGCTCAATCAGGCGCTGACGCATACAGTTTTCCAGCAGATCGCCGAAAGCCATCGTCCCCGCCATACCGTTTGCCGTTTTCAGTTCACAGACGTAGTTAAAATTCATATCGCTTTTCCTCCGTTATTTTGGTCGTTTTAAGCCAGCCTCCTGTACCGCATATCCGCCTCAAAGATGTTTTCCGTCGTCGTCGGCGCTTGGAACAGGCTGGTCAGCAGGTAGCTGCGGATGTTCCGAATCTCCCTGTTTGACCGTTTCATGCTCCATAGCAGCGTGTCAATGTGGCTTGAAGTCAGCTCATGAAAACGCTTCTTGACCACCTCCACGCTGTACGGAACGCCGCTGATGCGCATCATTCCGCCGGGCATGCAGCAGATCTCGGTCATCAGCTCGACAATTTCGTTAATGACGCTGCCGTTTCGTGTCCCTTCGTAGGCTTCAAAGCAAATCTGCTTTTCAACCTCCGAGCGAATCCTGTTCCATGTCTGCACGTCCACACAGTTCCCCATCCCGTCATATCCATCTGCTTCGTAAGTCTGAAGATGGGATGGATAGGGATTGGATTTATGGGTATTAGGTGGATACGTTTTTGATACATGAGTATTTGATTGTGCCGATTTTCCCGCATCCGGCTTTTCCGTATGCGGTTGTTCCTCCTCCGATATTTCCGCCTCCGATTCTTCCCTGCCTGATTGCCCGTCGTCCGATTCTTCCGGCTGTTCTTCCATCTGCTGGACGGGTTCTTCGTAAAAGTTATACTCGGTATCGCTCATACGCCCATCTGCGCCGCGCACACGCTTGCGCACCAGATAGCCGCCCTTTTCCAGCTCCTTGAGCGCCGTCCCGATGCTCTCCGCCCCTTCTTTACAGATGGCGGACAGCCCGCGAATCGTAAAATTCCAGTCCTCCGGCAATGCCAGAATTAGAGTCAACAATCCCTTCGCCTTGAGGGACAGATTCTTATCTCTCAAATGATAATTGCTGATGGTCGTGTAATCCTTGACTTTCTCTACGCGAAATATGCCCACATAGAAAACCTCCGTTCCGTTTGTAAATTCAAAAAGCGCGTGTCCAGCGACAAACGCCGTTTTGTCAGGCCATGTTCATTGCCCATTCAGAAATGCTTCGTCGTCCAGTTCGTCTTGATCGACGATTCCTTCAAGCGCAGGTTCGTCAAACATGCTGATTTGATTTCCTTTGTTCAGGTGTTTTAAGCCAATCCACCACATCAGCACACTCTCGCCGCTGTCCCATTCGGGAATCATCTTTTTTCCCGACAATCTCCGCGCTTGAAGCATCCGTTCAAACGCATCTGCGTAAAACTTCCGAAACTGCGGAAACCGTTTCAAATCCCGCTGCATCCCCGCTGATCCTCCAAGCGGGCAACAGACGCATCCAAGGCGCTTTATCCCGCAGTCATACAGTTTGCAGTACGGAATACGGTAGCTCCGCAAAAAAGACCATACGTCGCTATCCTCCCAGTCAACGATGGGATTCACCACAATTTTTCCCTGACGGACACAATGTTCCACGGTCTTTCGATTCTCCACATTGTCCGAATTGAGGATGATTCCATACTTGTTCTTTTTATAATCCGCATTGAAACCGTCTGCTGTGACTTGTGCTTCTGCACCGCCTATATTGACAAGCCCACGCTTTTTTCTTCGATTGGCACTCTCTGCCCATCTCACACCCGTAACCACAATCCGTCCGATTCCCTGCGTTTCCTTGAGCGACGCGCAGCAATATCGCTGGATTCTCGTCGGCGGAAATTGGTTCTTGACAATCAGTTCCCGCATGGTCATCTGCGGACGCACCAGTTCCGTTTCGGGATGGGCTTCCCGAATAAACCTCACGAGTTCGGGCGGATCGACGGTCGTTATGTTGTAATGCGAATCAAAGCGAACGCCAGCCATTTTGCACAGTACCAGCACACATGCAGAATCCTTGCCGCCGCTGTCTGCGACGTAGTAACCCTCGCTGGGTTCAAAAGCCTTCAAGCGCTCCTGCGCAATTTTCACCTTGTCCCTGACCGTGCCGAAAAGGTCTTTTTCAATCAGTATCTTCTGTCGCCCTCTTTCTTTTATCGCTTCCAAGTGTCCTTTTATCGTTCCTGATTTTTCTGCCGCTGCTTCCACACGTCCAGCAGCCTGATGATGGTCTGCTCCATTTGTTTGGGCGTATACGACTTCGGAAAATACCTGCGCAGCGTGTCGCTTCTGAGCGTCACCTTGTCCATTTCGCTCTTTTTCTCCTCGCTCATGATGGCGGACATCGCCTCCTCCGTCAGCCGCCCTTCCTGACTGAATTTCTTGAGCCGCTGCGCCTGCGAAAGCGATGGTGTGGTCTGCTCCGCATCCATCGCTTCCAGCAGCATCCGCTGTTCATCCCGCTTCAAATAGGACACCTCCACTGCGGGGTTAAACGCCAGCTTGCGCTCGTCCACCATATCCAGAAGCTCGGAAATCAGCTCAGTTAAACGGATAAAACGTTGAACCTGATTTCTGCTTTCGCCTGCCTGTTGAGCAAGCAATTCGTCAGCGCGTAACTTCGTCCCAAGTTGGGACGAAGTTAAATCTGACCGTGCCCCCTGATGTTTCAGCGCTTCGAGCTTCATCTTATAGGCAAACGCCCGCTCACTCGGCAGAAGCTCCTCGCGCTGGATGTTGGAATCGACCATCACCAGCACGGCAGCATCATCGTCCAAATCCCGAATGATGACCGGCATGGTTTGAAGCCCCGCCATTTCACAGCCGCGCTTACGCCTATGCCCCGATATCAGCTCATAGCCGCCTTCCGGATCGGGTCGCGCAATTGCGGGAACCAGCACGCCGTATTCACGAATGCTGTCCACCGTATCGAGCATCCGCTGATCGTCGCGCACCTTAAACGGATGATTTCTAAACGGCTTGAGCTGGTCAAGCGGAATCTCTTGCACCCGCTCGCGCTGTGCATCCGCTCGATTTTCCTCGGTCTGAAAGATATCATCGACCGATTTCAGCACGATGTTCTTCGCGCTGCTTTTCAAGCGCCAGCACCTCCTTCGTCAACTGCCGATAGGCTTCCGCGACCTTGCTTCTGGGCGCATAGGCAAAGATGCTCTTTCCCTCGGCGCTGGTTTCTGCCGCCCGCACAGAATGAGGAATTTCCGTCTGAAATACCTTCAT
>ERZ857840.4497-NODE-4497-length-10650-cov-4.730533_pt1 | contig 10650 bp, 23 predicted proteins | sample MGYA00519760_ERZ857840 | MGnify/ENA primary metagenome ERZ857840 (study PRJEB31778, sample SAMEA3449371) | human gut metagenome | biome: human gut; feature: human-associated habitat; material: faeces | place: United Kingdom | collected 2010/2012 ... | reverse complement strand
CCTAGCATTTCATTTAAACAGGTGTTAAAGCCAGCCTTCATCTCGTCCGTCCAGTAACTATTAGTGTAGCACGCTTGAGGATAAGTGGTTTCTTTCTTCTCCGGCAGTTCCCGGAGCGGACACCAATCTGGTCTGCATTCTCCTACATGGCATTTATTTGTAATTTTGCAATTTGCCCAATTCTGTAGTTTGCATTTAAAACAGTTCTCCGGCATATCCATAACCAATACTGCTTTAGCCATATCACTCACCTCCTAAATTTCAGTTCAATTTACAAATACCTTTATTTTCATCAAGTGTGACTATATTTCTTCGCGCAAGCACTCTCAATGTTGTTATTTGGCAACTGAAAATTGGAATGTTGCTGTTATGATCTTTGTGAAATTCACAATTTTCATATGTCCAAAACCCATGTTTTTTTATCAAAATATTTCCATGCGCCTTCATAACTCGTATAACATCTTCTTGTGCTCTTGATAAATCTTCATAACCATAAGCCATCTTTTATCCTCCGCTAAACTTTAATTTTCTTCCGGTTTCTCGCACTGCTCAAATTCGATCACCCACGCCCACGGCGATGCATCCCAACCGTAGCGGTCAATGTCGGATTTCTTGATGGTGGAGTTCCACAACACTTTCCCAAACAATTCCCCTGCACCCATATCACAGTATTTAATCTCGCTTGTGCATGGCCCGTCTATGTCACAGTAATTTTCTCCTGTCATATGCAAACATGGTGGCGTAAACAAAAAGCCTTCTTCTTCTGTTTGATCTTCTGTTATCTCCTGCAACCGCTCTACTCGCACGCCTGTAACTTTAAGCCAGATACGCGCAGCTTCTTTCGGCATATGGATGGACGGGTGCCAACGGCAAGGCGATTTTCCTTTCTCCCAGACAAAATCCACACCGTTGTATTCGCATTTTGCTTTTCTGGCATCCTCTCTGGACTGATTTACTAACCTCTCAAACAGCTCCTGGTCATGTATGTAGGTTAATTCTCCGCAAGTGCCGTCTTTATAGTCAAAGGCTATCATTTGATTGAATATATCCCATGCTCCAACACGCCATGTCTCTCGGACATACAGGATATCGCCCGGCTGATACGGCGGCTTCGCATACTGAATAGAACCACCATATTCATCAATGCCAAATCCAAAGCATCCTACCTCTTTCTTTTCTGTACTGTCGGTAACAAAACCGAGCGGGTATGTATGTTTTTCGTCTGGTTGGGGTTTTACCAGCCGTCTGGTGCAACTCTTTCTCCCGTCCAGAATCGCCCGAACCATTTCTGTGTTGAATAAAATCGGTTTAATTGACATTTACTCCACCTACTTTCCCATCATCTCTGGAGAATTACGCCATGATCTTTTCGTTTCTAACTCTTTAATCTTTGCGCGAAGTTCTTTATTTTTTGCTTTCAGATCTTTATTTTCCGACAAAATCTTTTGCAATTCACAAGTATTTTTGTACTCACATTTTTCAGTAGTCGAATACTCTATACACATTTTGCATAATTCTGTGCTTGTCAATCTACTCCACCGCCTTTCACAATCTCAATCAGATCATCCACCAGGTCCTTGACCTCGTACATCATCATTGTGTCATAGGATTTTTTCTGCTGCTCTGCTGTCTCGTTATCATACTTTGTGCAGCCATTCAAGAAAGCTGTTCGTTCCTCAAACTGCTTCACAACCTTGTCCAAGTTAAAAGCGGTCGGCTGTGCATCGATCAGCTCACACAATGCATTAGCCTTATTTGCAGAATAATTATTGGCGATAGTCATTCCAGCAACCTGTCTTTTAAACGCACTTGCAGCAATCAATTTTTCCATCTGCTCCACCTCTTTTCACGATTTCGACTGCTCTTCCAAGACCCCTGTGATGCCAGTCATCATCTTCCGATAATCCATGTTCCTCTGCGTAGATTTCAAAATCCGCATATGACAGTTCCTGCTCGTCTTTTAGCTGCTCCACCACCTTGTTCAAATCATAGGCAGTCGGCGCACTCTCAATTTCTGAATAAGGAACATATGTAATTTCTGTTCCATCTTCGCGAATATCCGTTACTGTCATTAAATTTTCTGCATCAATCAGTCTCATCGTTTAGCCTCCTTTCCCGCATTTTAGCGACAATCTCTTTCGTTTTTTCATCTGTCCTTTCATATCCACAGAAATAACATCTCGCCGCATATTCCACACCACTAGATTTTGTCATCTTTGAAAAAATCATGCTGTTTTCCCTAAGTAGCTCTAAATCACTTTGCCTGTATGAAGGATGATATTTCATGATTGGCCGCATAATACCGCCACAAGCCGGACATGGCTTAAGTTCTCTAATTTCCTTACTCACGCTCTTTCCTCCTCAACCATCTCAATATCAGTCTCTTGATCCAGTGCGGCAGAAAACACATCAACTCATACTTTTCACAGTAAAAGTAGCAGCCTTCCTCGTACTCCCAGTCGTCATTCCTTCCGCACCACGACGCAGGGCAGTTTCCACATATGTCATATTTTCTCATCTTCATCACTCCAATCTAACTTCTGACCACACCACCGGCAGTATTCGTCTCCATAACATACATCGCTCCCGCAATTCTTGCATTCGTATTCCGTGCCGCCAAAGGTTCCAAGTACCGCAGTAGGCTTTTCATCCGTCTGTTTCTCCACCGCCTCCCGACATTCTTCCGGTGTGCCGATTGCTTCATACTCTTTTAGCTTCATTTGCATTGCAGCAATATTTGCTAATTCTACACCTGTGAATCCGCCATGTTCTTTCATAGTCTGCAATTCTTCCGGTGTGCCGATTGCGCGGTACTGCTGAATCTCTTCCAGTGCATTGATTGCCATCTCGTAACCTTGGATTTCTCTTTTTCTCTCGTAATTCTGTGTACACATTTTGGCTAAATCAATAGAAGCCTCAAGTTCTTTAATTGATTCATTCTCCGTCATTTCACACCTCCAACAGTTCCGGGTTGTCAAAAATATTACCGACAACCTTACTTTCCGAATACAATCCGTTTTCTGTTATTGCATCAAGCCCAACCGCAGATGTTTCTGTATCTTGAAATATAAATCCAGCACAATAAGCATCCCATTCGATTTGCGTTTGAAAATTGTGTTTTCCGTCTTTGCATTCAATAATATCATTCTCCCAAATCAACTTTCCATTCTTGTCCTTAAGTCCGGTGCACTGGCAGAGGGTAGATGGGATTATAAGATCAGCAAATTTTTCATCAATACTGAAAATCCATAATCCGTCCCACCGTTTCAAAAGAAAGCCTTCCGTCCATTCACCGTTGTCCTTCCGCTTTGCACGGAATAAAAATCTATTCTCCATGACTTTCCCCTTTCTTCGGATATACAAGATTCAGATCATATCCGCTTGCAATAAATTTCAACGTCAATTCGTGATTGACTGCGTTTCCGAGTTTATCGTAAATCCAGTACATATCCTCTTGCGTAAATTCTGTTCCGAGATATTCATTGTATCCAGAAAGAAGTGATTCCTTCCATTCTTTATTTCTCTTCTCTTGGCGGTAAGGTTCTCCCTTTGCAATCGGTCTGGAACACCACTCTAAAAGTTTACAGATAATATCTTTCTGTGTATTACAGTCTTCTGCTTTAAAATATACATTCCCTTTGACTGATAAAATAAGGTCTCCATATTGAGTAATATAACTCTTCGGAAAGCATTTCATCACATTGAAAATTTCATTAAACATCATTTTTCCCCCATTTCTTTCAACTTGGCTTCGGCTTCCTCTCTGGTAAGTAATACCTTTTTGCCAATATCAGATATCGCAAACCCTCTTTTTTTTGTGCAAAATTCTAATATTTTATCAGAACCAATCGTTACTCTTTGGATTGTCTGTTTAGATATGTCTTTTCCTACAATAATGTAAGCCTTATCTCCCACCTTACACGGCAGCCGCAGAAGCAATCCCTGCTCCTCGGCTTGCTCTCTATTTGCAAGTCTTTCCGCAATCTCTTCCAGGGCTTTGTATCTTCCATCTTTCGCAAGCTGGGTAATGGTAATTCCCTCATCATCCGGTAAATCTGCTGGATGAAATAAAACTTTTCCATTCTCTGCCACATATGTTAATCTCTCCATGTTATCCTCACTTTCTGCCCGAAGCCACTTTAATAAGCACTCGTAACAATTACAATTATCATTCTTGTCGCAGTCAATTTCGGCTAACCCATTTTCATTCGGACACATCATATTGACTGCCAGTTCCTCGTCCGTCATGTTCCGAATCCGATCGGCGTTGGTCTGCTTGCTGTCATAATTCTGTATAGTCGCAACTTTTGTAAAAGTCGTAAGCATATCTGCAAAGTATTTTAATGTGCTATCTCTGTCTATATTGTGTGCATCAGATATACGACATATTTCTTTCAATACCTTATTTGTCAGATTACTAAAATTTTCTATTTCCTTATCACTCAAATCTTTGTTCATTGTTCTTCCTCGCTTTCCCGGTACGGTTCCGGCAGGGGCATCCAGGCTACAACGTCCTCAATCCAATCGTGTTCGCTATCCAATGCATACCCATCATTCACGATGCAGGTATCAACCCACACATGCCTTCCGTCGGTCACAATGATTTCCTGCTCATCATCAGGAAGCTCACAGTCAAGCATATACTTAATGTCTGCGGAGAATAAGCACTCTTTCCGCTCTTCCTCTGTCAATTCATGATATTTAACCGGAATCCACCTTTGTTCCGTGACCGTTTTTCTTGTTGCTTCTGTTCTCATACATTCAATCATTCTACCTGCTCCTTTCCCTCTTCGACTTTCTCTGGATGCACGTCAGAGCGTATTTACAGTCCTTGGTGCATATTTTATTTTCTTCGTATGGGCATTTCTTCATAACATTTTCTCCTAGCTAAATGATGCTTCTGGCTGTTTTTCCGGCTGAATATAATCATCATCATATTCCTTATCAATAATGATGGCTGTTCCGGCTCTGGATAATCTCAAAAGTAAAACCTCAAATTCACTCAAGTTTCTAAGTGACGAAATCGTCAAATCCTTATTGACAGAAAGCGTATACGGTTCTTCATTGTGGCTATTCCATATCCACTTTGACACAGGAATTTCTACATTCAAGTTTTCGTCATGCTCGTTTTCAAATGTGATAACTGCTCTCTGTGTGCTACTCCATGATGGCTTATCTTCCAACTCAAACCGCATTTCACATTCTACGGATTGATAAGAAACACTATCATCGTAATCAATGTCTAAATCGTCTGTGTCAATATTCCTTTCACATTGTTTAATCCATGCCTTGAACAAATCCGTAAGTTTGATTTCTTTCTGCTCCGGCTCAATCATAAGGTTTTTAAAATTCTCCAAAACCTTTTTATTGCCAATGCAAAAATTCGAATTAACAATCTCTGTTAGAACAGAATCAAGTTTAGGAAGATACTCTGAAAAATCATAACTCTCAATGTATGGAACCATGACTTCTTTTACCTTTTCCTCAATGGCATGCTTTGCATCTCCCCAGCGAAAAGCATCTTCGATTGCTCCTCCCAATGCATTCATAAATTTTTCTTTGACAATTTTGCTTACTTCATCCGAAGATAAACTTTCCTGTGCTATTTTTAATAATTCCTCTTTCATTGCTTTTTCCTCCGTTAAATCTTAATTATTACAAGCAAATCATTTCGCACCACCTGCCTATACTAGAAGCAGGATGTGTTATATGATTGCTTGGTTTTGTTATCTGGTTCTAAAATTTAAAGACGCTTAGGCAAACCGGAGCTGTCCGGTCTGCTCTGCCTACTGATTGATGTTTAAATTTCTAAACATGGCACACATAACATCCACTACAATGCTGTTCCCGAATTGCTTATACAGCTGTGTGTTACTGTTGACCGCTGCCATTTTGGAGATGTCCTCGTCGGATACTCCCATCAACCGTCCACACTCTCTAGGTGTAAATTTTCTTATACGGTATTTTGATTCGATCCTTACAATCTCTTGATTCTGTGCCGTAAGGGTTGGGCAGATGTTCCCTTTATCCTGCACTCTCCCTCTTCTTGTTGTGCTTTCAGGGTAGCTTGCATCAAAGCAGCCGCCTATTTCACACTCGATCGAACCTTCTTTTGTGGCTTGCTTGATCAGAACAAAATTGTCTTTCTGTACACTCGTCAGGCAATTACTGATTCCCTGCATATTTGGTTCAAGCCGCTGTTCCGTTGGACTTCCGGCTGCTCTGTCTGATGGGTTATCAGGATTTCTGCCACGCATGGCAACTATTATTTTGGGCTCTCTGCCACCTCCCTGCATTGTACTCAATGTTGGACTGCACCCCCCTACATCATAGATTCTGCCTATCTGTGGATTGCTAAAATTTTTTTCTTCTGCAATATTTCCTATCTGCTTTACTTCTGCCATAACAACTCCAAGATCATGTTTTTCAGCTTTTATACACCTCGGTATTCCTCCCTTGAGAATGCCATTTTGAAACTTTTCTGAAACTTCTGTATAGATGCTTCCTAATATTTCCATTCGATTACTCCATTGCTGCCGTAATTATCTAATCCCTTGTAATCTCTTGCTTTTAATGCTCTCGCAACATCAATGCGTTTTTCCGCTTTCTCTCCGCGATCTGTCAATAACCACGTTTGCAACTTCTCGTTTTTTCGGTTCTTTAATCGTTCCGTCAACGCAGGCCTGTTCTGTTCTGTTCTGTTCTGTTCTGTTCTTAGCATTGTATTTTGCAAAGTACCATTGTCAATGAGTGTCCTTATCAGCTTTTGAGTTTTTTCATTGTCAATATAATATTTTTCATCTACACTATCCTCCAGGTAATCCTTGAGTCTTTTTTCAAGCGGTGTTGGTTTTGGAAATTTATAGTTAAACTCTCCCAGAAACGAGAACATAAAGCATCTGTTCCTGTTTTGTGCAACGCCGTAGTTCTTCGCGTTCAGGTCCTGCCAGTAACTCACATATCCAAGATTTGTTAAAAAATCTATCCAGTTCTGGAAGTCCGTTTTATTGACATCCGCATGTACTTGTGGCACATTTTCCATGAAGAGAATCTGCGGCAGCTCTCCTCCGTTTTCCTGTATCTCACAAAGAATTCTTTCCACTTCCCATAATAGACCAGATCTTGTGCCGCTGCCCTTTTTCATTCCCGCCTGTTTTCCGGCAACTGACAGATCGGTGCACGGAAACGAATATGTCATAAAATAGCAGTATTTTTCAGTATCACAGATATTCAGATCAGATGCGTGAACTTTTGTAATATCCATTGTTTGAAAATCAGTACCATGTACCGCGTTGTAACTAGTAATCGCATACTTGTGTATGAATTGAGATACACTTTCTTTTTAAGACTTAAACTGTCCTCCATACGCTTCCTTTTTTGTGTGATATATTATTAAGCAACGTTTCTTGAGGTGTTTCAACCATGCTAGATCAAGCCTGCTTTCCTCTTCTCTTTGAGTTCTGCAAGTTCTTTGACGCTGAATCCGGAAGCCTCATACATTCCAAGTTTGTCGATCGCATCTCCAAAAGCAGCTAAGGATGTCTTAGAGCCGTCTATCCGAAGAGTTCCATTGTCCATCAGCGGCAGTCGGTAAGTGCGACCGTCCGGGTTGATCCGCGTCATAATCTTGGATGTAACCAAGTCCGCAGTCGGCAAGCAATAACCCCCTTTCTGTCTGTAACCGTGGTCTGCGAAGCGTATGAGATATTATCAGTCGTGATGATCGTGTCCGTCTTGTCACCATACACGATGTTCGCGGATGAATCCTTATCATGGACTTCTACTCCGATACGCTCTGCTCCGACCTGCTGGGCGAACTCAATGAGTGCCCTTTGAATCTTTAAAAAATTAACTGTTTCTTTGCTCATTTCCGAGCTTGTAATCTGGTTTGCCTTATCCATACCTTTCCTCCTAAAAAATTTAAAACTATTGCCTTTTTTGCACTCCTTTTCTATACTGTTTTTGTACAACTTAAATATATAAAGGAGGCATATATGGCACGAATTACTGTCGAATCTGCATTAGCAGAGATTCAAAAACAAAAACACTATATTGACGTACTGCAAAATCATTGCGAAATCCTTCCAGGTGATTCTTTAGAAACTATGGTTTTTAAAACTTACGCTGAACTTCAAAATGTTGAAGAGACATATCGTAAATTAAAGACTATTCAAGCGGATATTCCTTACAAGAATTCAAGGGAAATAACCAGTTTAATCCCCAAGACCAGTATAGAAGATAAGGAACTTGAAGCCTTTGTAAAGTTTCTTCAAAAATCCGGAAAAAGATATGCCAACAAAAGAGGTTAATATCACACTCCTTGCGTTTCATTCTGGTCAAAATAACAATGATTCTGAAAATCATATTTTTTAATATCTTTTTCTATATCACGCATCAGGCAAAGAATACGATGATACTTATAGAGAATGAGTCTGTAAGTATCATCAAGCGTTAAAAGCGCTAGTAAATCTTCGTTGCCATCTATCATGGTCAACGTGCAGTCAACCGCGTCGATAATTTCTTCAACACTTGAATTCTCTTCATTGCAAGCGATCACGTCGATGCAGCGATTAAGTGCCACTTTGTACATTCCAACCAAATTAGCAAAATTCATCAAACTACCTCCCTCCTGCCTTTTCAAAGCACATTCATATTTTCTCTTTTCTTCCTCCACACTGCATGTTATCCTCTTCCTACAGGGTGTTACAGCACCCCAGTATAAGGAAGGAAGATACAGACCATGGATAAAAAGCAACTTTCTGTTGAGCAATCGTAAAACATTACTCCTGATGATTTTTTTTAAAAACGGCGAATGGTTTACCTTTTGTAAAACGCTCGCTGTTTTTCTCAAGATGAAAAGCAAGTGTTTCAGGAAAATCTTCTGCTTCTCCAACTGTAAAATGTCTCTTTTCCATTTCATCCATAACAATATGTAGCAGTTCCTGCTTTTCTTGAGAAAAAGTTCTTATACTCATAAACACCTCCTTACGCTGTCTGCACTTTCATCTTCTCCACTCTGGTATCCTCGGCGTGAGAAATGTAACCGGCGATATAATATTTTTCCCTTTCCTTTAAGGTTGGAAATTCAGTTGCAATCTTTTTTAACAGTTCTTTTTTTCTGTCTTCCATAAAAACACCTCCTTGTAGCAACTGCTTGTCTGTATCTTATATTCACATGATACTCTCTTATAGTTACCGTGTCAAGCACTTTTGTAACTTTAATTCACTTTTTTATTGATTTTTTTATACTTGCGTGATATTATAACCACAGGAAGGAGACTTATTATGGAGAAAATAAATGACCGTGTAAGAATTTTAAGAAAAAATCTTGGATTGACTCTTGAAAAATTTGGTAATCGCCTCGGCGTCGGTAAAAATGCTATCAGCCGAATTGAAACTGGTAAAAATGGCGTTACTGACCAGATGATAAAATCCATCTGCCGAGAGTTTAACGTCGATTATATTTGGTTAACCACCGGCGAGGGCGAAATGTTTCAGGATTCAGACGACGCTTTTCTGGAGCAGATAGACAGGATCATGGCAGGCGAGAACGAGCTTCATAAAACCATCTTGAGGGGAGCTGCCAGCTTGGACATTGAAGATTTAGAAGCGATTGACCGGATGATACAGAAATTTAAGAAAATCAGCGAAGAGAAATCATAATGTTATTAAAAAAAGAAAAACCGCGAGTGATAAAATATGACAAAGAAAGAGTTAAACAAAATTAAGGCAGCAGCATTTGAGGAATTTAAGAAAGGCTTTTCAGATGAAGAGTTCAGAAACCTTTTTGCCGGAGGCAAAAACATCGTGACAGCATGGAGAATTACAGAAGAAACAAAAAATAAAATTGTGATTACACAGTACGATACACAGATTAATAAGAGAACATTAGAACAGGACGGCTTCACAGAAGCCGCTACAGTAGAAAAACTGTTTTATGCTGACAGACAGACGAAAACACTTGAATTTGTAGGACGAGTATAACAGAGAAGCCCAGACAGACCGCCCTGCCGGGGCTTTAAAATACGCCACTCTATTTTTTATTAATAAATCTCTTCTACTTCTCCAGTGTCTTTATCAATCTGATACTCTTTTAAAAGCGTTCCGCCAAAAAGCGTCTTTGCATCATGCTCCTCCCCATCGACATATTCAAAAACCGAAACATCTATGAGGTTTCCAACAACAGCAAGTTTTGTTGTTGTTTTGGTGCTAAAATTAATAATCGCGTGAATCTCATCATCGTTTTTGAAATATTTTTTATAATAATCTAGTGCTATGTCTTTCACTTCAATGTTTTCAGAAATTAATGAAATTCTCCAATTTCCTGTTGCGTCATTATGAACTTTCGATACATTAAAAGATAACTCATCATCTTCTGAGTTATCAGTCGACTCCTTGTCTTTTGTATTATCTTCAGCTTTAGTGTTTTGGGGCTTTGCGGATGTTTTTTTATCCGCATCATTATCAGGGTTTGGGGTAAGTAATCCGATTAATATAATTATTATGATTAACCAAAACCACCACTTTTTATAAACCGCCTTTTTTTCTGTTACATTTGATTTCATAATTCATCCTCCAATTTTTTATTTTATTATAACAAAAGAATGAATAAAAATAAATTATATATAAAAAAATTTATAAAAAAGGGAG
>ERZ857840.4496-NODE-4496-length-10654-cov-6.702991_pt1 | contig 10654 bp, 10 predicted proteins | sample MGYA00519760_ERZ857840 | MGnify/ENA primary metagenome ERZ857840 (study PRJEB31778, sample SAMEA3449371) | human gut metagenome | biome: human gut; feature: human-associated habitat; material: faeces | place: United Kingdom | collected 2010/2012 ... | reverse complement strand
TCATCACTTCGTGAAGCCGAAGAATATCTCTCTGGCGGAAGTCGATATGCTCATATCCCGAATGAATTTCATTCAGGGCGTCCCTGTACCCGGCGATCTCCGCCTCGTTGTGGTTCAGCGGGGCACTGTTCTGATTGACAATAGCGGCAATACGCTCATCGCTTGTAACAATGCCCTCGATAGCATTGGAGCTCTTGATCGACTGTATCTTTGCGACAGCTTCCAGTTCCGTAAAAATCTTCGTGTATTCTTCCCTGCGCATGCCTGCCATGGTTTTCAGCGCAGTTATACTTGAAGTCAGATTCACAAGATTTGCAGGCAGCAGCCCATTATTCAAAAAAGAGTAATCAAATTTTCTCATATAAGCCCAGCCTTTCTGCATCTAAGTATAACATATTATATGCATAAAAGCAAGCAAGTACCGTAATCATCTGCATATAATCCGGACGAATATATGTAGATAAATACGGCGTACACGATCCAGACCGCTACGCGGACACGCTGGAATACAGCTTCGTGAAATAAACAGTAATGCCCCGCCGGGAAACCGGCGGGGCATTTACTGTTTATCAGCTTTTCCTCAATGTATCTGTACCAGCTTGCCGACGACGACATAGCGTCCGTCGTCGATCTCATAGGTGCATGTGGAGAGAGTGACGACCTTGTCCTCCGCCGTTACTTTGACATCGGACTTGAAGGTGGACATGGACTTGATGGTCTCGATATAGTGCAGGAACTGCTCATCCTCATCGAAGGTGTTGGCATAGGCGAAGGACGTAGGCTCAGTCACGAAGCCTGCGATCAGGTCGAGACGGTAATGATAGTTCTCGGTGCTGATATAGAGGCAGGGGTGGTCGTGATAATAGCTCTCGTCACGGTAGTTCCTGAGGCTTGCGAACATTGAGCCGTCGTTCATGTTATGGCCGTAGACGAGCGTGTTCTTATCCGAAAAGTCGGACGCGCACTTGGTGTCGATAAAGATAGTGCCGTTTGCGTTATAGGACTCATCATAAAGATGATCGAGGTACCAGAAATTATTATCGGTATAGGCGATGGGGTAATTGATCTTGGTATCCGGGGAATATATCCAGCCGACAACATCGGGGTACTGCGCATGCAGAGCCGAAATGTCCACATCGATTGGCGAGACCTCAGGGTCGATACCGTCACCGACATCTGCGGAGGGCACAGGCGTCGGTGAGGTCGAGGTCGTATTCGTGAACTGCTGGGTAAGGTCGGTATAAGACTTCTCGGCCTGCTTATAGCCGTTTATAGTGGAGACTATCTTATACGCGCTGAAGCCAAACACGCCGATGAAAACGACGCACAGGACTATGAGAATTATTTTAACGGGCTTTTTCAAAAACTTCGCCGTCCTTTACATCAAGAGTTTATCGTAATTATACAGCAAAGCTCCCCAAAAGAAAAGCCCCCATTTATTCATAAATAGGGGCAAGGGATTAAGTCTTGTTAAGATTTGTGCTTTGCTCGATCAGAAGAGAGCAACGACGGAGCCGTCGTAGGTCTCGGTGATGAACTGCTTGACAGCGTCAGACTGGATAGCCTTGACGAGAGCCTGGATCTTCTCGCTGTTCTCATCGCCTGCGCGGACTGCGACTACGTTTGCATAGGTCTCGGCAGCTTCGCTGTCGGTGTTCTCGGTAGCGAGAGCGTCCTTGGCAACGCTGTAACCGGCCTGCAGAGCGTAGTTGCCGTTTATGACGGCGATGGTGCCTTCGTCGCTGTTCTTGAGCTGTGCGGGAACGGTGTCGGCCTGGACAGCCTGGACATTGTAGCCGTGGTCGTCAACGATGTCGAGAACGGTGACGCCCTTTTCAAGGGAAGCGTCCTCAGGCAGCTCGATCAGGCCTTCCTGCTGGAGGAGGAGAAGTGCGCGGGTGCCGTTGCTGTCGTCAGCGGGGATGATGATGGTCGCGCCTTCGGGAACCTCGGAGATGCTGGAAACACCGTTGCCGTAGATGGCGAACGGCTCATAGTGGATGACTGCTGCGGAGACGAGGTCGGTGCCGTTGGACTCATTGTAGCTGTTGAGGTAGGGGCGGTGCTGGAAGTAGTTTGCATCGAGAGTGCCCTCTGCAAGAGCCTGGTTGGGCAGGACGTAATCGTCATAGATAACGATGTTCAGGGTGTAACCCTCTGCTGCGAGAGCGTCCTTGACCTGCTCGAGGATCTCGGCATGGGGAACTGCGGTCGCGCCTACAGTGATCTCAACGGGCTCTGCTGCGGGAGCCTCGGTAGCTTCGGCTGCGGCGGGGGCTTCGGTGGCTGCTGCGGGGGCGGAAGAGCTGCCGCATGCGGCAAGGCTAAATACTGCTGCGAGGGTCAGGATAAGAGCAATGATCTTTTTCATTTTTAATTTCTCCTTTAATTAATCAGATAATTGATGGTTTGTTGGTTTGTGATGTGTTTTTCCTTTTCTGCGATTCAACAAGCGGCGGAGGGCCGCATTCGCAGGACAAACAACTCAGGAAAGTTCATACTTTTTACCTCCGTACCGGGCGCATTATTTGATGCGCTTATCTGTTTTACGGGCTATATATGTTCCCACTATCTGGATTATCTGAACTATAACGACCGTCAGCAGGACGCATATCCAGGTGATATCGTCGTTGCTTCTCTGATGGCCGTAGATGATGGCGATCTGGCCGAGGCCGGTGCCGCCGATGGTGGCAGCCATGGCCGAGTAGCCGAGAATCGTGACCATCGAAATGACCGCGCCCTGAATGAGAGCGGGCTTTGCTTCGGGCAGCAGCACATGGGTGACGATCTGCATATTCGTGCAGCCCATCGACTGCGCCGCTTCAATGACGCCGAAGCCGACTTCCTTGACGGAGCTTTCGACCATGCGCGCCACATAGGGGGCGGCGGCGATGACGAGCATCACGATGACAGCGCCGTTGCCGAGGCTGGTGCCGATGATGAACTTTGCGACCGGCAGCATTGCGACCATGAGGATGATGAACGGGATGCTGCGGAAGAAGTTCACGACGAAGCCGAGGATGCGGTTGACCCAAGGGGTCGGGCGGATGCCGTTGGCGTCCGTGACGGAGAGGATCACGCCGAGGGGAAGGCCGATCACGTAGGCGATCGCAGAGGAGATAAGAGTCATGTATATGGTTTCCCATACGCCGAGCTGGATAAGGCCGTTGTTCCAAAGCTTATAAAACATTTCGGAAAGCATTACTCTTCCTCCTTCCATGTGACGGGGCTGTTCTTGAGCCAGACGAGGATCTTGTCTGCCTGACGCTCATCGCTGGGCAGTTCGATTATCATGTGGCCGTATATCGCGCCGTCAAATTCGCGGGTATCGGCAAAGATTATATTCACCGGAGCCTGACACTCAAGCACGAGCTTGGATATGATCGGCTCCTGGGAGTACTGACCGTTGAAGATAAGGCGGAGCTTTTTGCCGCCGGTGGTGTCGAGCGCCGCGCGGTCCTGCGGGATAATAAGCTCACGCGCGATCTCGGACTGGGGATTGGTGAACACGTCGCTGACCTTGCCCTCTTCGGCGATGCGGCTCTGGTCGATGACAGCGACGCGGTCGCATATCTGGTCGATGACCTTCATCTCATGCGTGATGACGATTATCGTGACGCCGAGGGACTGGTTTATCTCACGCAGCAGCTCAAGTATCGAGCGGGTGGTGTTCGGGTCGAGCGCGCTTGTGGCCTCGTCGCACAGGAGGTAGCGCGGGTTCGTCGCAAGCGCTCTCGCGATGGCGACGCGCTGCTTCTGGCCGCCGGAGAGCTGCGCGGGATAGGCATTTGCCTTGCTCTCGAGGCCGACGAGCTTCAGCAGCTCGAGCGCGCGCTTCTTTGCCTCGCCGCTCTTCGTGCCTGACATCTCGAGCGGGAAGCAGACGTTTCTCAGAACGCTGCGCTGCTCAAGGAGGTTGAAGCCCTGGAAGATCATCGAAATGCTGCGGCGCATTTCCAGCAGCTCCCTGCGGGGAAGGACGGTCATGTCCTTGCCGTCGATAATAACGTGGCCGGAGGTGGGACGCTCAAGGAGGTTTATGCAGCGCACCAGAGTGCTCTTGCCTGCGCCGGACAGACCGATGATGCCGAATATCTCGCCGTCGTTAATGGTAAGGTTAATGTCGCGCAGAGCCTCGACCGTGCCGGAGGCTGAGGAAAATGTTTTGCTCAGGTCCTTGATCTCTATCATTGAGCCGCTTCCTTTCAACAAAAAACCGGACTTGGAAAACTCACTTTGTTTTCCAAGCCCGGTGTTAATCACGTTCTTATCAGGCGGGTATGAAACAAGGCGAGTCACATTTTTGCGCGCGCATCATCATGCACATGCTGAACATGCACATCATACCCATCATCATGCTGTTGGCGGTGAACTTACGCATATGACCCGTGTCTCCTTCTTTCTTTGATGGTGTGATTATATAACCGGTTTTTTCCGTTGTCAACAGGAAATTGCAAACTCTCCGAAAATAACAGAAAACCTATCTGCTCACTCGGATTATATGGCACAATTCACAAAACCGGTACCGCGTATTTGGCGATTCTGCGAGAGTTCCCCTCGCTCACTCTTCTTTATTATCGCAGCTGTGACGGCAGCGCGCGCAGTCTCCGCAGCAGCCGGAGCCGCTGCCGCAGGAGCAGCCGCCCTTTTTATGCGCGGTGCGCCATGCGAGCACCAGCAGCACGGTAACGACCAGCAGTATGATTATATCCAGCGGCTTCACACGATCACCCTTATCACGTTATAGATCACAAACGCCGTCAGCCACGCGACCGAGCACTGCATTATGACCACGCCTATCGTCTTCACGGCCGAGCCGAGCTCGCGCCGAATGGTCGCCACGGCGGCGACGCATGGGGTGTACAGCAGTGTGAACACCAGAAAGCTCACCGCAGTTATGGGATTGAACACCGAGCCGAGGGCGGAGCTGAGATTCGCAACGTTCGTCCCGAGGAGCACTGCGAGTGTAGAGACGACGGCCTCCTTCGCCGTGAAGCCGGAGATCAGCGCCGTGACCATGCGCCAGTCAGCAAAGCCGAGGGGACGGAACACCGGCGCGATAAGCTGCCCGATGAGGGCAAGCAGGCTGTCTGCGCTGTCAGCAACGACGTTCAGGCGCGTGTCAAAGGTCTGGAGGAACCAGATGAGCACGGTCGCCATAAATATGACGGTGAAGGCACGCTCGAGGAAATCCTTCGCCTTTTCCCAGAGCAGAAGCCCCACGCTCTTGAGAGACGGCATGCGGTAGTTCGGAAGCTCCATGACAAACGGCACGGGCTGGCCGCGGAAGGCCGTGCTCTTGAGAATGAGCGCGACGATGATGCCCATGACGATGCCGAGCGCGTACAGGCAGATCATCGCAAGGCCGCGGTTTTGCGGGAAGAAGGCCGCGGCAAACACCGCATATATTGGTATCTTTGCAGAGCAGCTCATGTACGGCGTGAGGAGGATGGTCATCTTCCTGTCGCGGTCGGAGGAGACGGTGCGCGTCGCCATGATGGCGGGCACCGAGCAGCCGAAGCCGATGAGCATCGGCACGAAGCTGCGCCCCGAAAGGCCAAGCTTTCTCAAGGGTCTGTCCATAACGAAGGCCACGCGCGCCATATAGCCCGTGTCCTCAAGGATGGAGAGGAAGAAGAACAGCGTCACGATTATCGGCAGGAACGACAGCACGCTCCCGACCCCGGCGAAGATACCGTCGATCACCAGCGAGTGGACGACCGGGTTTATCCCATACGCCGTAAGTCCACGGTCGACAAGGCCGGTCAGCGCGTCGATACCGAGGCTCAGCCAGTCCGACAGCGCCGAGCCGATGACATTGAAGGTGAGGTAAAAGATCAGGAACATTATCGCAAGAAAAGTCGGGATCGCCGTATACTTTCCGGTGAGCACCCTGTCCATGCGCACCGAGCGCGCGTGCTCCCGGCTCTCGTGGCATTTCACAACGGTCTTTGAAACGACGCCCTCAATGAAGCTGTAGCGCATATCGGCAAGGGCGGCGTTGCGGTCAAGCCCGGACTCGCTCTCCATCTGCACGATGCAGTGCTCCAGCAGCTCCCGCTCGTTCTCGTCCAGCTCCAGCCTGCCGGCAAGCTCCGGGTCACCCTCGATGAGCTTCGCCGTGCAGAAGCGGGAGGATACGCCGAGCCTGTCGGCATGATCCTGAATGAGATGGATGACCGCGTGGATGCAGCGGTGGACAGGCGAATCGTCCGCGCAGAAGTCCGTCACTCCGGGCAGCGCCTTTTTCCGCGCGGTGTCGACTACGCGGTCGATAAGCTCGGACACGCCCTCGCCCTTCACGGCGCTGATGGGCACGACCGGTACGCCGATGAGACGGCTGAGCTGCTGCACATCGACCGTGCCGCCGTTTGCGTAGACCTCGTCCATCATGTTGAGCGCGATGACCGTCGGCACACGCAGTTCGAGAAGCTGGAGCGTAAGGTAGAGGTTGCGCTCGATATTCGTCGCGTCGATTATATTAATGATGCAGTCGGGCTTCTGGTTGATGATGAAGTCGCGCGAAACTATCTCCTCCTGCGTATACGGGCGCAGGGAGTATATGCCCGGCAGGTCGACCACAGAGCAGTTCTTCACTCCCTTTACCTCGCCGGACTTCTGCTCGACTGTGACGCCGGGGAAATTGCCGACGTGCTGGTTCGAGCCGGTCAGGGCATTGAAGAGCGTGGTCTTGCCGCAGTTCTGGTTTCCGACAAGCGCAAAGATCATTTTGAACCGACCTCCCGCACCTCTATCTTTTTCGCGTCCTCGATGCGCAGCGTCAGCTCATAGCCGCGCACGCGGATCTGTATCGGGTCGCCCATCGGCGCGATCTTCTGAAGCGTGACCTCCGTGCGCGGGATCAGTCCCATGTCCAGCAGGCGGCAGCGCAGCGGCCCCTCGCCGCCGACGGCGGTGATAACGGCGGAAGCGCCGGTCTTAAGCTCATCCAAAGTCATATATGCAGCCCTCGTCTTTATATTCTTTATGTATAATAAGTTAGCCTTAGCTAACTTTGAATGTTATCATCCGCATATGCCTTTGTCAATACCGGAAGAAAATTTCTCTATAAAAGAAAACGCACTCCCCATAACGTACAGGGAGTGCGCAAAAATATCTGCTCAGCTCAGCGCCGAGAACACGCGGGCGATGGGAGAATCGGAGGAGACGACAAGCGTCTTTTCCCCGTCCTTGATGGAATTGCGCGCCATGTCGAGCGCACGCATGAACTCATAGAAGTCCGCTTCCGCCGGGGTATCGTACACCTCGGAGAGGATGCGCATATACTCCGCTTCGCCCTCAGCCTTGAGCTTCTCAGCCATTGCGTTTGCCTCAGAGAGAGTTATCTGCACGGTCTTGTCCGCTTCGTTGCGGATCTGCTTTGCCTCGGCTTCGCCCTCGGCGGAGAAGGACGCGGCGATGTTCCCGCGCTCAGAGATCATGCGCTCGTACACGGCGGCCTTGTTCTCGTCCGGCAGGTCGAGCCGCTTCGTCTCGATGGCGAGCACGGTTATGCCGTAGGCATCGAAGGTGTCGCCGACGTTGTCCATTATCTTCTGAGCAAGCAGCCCGTCGCGCCCGGAGATCACGTTCTCCTGCTTCATGGAGCTGATGACGGTCTTGAGGCTGTTATAGACAATGGTGTCGATACGGTACTCGGCGTTCGCGATGTTGCCGGAGAGGGTCTTGATAAACAGCAGAGGATCGTCAATGCGCCAGAGCACGAAGCTGTCGGCGACCATGGATTTCTTGTCGCTCGTGATAACATCGCTCACGGCAAGGTCATAGAGCATCTCGGTCTTGGGCAGGGTGCTGACCGACTGGATAAACGGCAGCTTCATGCTCAGTCCCGGCTCGTCCACGACCTTGACCACCGCGCCGAACTGGCGCACAATGGTGTATTCATTCGGCTGGGTCGTATAGAAGCAGCCGCCGAAGAGTATGACCGCCGCGATCACCGCGATTATCGGGAGTATTATTCTCTTTTTCATCAGTTTTCTCCTCCCATGTCGACACTGGCAAAGGGGCTCAGCGGAAGCGCGGTCTGCACGCCGGTGTTCTCATCGACGATATAGAGCTTTATGCCGGGCAGTATCTCCTCCATCGCCTCGTAATAGAGCCGCTGCTTTGTTATGAGCGGGTACTTTTCATATTCGTCAAACAGCGATTTGAAGCGTGCGGCCTGACCGTTGGCCTCGTTTATCTTGCTTTCCTTGTAGCCTTCGGCGCTCTTGATGATCTGGTCGGCGTCCGCGTTCGCGGCGGGGATGACCTCGTTTGCGTACTTGCGGGCGTTGTTCACCGCGGTGTCGGCCGACTGCTTGGCTGTCTCGACCGCGGTAAAGGCCTGCTGCACCTCGACCGTGGGCGGCTCCGCGTCCTGAATGGTGATGTTCGTAAGCTGCAGGCCGATGTCCTCGCTTTCGAGCCGCGTCACGACCTTCTGCTTTATCGCAGCCTGTATCTCGCTCTTGCCGGTGGTGATGACGCTGTCGACATCATAGAGCCCTATTGTGTCGCGGATATAGCTCTGGCAGAGCATGCGCAGGATATCGAGCGGGTCGCTGGAATTATAGAGGAATTTTATCGGGTCGGTCACCCTGTATTCCACATAAAAGTCCACGTTCACAAAGTTATAATCGTAGGTGATCATGAGCGATTCGTCCTCGACCTCCGAACCGTCCGTGCGGTAGCCGAGGGGGAAGCCCTGTATGGTCTTTGCGACCTTGGTGACGCGCTGGATATACGGGATCTTCAGCTTGAGTCCGGAGCTTGAGACCATGCTGGGCTTGCCGAAGGTCGTAATAACGGCGTACTGATCCTCCTTGAGCGTGTAGAAGGAATCGAGCGCCGTTATCACCAGCAGCACCGCCAGCAGGATAACGAGCAGACGCTTTGTGGGCAGCTGTATGCGCTTTTTCGGCTTGGGCGCCGGGCCGCTGCTGTAGCTGCCGTCGTTGGTAAAATTCATATCTGTCCCCTTTCATGTCTTTGCGACTGTTTATACTTTGATTATACAGTATCATTGCCGGTGCGGTAAAGCTGATTTTCATGCCCTGATGCAATGTTAACAGAATGTTCCATTTTATTTTAGGTTCGCTTAAGATTTCAGGCCTACAATTTCTCATTGTTGGAAACCATGCAAAGGAGCTGATTTTTTTTGATAGAAGTAAAGCATCTGACAAAGCTCTACGGTGAACACACGGCTGTGTCGGATCTGTCCTTCACGATTGAGGACGGTCGCATATACGGCTTTCTCGGCCCGAACGGCGCGGGCAAGTCCACGACCATGAACATTATGACCGGCTGCCTTGCCGCCACCTCCGGCGATGTGAGCATCGACGGACACGATATCTTCGAGGACGCGAACGAGGCCAAAAAGCTCATCGGCTACCTCCCGGAGCAGCCGCCGCTGTACATCGACAGCACGCCGAGGGAGTACCTGCAATTTGTCGCCGAGGCAAAGCGCGTCGCCAAGAGCGATATCAAGCGGCAGATCGCGCAGGTTATGGAGGTCACGCAGATCACCGACGTGGCGGACAGGCTCATCCGCAATCTCTCGAAGGGCTACCGCCAGCGCGTCGGCATCGCGCAGGCGCTGCTCGGAAACCCAAAGGTCATCATCCTTGATGAGCCGACCGTCGGCCTCGACCCGAAGCAGATAGTCGAGATACGCGAGCTTATAAAGAGCCTCGGGCGCGAGCACACCGTCGTCCTCTCAAGCCACATTCTCTCCGAGGTTCAGGCCGTGTGCGACACGGTGCTGATAATCTCCAAAGGCTGCCTTGTCGCCTGCGACACACCGGAGAACCTTGAAAAGCTCTTCGCCGGCAAAGCGCGCATCGAGCTTGACACCGACGCTGACAAGGCCAAGGCGCTGGAGCTTGCCGGCACCCTTCCCGGCGTCACGAAGATAGACGCGCAGCCGCACGACAATGGCTGCCGCCTGACGATAGAGCTGTCCGGGGACGACACCGGCAGCGTCTGCCGTGAGCTTTCGCTCCGCTTCGCGGGTGCGGGGCACGCGATACTCCAGATGACCACTGCCAAGGCAAGCCTTGAGGATATCTTCATTGAGCTTACCGACGGAGAAAAGGAGGCTGGCAAAGCATGAAAGCCGTATTCCGGCGTGAGCTGTCCTCATATTTCACGGGGCTTTCGGGCTGCGTGTTCGGCGCGTTCCTGCTGCTGTTCGCGGGGATATACACCATGGCCTACAACATCAGAGCCGCCGTCAGCAATTTTGAATATGTTCTGAGCAGCATGTCGTTTATCTTCCTTGTCATCGTCCCTATACTCACGATGCGCGTGTTCGCCGAGGAGAAGCGGCAGAAGACCGATCAGCTCCTCTATTCCCTGCCGCTTACGATGACCGAGGTCGTGATGGGCAAATACCTCGCGATGCTCGTCATGTTCCTGATTCCGCTGTGCATCATCGGCATATACCCGGCGGTGCTCTCTCACTTCGGCAAGGTGAACCTCGCCGCGGCCTACGGCGCGCTCGTCGGCTTCTTCTTCCTCGGTGCGGCGCTGCTCGCTGTCGGGGCGTTCATCTCCTCGGTCACGGACAGTCAGGGCGTCGCGGCGGGGCTGTGCTTTGCGGCGCTGCTCGTGAACTACTTCCTCGCGAGCTTATCCAGCTTCTTTTCGTCCA
>ERZ857840.4491-NODE-4491-length-10659-cov-3.679932_pt1 | contig 10659 bp, 10 predicted proteins | sample MGYA00519760_ERZ857840 | MGnify/ENA primary metagenome ERZ857840 (study PRJEB31778, sample SAMEA3449371) | human gut metagenome | biome: human gut; feature: human-associated habitat; material: faeces | place: United Kingdom | collected 2010/2012 ... | reverse complement strand
AATATTATGGGAATAATTGTGAGTAGAGATATAAACAGTTTAAACGAGTTAAAAGATAATATATGGAAAAATATCGTAAGTTGATTTCATTTTTGAAATCAATAAAATATCATGGAGAAGTAGGGTATTGGGTTTACTGGTTTTTATTTAAGACGCGAACTCTAATGAAATATAAGATATTTTCAGATGAATACAATGTGAAACGGGAATATAAAAAGAAAATAGGAAAAGTTCTTCATCTGCAAAATCCTTGTATGCTTAATGAGAAAATTCAGTGGTTGAAATTGTATGTACGTGATGATTTTCATACAATATGTGCGGATAAATATTCTGTCAGGGATTGGATAAAGAATGAGTTTGGAGAGAAATATCTTGTCCCATTAGTATTACATACAGATAATTGGAGAGACATTACGCTTTCATGTATTCCTGATTATCCATGTATCATCAAAGCTAATCATACTTGTGGTACATATCATATTATACGTGATAAGAATAAGATTGATATAAAAAAAATTCGAACAGACTGTCGTTGCTGGTTAGCCTGGAATTATTATGCGACATCACAGGAATGGCAGTATAAGAACATAAAAAGAAAAATTCTGATAGAGAAATTACTCTTAACTAATGATGGTCATTTGCCCAATGATTATAAGTTGCATTACATAAATGGAGTTTTGAAATTCATTTATGTGTCAATAGACAGAGAGGGGTGTAACAGTCGTAATATATATACTCCAGATTGGGAATTACTTCCATTTAGTTGGGTAAGTAAAGATACTAAAAATGTTATCGGAGAAGATATTCCAGCTCCTGCTACTTTAGCGTTGATGAAAGATTTTGGACAACGTGTTGCAACAAAATTTAAATATGTACGCGTTGATTTTTACGATGTAGACGGTAGGCTCTATTTCGGAGAAATAACTTTACACCATGGTAGTGGTTATGATGTATTTACTCCCTCTGAATATGATCTATTTTATGGCAATCAACTGCAGTTGTAAGAATCGTTATGAATGTAAACTTCGAATAGGAAATCAGGTGGAATATGCCAAAGATATATATGATATAGTAGTTGATGCAGATGCATTATTGCTTATTACTGAATGGAAACAGTTCCGTTTACCAAGTTGGAAATGTATAAAGAGATTGATACAGGGAAATGTGATTGTTGATGGGTGCAATATTTATGATGTGAAGGAAATGGAAGAGGAATATTTTGTGTATTCACAGATAGGAAAATGAATTTAAATAGTAATAGTTATGGAAATTACAACACGTCTTTATAGTATAGTAACAGGTAATGATAATCTGGAATTTTTGTATCAATTGAAAAAATTCCCGGTATTCATGGGATGTACATCTGAATCTGAAGAAAAAGATTTATTTGCAGATATGACATGGGTTATAGATAAAGATTCAGGAATGATCCAATTGAGAGATTTATTACCATTAGAAGTTGTGTATTCTGGATATCATTCAGAAGCCTTAGGGAGTATGTGGACAAGACATCATGCAGCTTTTGGTTCTTTTGTGAAGAAATACTCAAAAGGTGATATTTTGGAAATATATCCATCTGATCAAAGTGAATCTGCAATTCGTGTTGAATTTTGGGGTGATGAAATTGAAAAAATTCACGAAATCAATCCTTTAACAGGTAAAGCTGTAGCTGAAAGAGCTCATGTTATGATTTTCCCTAACTCTCACTATGTAACAACTTCTGATAAAATGGAACATGCATTGGTTACAATAAACGAAGAATTACAAGAAAGAATTAAGTATTTTAAGGATAACAATAAATTAATTGAAGCACAAAGAATTGATGAAAGAACTAATTTTGATATGGAAATGATGAAAGAAACTGGATTTTGCCAAGGTATTGAAAACTATTCTAGACATATAAGTGGCAGACCTGCTGGTTCTCCTCCATTTACTTTATTTGACTATATGCCAAAAGATTTTCTTTTATTAATAGATGAATCACATGCTACAATTCCCCAAGTTAGGGCTATGTATAATGGTGACCGTGCTCGTAAAGATTCTTTGGTTAATTATGGTTTTAGGCTCCCTTCTGCTTATGACAATAGACCTTTAAAATTCGAAGAATTTGAAGAAAGAATTAATCAAGTTATTTTTGTTAGTGCTACACCTGCTGATTATGAAAAAGAACATAGTAAAGATAATGTCGTTGAGCAAATTATCAGACCTACTGGACTTTTAGATCCTAAAATTGAAGTCAAACCTGTAACAAATCAAATTGATGATTTAATTGAGCAAATTCGTATTAGAGTTAAAAAACACGAAAGAGTTTTAGTTACGACTTTGACTAAAAAAATGGCTGAAGATTTAACTTCATATTTGCAAAGCTTGGATATTAAAGTAAATTATATGCATTCAGATATTAAAGCACTTGAAAGAATGGAAATCATAAGGAATTTGCGTTTAGGCGAATTCGATGTTTTAGTTGGTATAAATCTTTTAAGAGAAGGTTTGGATATCCCTGAAGTTTCATTAGTTGCAATTTTGGATGCTGATAAAGAAGGTTTCTTGCGTTCAGAACGTTCTTTAATTCAAACTATTGGGCGTGCTGCTAGAAACACTGATGGTACTGTTATTATGTATGCTGATGAACTAACTGATTCTATGGAAAAAGCTATTTCTGAAACAAACAGAAGACGTCATATCCAGGAACAATATAATATTGAACATGGCATTACTCCTAAAACTATTAAAAAATCTATTAGGGATAATATTAGTATTACTAAACAAGAAGATATTGGTGTTGAATTTAAAATGGAAAATTCTGATGATATTAAAAATACTATTGCTGAATTAACTGATGAGATGCTTAAATATGCTGCTTCTATGGAATTTGAGAAAGCAGCTGAAGTTAGAGATAAAATTAAAGAATTAGAGAAATTATTGTAATAATTTTAAAATAGCAACAGGCCACATTCAGTGGCCTGCTTTTGTTACTTTCTTCTCCCTCCAGTCTCCCGCTTTTTCAACGTGATGTCTCTTGTTCCCTTAAGAACATCATTTATTGGTGTTCTTTTGTCACTTTCTTTTTTTCCGTCCATTCCATTTTTGCCTCGTTCATCTCCTGTTATGCCTTTAATAATATCAACTTGAATGTCATATTCATCTAGATAAACTCTTAGGCGTTTAAGCTCGTTTTTTGTCAACGAATAGTTTCTGGATTCATCTGAACTCGCAATAAATTGTGATATCATATTTGGGATGTTTTTCATATTGTCATTCTCCTTTTGGTAACTTTCTACGTTGTTTTATGTAACATCTTTATTATACATAATTTTTTCTGTTTTGTAAATATCTCTATTTTTAAGATAAAAGTATCATAGTATAATACGAAAATACCCTCACCTGTAACAATAACTACAGGCGAGGGCGGAGAAATTAATTTTTGTCCATTTCTCGGCTTGCAAGCATTGCTTTTTTAGCATTTTCACTTGCAATCTTTTCTACAAGTTTTTGAGCATTGTCATCCAAAAACACTTCAATTCCTACACTTTTATAGGAATCATAGATTTTTCCTTTGATGCCTCTAACTACTGCATCTTCATTTTTTAGTATTTCTGGATTCTCCTTTAGTTCGTCAGCAGAAATGTTTAAAGTCTTGCTGCTCCGGATGTCTTTTAAAGAAACAAAAAATTCATTATCTTTTTTTACTTTAATGTTAAACTCCATATTTTTCTCCTTTTTTGCAATTGTTTATTGTGACTATTTATATTATAAACTTTTTGCTGTCAAAAGTCAACATAACATATTTTTTATAATTATTATTCTATGATAAAAAAAGAGAACCCCCATTTATAAAGAAAACATAAACGGGGGTAAAGGAAAAATACATGAAATCCATATATATTTGTGCCGCCTATATAGGCTGATAACTTTCCTCTTTTTATTTTTTGTATGTTTTTATTATACCTTCTAAATACTATTCTGTCAATACTTTTGTTGATTTTTGTCGTTTTTTGTTTCAAATTTTATTAGTATATATTATTACATAGCTCTTCTATATAATTCAACAAAGTCTTCTTTTGAAACTTCTCTTGGATTTCCTGGTTTGCAAGGATCTTGCATTGCTTTATCTGCAAGCATTTCAAAGTCTTCTTCTTTAGCTCCATAATCTTTTATTGTTTGAGTAATACCAACTGCTTTAGATAGTTCACTAATCATCCATACAAATGTATTAATAACATCTTGGTCATTTAAGTGAGCTGCATCTGGTCTACCAATTTCGCATAAAATTTCTCTAAATCTTTGAGCTGTTTCTGGATTTTCTCCATTAAATCTCATAACTGTTGGTAAAAGCATAGCATTTGCTATTCCGTGTGGTGTATCATATACAGCACCTAATTGATGTGCCATTGAGTGAACTATTCCAAGTCCTACATTACTGAATCCCATACCTGCAATATATTGAGCCATACCCATCATTTCAACAGCTTTTGGATCCTTGTCATTTACAGCTGCTGGTAGGTATTTAAATATTAATTTTATAGCTTTCATGTGGAACATGTCTGACATTTCGTTATGTGCTTTTGTTATATATCCTTCTACTGCATGTGTTAATGCATCCATTCCTGTTGCAGCTGCAAGTGATTTTGGCATTGATGCCATTAATTCTGAATCTACTATTGCTACAATTGGAATATCGTTAGGGTCTACACATACCATTTTAATTTTTCTTTCTTCGTCTGTTATTACATAATTTATTGTAACTTCTGATGCTGTTCCTGCTGTTGTTGGTAATGCTATCATTGGCATTCCTTTATTTACAGTATTTGATACTCCATTTAAAGATTTTATATCTGCTCTATCTGGATTTGTCATTACTATTGAAATTCCTTTTGCAGTGTCCATACTTGAACCACCACCTACAGCTACTATTACGTCTGCTCCTGATTCTTTGCATGCTGCCACTCCATCTGTTACATTTTTAATTGTTGGATTTGGTTTGATTTCATCATATAGTGAGTATTCAATTCCTGCATCTGTTAAAACTTTTTCAACTTTTGCAGTAACTCCTGCGTCTACTAATGGTTTATCTGTTACCAAAAATACCTTTTTAAATTTTCCTTTTTTAATTTCTTCTGCTAGTACCTCTCTTGCATTATTTCCAAAATATGATGTTTCGTTTAAAACAAATCTTATTGCCATTTTATATTCCTCCTTCGTAATTTTAATATATTTTGATTATATCAATAATTATTTTTTTGCACAATAGTTTTTACACAAATTTTCAATTATCTCAAAATTTCATTTATTTTTATTTGACGATTATTTTGATTAATTTAAAATTTTCTAAGAAAAAGTAGTGTCCCTTAGTCCCTTTTTGCAGGGATTTTAAGGAACGTCCCTAAATCCCTAATCTCCCAAATTTATTCCCACACTTCTTGCAGTTTTTACTAAATCATCATCCATAGTAACTTTTCTTTGATTACTTACAGCTGTATTTCCAGAAACGGCTCCTATTTCTTTGTTTTGACCTACAACATCTTCTAAAGATGCATAGTCTATTTTACCATTTTTAATAACAACTAAGTTTCCAAATTTTTCTTCAATAGCCATTCTCATTGCAGCAGTACCATATTTTGTTGATAAAACTCTGTCAAAAGCTGTTGGTGTTCCACCTCTTTGCATATAGCCAAGAGTTGTGTTTCTAGCTTCTAGGCCTGTTATTTCTTGTAATTGTTTTGCAACTTTTTCTCCTACTCCACCAAGTTTTGTATTGTCAACACCTTTTCCGTTGTCTCTTACATTTTCTACTGTAATCTCTCCATCCTTTGGTTTTGCACCTTCTGCAACAACAACAACACTAAAGTTTTTACCTCTTTTTTGTCTGTTTTTAATTTTTTCTGCAACTCTATTTATGTCATATGGAATTTCAGGAATTAATGCAACATCTGCACCACCTGCTATTGCTGATTCTAATGCTATCCAACCTGCATATCTTCCCATAACTTCTAGTACCATTACTCTGTGATGTGTTTCACCTGTTGTATGAAGTCTATCAATTGCTTCCATTGCAACAGATACAGCTGTATTATATCCAAATGTAATTTCTGTACAAGCTACATCATTGTCAATTGTTTTTGGTACTCCTATTACATTTACACCTTTTGTTGCAAAATCTCTTGCTGATTTTTGTGTTCCGTCTCCTCCTAATGTAAAGATACAATCAAATCCATCTTTTTTTATATTTTCTACACATACATCAGATAAATCTTTATATTCTACTGTTCCATCTTCGTTTGTAACTTTATAATTAAATACATTAGCATTTGTTGAAGAACCTATTATTGAACCACCTTTTGGTAATATTCCTTCTGCATTTCCATCTTCTGCTGTACTTAACCTTTCATATTCATTTTTTAATAAACCATTGTATCCATCTATAAATCCGTAGCATTCTATATCGTGATTTTCTGCTGTTTTTACTATTCCTCTTATTACAGCATTAAATCCTGCTACATCTCCTCCATTTGCTAATATTGCAACTTTTTTTACCATTTTAAATTCCTCCTTTTTATCCTAAAAGGCTTTTTATTTCTTCATCTGCTTTTAGCTCTTTTGCTAAAAATTGAAATGCCCTTTTATCTTGTTTTACTGCAATTTCTGCAATTTCTTTATCATTTCTTAATCTGTAACTTGCAAACTTTACAATTAATCCTTTACTAGTAACAGCTGCTTTTACAACTTCTTTGTCATCTCTTAGTTCTTCACTTGCAAAATATAAAGTTTGTCCATATGTTTTAACACTTGACATTATTACATCTTTATCCGCTCTTAGTCTATCAGATGCATAACAAGCTGTCCATGGTGCTCCTTTTATCGCAAGTAGCATCATTTCTTTGTTATCTTTTAATCTATCAGAAACAAATTCCATTGCTTCACCATCTTGTTCAAGTGCAGTTTTTACAACTTCTTCGTCATCATGAAACTCTGGAGCTGCAAATTCTAAAAGCTTTCCTTTTTGTTTTACCGCTTGTAATACGTATTCTTTGTTATTACAATTTTTTTTCATCTCTGTGACATCTGGATCTTCCATTTTGTATTATCTCCTTTGATATATTAAATACTATCTTATGTTTTGTACATTTTGCCTATTTATTCGTATTTTCTACTGAACGTCTTGCAATTAATGCTTTTATTTTTATTCCTTGTTCTGAAAACATTTTTTCATGTTCTGTTTCTATATTGTTTTCAAAAATTTGTTTTTTATGTAAATCGTATGTTTTTTTTATTATTTCAAAACCACTTTCCACAAAATAGATTAGACTTGAGTTAAATAAATCGTCATCATCTGTTTTAAAATAGATTTCTCCGTTTTCAGACAAGAATTGTTTGTATTTTTCGAGTTGTCTTGTATGTGTAAGTCTCTTCTTTCTGTGTTTTCCTTTTGGCCATGGATTACAAAAGTTTATATATATTCTTTCTATATTATCTTTTTTGTCTAAAATCATAGGTATTCTTTCTATGTCGAATCTTGTTAATACTACATTTTCTGGCTCTATATTTTTTTCTTTATATACTTGTTCTACATTTCTTTTGGCTAGTCCTAACATTGCATCTACTAAGTCTATTGCAATATAGTTTACATTTAAATTACTTGAAGCTAAATTCGATATAAATTGACCTTTTCCACATCCTAACTCTAAATGGATTGGATTATTTTGATTTTTGAAAAATTCTTTCCATTTTCCTTTCCATTCTTCTGGGTTATCTATATAAAATTTACTTGCTTCTAATTCTGGTCTTGCCCATTTTTTGTATCTTATACGCATTTTAGTTTTCCTTCCTTAATGTTTTTATTAATATAATTATTTTTCCACTTTTATTTTAATTATCGTTTTTCATTTATCATTCCATAACAAATTATATACATATTTATAAAAAAAGTAAAGTAAAAATTTGTATTTTTTGCACTTTCCTGTTACAATATTGTTACAATTCACAGTCCATAAAATTATTTTTTATATGCTGTGAATTGTAACACAATATTATATACTAAGAAGGAACAAAAAATGGAAATAAATTATGAAATAAAAAATAACACACAAACAATAAACAGTACCTTACAAAATGAGCTAAAAATATCATCAAGGCTTTTATACAAATTAATAAAATTAAATAAAATAGAACTTAATCACAAGCCTTGTGACACACGTAAAACAGGCACTTTCGGAGACACGATTACAATCAACTTTGATTATGAAGAAGATAATTCAAATATTATACCAACAAAAATGAATTTAAATATAATATTTGAAGATGACTGGCTTTTGGTTGTAAATAAACCTGCAGGAATTGCAATACATCCATCAGTTTTGCATTACTCCGATTCTTTGTGTAATGGTATAAAATTTTATTTTGACAAAATTGGTTTAAAGAAAAAAATAAGACCTGTTAATAGACTTGACCTAAACACATCAGGCTTAGTTGTATTTGCAAAATGTGAATATATTCAAGAATGTTTAATTAATCAAATGAAAAATAATCAATTTAAGAAAGAATATTTAGCCGTTTGTAACGGATTTTTTGACAAAAAATCTGGTACAATTAATTTACCAATTGCAAGAAAAGAAAATAGTATTATTGAAAGATGCATTTCCGAAAATGGTCAACCTGCCATAACTCATTATGAAGTTTTAAAAGAATTTGATAATTATTCTTTAGTTAAGTGTTCTTTAGAAACTGGTAGAACACATCAAATTAGAGTTCATATGTCTGCCATTGGTCATCCTTTGCTTGGTGATAGTTTATATGGTTCTATTTCTGATTTGATTGATAGGCAGGCTTTGCATTGCTATAATTTGCAGTTTGTTCATCCTGTTAATAATAATGTTTTGAATTTTTATGGTGAATTACCAATTGATTTTAAAATTTTTGATATAAAATAAAAAAAGAGCAAATCTGTAAGCCGGGTTCTGTCTTTTAAAATAGTCATTTATCTAGGACATATATTGCTATATGCCTCAAGCCACGCAATTCAAGAAGGCGCCGAGCAGGCTTAATCTTCTTTATTAGGTGTTGCTCCAGATGGGGTTTACACAGCATTCTATGTCACCATAGAACCGGTGAGCTCTTGCCTCACCTTTTCATCCTTACCCATATATGGGCGGTTATTTTCTGTTGCACTTTCCTTAGGGTTGCCCCCACTAGACGTTATCTAGCATCATTGCTCTATGGAGCCCGGACTTTCCTCTCGTAGTTCCTTTCGGAAGTTACCAGCGACTATTCAATTTACTCTTTTTGCATTATATCATATATTTTCTAATTCTTCCAGTAAATTTTTATATTTTATCAAAAAAACTTCTTTATCTTTTAAATTTATTGCATTTTGTAACTCGTTTATTATTACATATACTTTATTTACGTTATAATGATTTACAGATTCATTTTGATTTACATTAGTTATAAGTTTTGTAAATTCTTGTGATGCAGCATTTATATTACTTGATATTTTGTTCCAATCTTCTTTATCTAAAATACTATATGCTTTAAAGATATTATTTTTTGTTTTTATAACTACATTTTTGCTTTGATTATTTGTACAATTTTCTATAAATTTTGGTAAATAATCATACAATTTTGCAAGTTCTATTAAATAATTTTCTTTATTTTCGTCTTTTGCTGATTTTGTTAAACTATCAAATTCTTTGTTGAAATTAACTATATCTTCCTGATTTGTTTTTGTTTGATATAAATCAATTGTCATAGGATATATTGATGTGTATATTTTTTCCACATCATTTTTTATTTGTGTCCAATTAATATCAGTAGTGCTTGTTAATACTCCATTAGTTTCTAATTTGTATTGTTTATTGTTTGTTTCTTCTGACTCACCATTAGTTGATGTTTTTCCCGAACTATCACTTGAACCATTTAAATTGCTAGAGCTTTTGCTTTCATCTCCTGAATCATTTTTACTGCCATTACCATCTTCTGATTTTGTAGATTCTTCATTTTTACTTTGTGTTTTGTTCTCATTAATTTCTGTTGCCGAAATTGTGTAATTTTCAAATTTAATGTTATTAACTTCATTAAACAAATTTACTAATTCATTTTCTAGGTATTCTATTTCAGATAATGTTTTATCTTTTACATCTTCGTTTGTATTATTTTTTCCAGAGACTTTGTACATTGAAAACCCAAATATAAAAATTATAAGAATTAAGACTATATAGGCTATTTTTGCATATTTTTTCAAAATATTCCTCCTTTTACATCTACTTTAATTTTATAAAGATGTGTCTATTTTTTCTTTATTATTTACTTTTTTATAACAAACTATTCCAAATTAGTTTAGTATGTATAATTTTTTGTTTATGAAATATACTAAAAATAAAGAACATTTTTATGGGAGAAAATTATGGTTTCGGTAAATTTGTATAGTGAAAGTTCAAAAGAATTAGAAAAGTTTTTGAGTTCTTTTTATAATTCTTCTTTTGATATAAATAATTCTCTAATTTGGGAACATAAATATGAAAATCCAATTGAAATTACTGAAATAATTGGTATTTTTATTGATAATTTTAATAATTTTAAAATTGTAATGTGGATTTCTTTGGATACTGGAGTATATATACATGTTACAGATAAAAACGCTAATAATTTAATTAAATATTTATA
>ERZ857840.4487-NODE-4487-length-10665-cov-2.573139_pt1 | contig 10665 bp, 8 predicted proteins | sample MGYA00519760_ERZ857840 | MGnify/ENA primary metagenome ERZ857840 (study PRJEB31778, sample SAMEA3449371) | human gut metagenome | biome: human gut; feature: human-associated habitat; material: faeces | place: United Kingdom | collected 2010/2012 ... | reverse complement strand
GCTCGTCGTCGAAGATATTTTCAAAATCTTCCTCCGAACCGAAGTCCTCTTCGCCCTCGTCCTCATTCTTTTTTGCAAAGCATGAATCTTTAAAAGCGTCAGAAACTCTTTTTGCACATTTTGAAATGCCTGCGGAAACTTTGGCTATTCCGCCGGAAACGTTCTGACGTATCGTTTCAACGTCTCCTCTTGTGGGAAGTCCGGCAAAGTTCACCGTGCAATCGCGGTGCTCGGTGCCGTCATCATCCGTTACCGTTTTCGTCTTTACCCTGAGAAGAAGCGAACGGATCTCATATTCGCCCGTTTCTTCGTTTTTCTCTGCGGCATAGGGCGTAAGAAGCGCAGCCGCCGCGAGGAACCATCCAAAACCTTTTTTCATAAAAAGCATCCTCCTTAATATTTAATAATATATGATTGAAGTTATAAAGCTGATCGCCATTATCGCATAAAGGATTATAATCCCGACATTCGCATATGCTGCGATCCTTACGTTTTTCGCCGATATATCATATTTACAGCCTTCAAGCGAAATGTTCTTTATGCCTTTTGCAAAGAACACTATGCCCGTCACCGCCGCACCGAATACCACAAGCGATATAACTCCGAGAGCAATCATCGGGATTAAATATTTTCCTATCTTCGCCACAAGCTCCATTGCTTCCTCGTTTGACAGCTGCTTGCCTATGGATTCAAGCACCGAGCTGTATTCTTCATAATCTATCTTGCTTGAAATATATCCCGTCAGTATTCCGCAAACGCCGTTTATTATCATATGAAAAGATATCGTATACCATATATTTTTGGTCTTGCAGTACACGTATCCGAAAAGCAATCCGACGCCGAATGCATAAAAGAACTGCGAGAAGTTTCCGTGAACAAGTCCGAACGCAAGAGCCGAAGCAATTATCGCCGTCTTTTCGCCATATGGCTGCATTCTGTCGATAAGAAGCTTTCTGAAAAGCAACTCTTCGAATATCGGAGCGATTATTACCATTGATATTGTGGAAATTATCCACGAGGCACCGTCAAGCGCGCTTGCGACCGGATTTTCTATCGAATGTCCGACAATAAGTCCGAGAACGCCGGTTACTATGTTTCCTACCCAATTCCCCGCATACATAAACGCAAACGCCATGCAAAGGTATTTCATCCACTTGCCGAACGTCAGCTTTGTTTTTGATCTTATGGAATCAACCGCAGTGTCAGGTCTTGAGAAAAGCAACATTATCGCCGCTATCGGCACGCCCACAAAATAAAATGCAACCGAATTGAGCACCGTTTCGTACCAGTTTGTCTGCTCAAGCTCCGGGAAATAATATCTTACTGCCATCATTGCGATCACAGCAAAAATATTTACGGCTATTATCATAACCGCGATCGAAGAAAACAGCCACGTCATCTTGCCGTAAAGCCTGCCGAATTTAAGCGGCGGTTTTACAATTTCAGGTTCGTATATCTGCTCAGTCGCTTCGTCCGTTCTTATAATGTTGTTATCATTGTCCATTGAAATTCCTCCGAAGAAATCTTTACATTATATATAATACCATAAATCCTTGCGAAAATAAATAGATAAACTGAAATTAAATTATTAATTTTTTTTCTGACTATTGAAATGCCTCCCAATCTGTGATAACATACTTAACTGTAAACAATGCCAAAGGAGGAGCTCAAGTGAAAATATCCGGACTTCAGAAACTGACTCTCCTCGATTTTCCCGGAAAGACAGCCTGTACAGTTTTCCTCGGCGGATGTAATTTCCGTTGTCCGTTCTGCCACAACGCTTCGCTCGTTCTCGGCTCGGACGGCAGTGAAAATATACCCGAAGAAGAATTTCTTGCGTTTCTCGAAAGTCGCAGGAACCGTCTTGACGGCGTAGCCGTAACGGGCGGAGAACCGCTGATATCGGACAATGCCGAAGTTCTTATAAAAAAGATTAAAGCGCTCGGTTTTGCTGTAAAACTCGACACGAACGGCACTTATTCCGAAAGGCTTTCTCGCCTCATCGAAAACGGGCTTGTCGATTATGTCGCCATGGATATAAAAAACAGTCCTCATAAATATGCAAAGACCATCGGACTTTCATCGGCGCCTCTCGGAAAAATAGAAGAAAGCATACATCTTCTTATGAACGGAAAAGTCGGATATGAGTTCCGCACAACGCTTGTAAAAGGCTTTCATACGCAAGCGGATATTGAAACCATAGGCAAGTGGATAACGGGTACAGAGCGGTGGTATCTGCAAGCGTTCAAGGACTCCGGAGAGCTTATCGGAGAAGGACTTGAAGGCTTTTCAAGAGAGGAATATCTGAGCTTTCTCGACACCGCGCGACGTTTTGTGCCAAATGCACAACTTCGGGGGCTGTAATCTATATATTGTTCCGATTTTTTAATAAATTGATATAAAAACACAACATATTGTGTAATCTCCCTTGACAACGCATTTTCAAAGTGGTAAGATTATATCACTGCGAAAAGCAATTGCGGTTTCGCCTCCCACGCACAGCGTCGGGGGCTTCCGTTTGTCAATAGGAGGTTTTTTTATTATGTATCAGGTCGTTAAAAGAGACGGACAGATAGCGGATTTTGACATATCCAAAATATCGGTTGCCATAACAAAAGCTTTTGAAGCAATAGGCAAACAGTATCACCCATCCGTGATAGATTTTCTTGCGCTCAAAGTAACTTCAAACTTCGAGCATAAGGTAAAAGACGGACTTGTCTCAGTTGAAGACATTCAGGACAGCGTTGAGTCCGTGCTTATTCAGGCGGGCTATGACGACGTTGCGAAAACGTATATTCTTTATCGTAAGCAGAGAGAAAAAATACGCAATATGAAGTCCACGATCCTTGACTACAAGGAACTTGTGAACAGTTATGTAAAAGCCATAGACTGGCGCGTAAAGGAAAACTCCACCGTAACTTATTCCGTAGGCGGACTTATTCTTTCAAACTCCGGCGCAATTACGGCAAACTATTGGCTTTCCGAAATATATGATGAAGAGATTGCAAACGCGCACAGAAGCGGCGATATTCACCTTCACGACCTTTCCATGCTCACAGGCTACTGCGCCGGCTGGTCGCTCAAGCAGCTTATTCAGGAAGGTCTCGGCGGCGTTGTAGGAAAAATAACCTCCTCTCCCGCAAGCCACCTTGCAACGCTCTGCAACCAGATGGTAAACTTTCTCGGCATAATGCAGAACGAATGGGCGGGCGCTCAGGCATTCTCTTCATTTGACACATACCTTGCGCCGTTCGTAAAAGTTGACAATCTCAGCTTCGACGCAGTCAAGAAGTGTATAGAATCATTCGTTTACGGCGTCAACACCCCGTCAAGATGGGGTACTCAGGCTCCGTTCTCGAACATTACCCTCGACTGGACGGTTCCCGCCGATCTTGCCGAAATGAATTGTATAGTCGGCGGCAAGGAAATGCCTTTCCGCTATAAAGACTGTAAAAAAGAAATGGATATGGTAAACCGCGCCTTCATCGAAATAATGATAGAGGGCGACGCCAACGGCAGAGGCTTCCAATATCCTATTCCCACATATTCCATCACCCGCGATTTCGACTGGTCAGAAACGGAGAACAACAAGCTTCTCTTTGAAATGACGGCGAAATACGGCACTCCGTACTTCTCAAACTACGTCAACTCCGACATGGAGCCGAGCGACGTACGTTCGATGTGTTGCCGTCTGCGTCTCGACCTTCGTGAACTGCGTAAAAAGTCGCGCGGCTTCTTCGGAAGCGGCGAATCGACAGGCTCCATCGGCGTTGTCACCATAAACATTCCCCGCCTTGCATATCTCGCATCCGACAAGGAAGATTTCTACAAACGTCTTGACCATATAATGGACGTTGCAGCCCGTTCGCTCAGCGTAAAGAGAAAGGTTATAACAAAGCTTCTTGACGAAGGACTTTATCCTTATACAAAGCGTTATCTCGGAACATTTGCGAACCACTTCTCAACGATCGGTCTTGTCGGCATGAACGAAGCCGGACTCAACGCAAAGTGGCTCAGAAAGGACATAACGCACAAGGAAACTCAGGAATTCGCAAAAGAGTGCCTGAACCATATGCGCAACCGTCTCTCCGACTATCAGGAACAGTACGGCGATCTCTACAACCTTGAAGCAACGCCTGCCGAGTCTACGGCTTATCGTCTTGCAAAGCACGACAAGCGCCGTTATCCCGATATCATAACCGCCGGAACGGAAGAAGCTCCGTACTACACAAACAGCTCTCATCTTCCCGTCGGTTATACGGAAGATATCTTTACCGCGCTCGACATTCAGGATGAACTTCAGACTCTCTACACCTCCGGCACGGTATTTCACGCCTTTCTCGGCGAAAAGCTTCCGGATTGGAAGTCGGCAGCTTCGCTCGTCCGTAAAATATCCGAAAATTACAGACTTCCTTATTATACGCTTTCACCCACATACTCGGTCTGCACCGAACACGGTTACATTCCCGGCGAAGTATATGAGTGCCCCATATGCAAAAAGAAAACGGAAGTTTACAGCCGTATAACAGGTTACTACCGTCCCGTTCAGAACTTCAACGACGGCAAGGCTCAGGAATACAAAGAGCGCAAAGTCTATAATATCTCTCACTCACACCTTGAGGGTCACGGTCATCACACCGCTTGCGCCTGCGCGGAGCGTGAAGAGACCGCCTGCACTCTCGCCGACGGACTTTATCTCTTCAAGACTGCGACCTGCCCCAATTGCAAAGTAGCTCTCGCTCAGCTCGACAAAGCGGGCATCGAGGTCAACGAGATCCTCGCCTACGAAAACGAAGATCTTGCGATCGCCCTCGGCGTTAAGCAGGCTCCCACCCTCGTAGTTGTCAAGGACGGCGAGGCTGTAAAATATGCCGGCGTTGCCGAGATCAAGAAGTTCATCGAAGCTTCAAAGTAAGGATTGACGAAAATGTATGATATTATAGTTGTCGGCGCGGGTCCGGCAGGCCTCACCGCCGCCCTTTATGCGCTGCGCGCCGATAAAACCGTCCTCGTTCTTGAAAAGAGCACGTTCGGCGGTCAGATAACCTTTTCGCCTCAGATAGAGAATTATCCCGGCTATGTCAAGATGAGCGGCAACGAGCTTGCCGATAAGCTCGTCGAGCAGGTCATTCATCAAGGCGCCGAGATAGAAATGGAGACAGTCACCCGCATAATCGACAACGGTGAATATAAAACCATCGTCACCGAGGAGGGTGAGCATCAGGCAAAGGCGGTCATCATTGCCACCGGTGTCAGGCATCGTCAGATCGGTCTGCCGAATGAAGACAGTCTAATCGGGTCCGGCGTATCATACTGCGCCGTGTGCGACGGAGCTTTCTTCAGGGATCAGACCGTAGCCGTGCTCGGCGGAGGCAATTCCGCTCTCCAGGAGGCTATTCTCCTCTCCGACGGCTGCAAGAAGGTCTATGTTATCCAGAAATTCAGCTATTTCACCGGTGAAGCAAGGCTCGTTGCAAAGCTCAAGGAGCGCGACAATGTGGAATTCATCCCGAGCACCGTTATCACGGCTCTGCTCGGTGACAAGACCCTTACCGGTCTGCGCCTCAAGAGCCACGACGGCGTTGAGAGCGAGCTTAAAGTAGACGGTCTGTTTATTGCCATCGGTCTTGTGCCTGAGAACACAGCTTTTGCCGATGTCGCCGATATCAACGAATACGGCTACTTTGACTCGGATGAGAGCTGCCTCACCCACACTCCAGGTGTATTTGCGGCAGGCGATTGCCGCAGCAAACTGATAAGGCAGATAACCACCGCCGTTGCGGACGGTTCGGTAGCCGCCCTCGCAGCCTGCCGATATATCGACAATATGTAAAACTTCGACCGGGGCGTTGATTCGCTCCGGTCAATTTAATATATTTTTAACTTTTTTGATATATTTTCCCGATATTGCCGCAGTATAATATGCTGTAGCATTTGATATGAGGTGATGAATTTGAGCAAAAAACGCATACTTATCATCGGCATTGCGGCGGTAGTTGTCATTGCCGCTGCGGTAATTGGTGCAATTCTCCGCCCTCCGGCGGTTGATGTTGTCATTGACCCGGGTCACGGCGGCAACGATGTCGGCGCTCAGTATGAGGGCAGGAACGAAAAAGACGATAACTTGGATCTCGCCCTGCTTGTTACCGACAACCTCAAGGATATGGGCGTCAAGGTCAAGCTGACAAGAGACGACGATACCTTTATAAGCCTCGAAAAACGCTGTAAAATTGCGAACCGCAGGCGTGCAAAGCTCTTCGTAGCTCTCCACCGTAACAGCGCCGATTCGGGCAAGGGGGTCGAGATCTGGATAAGCTCCGATGCTCCGCAAAAGGATACAGCTCTTGCCGAAAACATACTCTCAGAGCTTGACGAAGTCGGCATCTCAAAGAACAGGGGAGTAAAGGCGGGCTACGCACAGGGCGACGGCAACTACTACGTTAACAGCCACACAAACATGGCAAGCTGCCTTGCGGAGAACGGCTTCATAACCAGTGAGGAAGATAACAAGCTGCTTGACGATAATCTCAATGCTTACGCCGAAGCGATAGCAACGGCTATCAAGAATACACTGTAACAAAAAAGACTGCGGTTTTAGCCGCAGCCTTTTTGCTATATTGAATTCTCAGTTGACCTTTTCGGCTATCTCCGCAAAGCCCTTCATTATTGATGAGGCAGTGACATTGCCGAGGGAGATGAGCTCCTGATAGTGGTCGTCAACTATGCCGAGCGAATAATCGTTATCGGGCACAACATAGCCGATAGCGTCGTTCATCAGACCGAAGCAGATGGTGTCTTCACCGAAAAGCTCACGAATGGTCTTGTAGCCGAAATCCTTGCCGGAGAATGAACCCTCGGCAGTCAGCGAAGCGCCGCCTGCAACAAGATCCTGAACGATCTCGCCGGGCATAAGAGCGACCTTGACGTCGCCCATCTCCATGTAGCCGATCTCGGTGTTGATGTAATACTTGTGATGATCCTTGATAACCGCATAATTAGCAAGGTTGAGCTTACCGACAAGCAGGATAAGAGGATTCGTGACCTGAACCATAGCGGTGGTTATGTAAATGTTGAGCAGAGGCTTAAGCTCTCTCTCTGTGGTGGGGGTCCAGCCCTCAAACCAAAGGGTGTAGCCTTCGCCGCCCTCGGCCATTTCTTTATTAATGGTATCCCAATCCGCTCTTGACGCGATCGCGTCATAGCTGTTGGTAAGGTTCAGGGCGATGTTGCCCATCTCTCTGCCGTAACGCTCGGACTGCTGATATCTGCGCTCAAGTGAAACGCCGTCGTTGGTCAAACCTCTGCCGGCATAGATACCTGCGATGGCGCCGTTGACAAACATAAAGTTATAGCCTGCGTTCTCAATGGTGTCGCCCATGTAGTAAACATAGTCGCCGGAGAGCTGCCTGCCGTTATCGACCTTATTAACTGCAAGACCGGCAATGTCGGGGTGTGCGGCAATGTTAACAAGCATGGTGGGTCTTGCGGACTTATCGAACGGTGTGAATATGAATCTGGTCATATCGCTCATGTGAGCGGTAGCGGACTTTCTGTTCTTATTGTTGAAGTATCCTGCGTCAAGAGTTTTGACGGCGTAGGTCATGGTGCCTTCCTTCATGTCGGCTATAGCAGTTTTCATAGCTGCTGCAACGGTGCGGCAAAGGAACTCAATGTAATCGGCGTCAACGCCGCTCTCCATCTCGGTGAAGGGGAGATAAGCCTTGATCATATTTTTGCCGAGCTTTGAGAAAGTGTTTGTCCAAAGGCCCTGAGTATCAATGCAGCTGTGGCAGTGAGTGGAGGAGACGTTGACGGAGTTGATCTTAACGCCGAGATCCATCTCCTGGAGGTATTTGCGGATAGTTTTGATATCGCCGTTTGCGAAGCCAATGCTGTCGATATTGGCAAATATCGTAACGCCTCTGCCCGAGCCGTCAGATACGGCGATAACTCTCGCCTGCATATCGTCGATAACTTCCTCGACCTTGTTGCTCATGCCGTTCTGCATGGACATAAAGCCGCCGAGGTAATAAGTCTTTGACTGCCAGTCGGTGGGGACAAGAGAAGCCTTTGCATAGCCGAGCGACCAAACCGCGTTTGCGGCGGGTTCGTCAAGCATGGTCTCGGTGCCCGAGTAGAAATAATCGTTTTTGTAATCGTCCATTTTGACAAAGTTCTTGTTGTCGGGGACAACGAAGTTGATCGCCGAAAGCAGCCCCTTGACTATGCCGCCGAGTACGCCGACACCTGCGTTTTTAAGGGTTGTACCTGCGTCCGCAGCCGAAGCGCCGACGATCGAGAAGCCGGAGAATACCATCGTCAGAGCCAAAATAACGCTGACGATCTTAATACCGTGTTTTTTCATTTTCAGTCTCCTTAACTGTTTTGTTTTGACGAAGCGAACCTCGCACTTTCGATTTATTTTAACACTATTTTAGGTCTGTGTAAAGCACTTTTTAGTTATATAGTATAAAAATATTTTAAAATAGCAATCAAACTGTTTTGATTTCAACAAAAAGTTTTTTGTGGTTGAAAAATCCGAAATTAAATAGTATAATATTTTAAATAAATTGAAAGGCGGTATATCCGATATGCAGAAGCGTGTAGCTGCCATACATGATATCTCCGGCATAGGCAAATGCTCTCTGACCGCCGCCTTACCCATAATCTCCGCCGCCGGTGTTGAGGCTGCGGCAATGCCCACCGCCGTGCTCTCAACTCACACGGGCGATATCAACGGCTTCACCTACCGTGACCTCACGGGAGATATGCCTGCGATCGCGGCTCACTGGAAGTCGCTCGGCATTCGCTTTGACGCGGTTTACAGCGGTTTCCTTGGCTCGACGGAGCAGGTGAATATCGTCTCGGATTTCATCGACGACGCCCGCAGCGGCGAATGCGTCGTTATCGTTGACCCCGCAATGGCTGATTCGGGCGCAATGTATAAAACTTTTAACTCCGATTTCGCCGCCAATATGGCTCGCCTTTGCAAAAAGGCCGATATTATAATACCTAATATTACTGAGGCCGCCATACTCTGCGGCTGCGAATACCGTGAGCCGGTTCATTCAAGAGAGTATATCGAAAGTTTGCTACATAGCCTTTCGGATTATCCCGCAAAGGCAGTCGTGCTCACGGGCGTATCGTTTGACGGCGGCTCCATCGGCTGCGCCGTGCTCGACAAAAGCAGCGGTGATATATCATATGTTTTCTCAAAGAAGCTGCCGGGTATTTATTACGGCACGGGCGATATCTTCGCTTCCGCTTTGACGGGCGCTTATATGAGAGGCAGGAGCATTGTTGAGAGCGCCGACATTGCGACAAGATTTACCTTCTCCGCTATCGAGCGGACTTATATTGCCGGGACCGATCCCAGATTCGGGGTCAATTTTGAAGAGGGGCTCGGCGCATACATTAATATGTTAGGAGAGTAAGCATGAGCTTTGCCGACAAAGTTTTTATCGACACCTGTAAGGACATACTCCAAAACGGCACATGGGATACCGACTGCGATGTTCGCCCGAGGTGGGAGGACGGCACGCCCGCCCATACAATCAAAAAATTCGGCGTTGTCAATCGCTACGACCTGAGCAAGGAATTCCCCATCCTCACGCTCCGCAAGACTTTCATCAAGAGCGCCGTTGACGAGCTGCTTTGGATATGGCAAAAGAAATCCAACAATATCCACGACCTCTCAAGCCATGTCTGGGACTCATGGGCGGACGAAAACGGCTCGATAGGCAAAGCCTACGGTTATCAGCTCGGAGTTAAGCATCACTACAAAGAGGGCGACATGGATCAGGTAGACCGTGTGCTCTATGATCTCAAGCATAACCCTGCAAGCCGCCGCATACTCACAAATATATATGTTCACCAGGATCTGAGCGAAATGGCGCTTTACCCGTGCGCCTACAGTATGACCTTCAACGTGACGGGCAAGAAGCTGAACGCCATTCTCAATCAGCGTTCTCAGGATATGCTTGCCGCCAACATATGGAACGTGTGCCAGTATTCGGCGCTCGTGTGTATGTTCGCCCAGGTCAGCGGGCTTGAGCCGGGCGAATTCGTCCATGTCATTGCCGACGCTCATATCTATGACCGCCATGTACCGATTGTTAAGGAGCTTATCGAGCGTGAGCCTTACGACGCTCCCGAATTCATCATGGATAAGTCGATAGACGATTTCTATAAATTCACTAAAGACAGTTTTTCTCTTAAAAACTACAGATATCACGAATTTACTACCAAAATTCCGGTAGCGGTATAAAAGGAGAGATAACGATGAAAGCAATAGTGTGCGTAGACAAGAATTGGGGCATCGGCAATGCCGACAGCCTGCTTTTCCACATTCCCGAGGATATGGCGTTTTTCAAGCGCAAGACGATAGGGAATGTAGTTGTAATGGGTCTTGCCACTTTTCTCTCGCTTCCCGGTCAGAAGCCTCTTGCGGACAGAGTCAACATTGTTCTGAGCAATAAGGAGGATTGGAGTGCGCCCGGGGTCATCGTTTGCCACTCGATAGATGAGCTCTTTGAGCTACTCAAGAGATACGATACCAACACCGTCTATCTTTGCGGCGGTGCGTCGGTTTACGGGCAGTTGTTGCCTTACTGCGACACCGCCTATGTCACCAAGGTGGACGCTTCAAAGCCGGCGGATAAATTC
>ERZ857840.4486-NODE-4486-length-10666-cov-3.583451_pt1 | contig 10666 bp, 10 predicted proteins | sample MGYA00519760_ERZ857840 | MGnify/ENA primary metagenome ERZ857840 (study PRJEB31778, sample SAMEA3449371) | human gut metagenome | biome: human gut; feature: human-associated habitat; material: faeces | place: United Kingdom | collected 2010/2012 ... | reverse complement strand
TCAGAACGTCGTGAGACAGTTCGGTCCCTATCCATCGTGGGCGCAGGAGATTTGAAGGGAGCTGTCCCTAGTACGAGAGGACCAGGATGGACGCACCAAGGGTGTATCAGTTGTCGTGCCAACGGCACAGCTGGGTAGCCATGTGCGGAGCGGATAAACGCTGAAGGCATCTAAGCGTGAAACCGACCCTAAGATAAGATCTCCCACTCGCAAGAGGTAAGACCCCTGGAAGACTACCAGGTTGATAGGTCGGAGGTGGAAGCGCAGCAATGTGCGCAGCTGACCGATACTAATAGGTCGAGGGCTTGTTCAACACAAGACTCTGATTCAGGATTCCGAAGCGGATTACGGTATGCAGTTTTCAAGGTGTTTACACACCCCACTCTTCCGGTGGTTAAGCTGTGAGGTCCCACCTGTTCCCATTCCGAACACAGAAGTTAAGCTCACATACACCGACAATACTTGGCTGGCAACGGCCCGGGAAGATAGGCAGCCGCCGGATCCCTTTTAGAAGCGCTTCACTTGAAGCGCTTTTTTCGTTGTAGCCGCAGCAGCACTTTACGCATGCACAAAAGCCGCTCATGTTCCCCCAATGGGGCTGAGCGGCCTTTTAGTTCGTGCTGCTTTAATTCAGGTGTGCGCCTTTACTGTCGGATGCTGCTGCGCAGGGTCACATCGTGGGCGCCACCTTCTACAATGGAGGTGGAGGACACTAGGGTCAGGCGAGCTTCGCGCTGGAGAGACTGCAGATCTATGACGCCTACGTTGCACATGGTGCTTTTGACCTTATACAGGCTGATCTCTACATTATTGTGAAGCGTACCGGCGTAGGTAACAAAAGAGTCAACGCCTTCTTCAAAGGTTAAACGGTTTTCACCTCCCAGATCATACCGCTGCCAGTTTCGGGCTCGGTTGCTGCCTTCTCCCCAATATTCCTTCATAAACACGCCATTGACCAGTACTTTGTTGCTGGGGCTTTCATCAAAACGAGCAAAATACCGGCCCAGCATGAGAAAGTCAGCGCCCATGGCCAAGGCAAGCGTCATATGGTGATCATGCACAATGCCGCCATCGGAACAGATGGGCACATAGATCCCTGTTTGCTTATAATACTCGTCTCGGGCCTGCGCCACCTCAATAAGGGCGCTGGCTTGCCCGCGGCCTATGCCTTTTGTTTCCCGGGTGATACAGATGCTGCCCCCGCCAATACCTACCTTTACAAAATCGGCGCCTGCTCGGGCCAGGAACAGGAAGCCTTCCCGGCTGACCACGTTTCCCGCACCAATTTTAACTGTATTCCCATATTTTTCCCGCACCCATGCAAGCGTTTTTGCCTGCCAGCAGGTATATCCTTCAGAAGAATCTATGCACAACACGTCTGCACCTGCTTCCAATAAGGCGGGGATGCGCTGTTCGTAATCCCGTGTGTTGATGCCTGCGCCTACCCGATAGCGCTTTTTGTCATCCAGCAGCTCAAGAGGATTATCTTTATGAGAGGCGTAGTCTTTGCGAAACACAAAGTATTGCAGGTGGTTTTCACTGTCAATAATGGGCAGGGCATTCAGCTTCGGAAAGACTGATCCCCAGAGGAGCGGTGATGAGTCTGTCCATGGGCGTCATGAAGGAAGAAATCTTCTCCTCTCCGCTCATACGGGAAAGACGGTAGTCACGACTGGTGACCAGACCTAAAAGCTTTCCGTTGGGGGAGCCGTCCTCCGTAATGGCTATCGTGGAAAAACCATTCTTTTTCTTCAGGGCCAGCACATCCTTCAGCGTGTGTTCAGGCGTCAAATTGGAGGCAGAGACCACAAAACCCGCCTTGTAAGCTTTAACTTTGGCTACCATGGCAGCTTCATCTTCGATGCTTTGAGCGCCGTAAATAAAGGAGATACCGCCTTCTTTGGCAAGAGCAATGGCTAAAGTGTCATTGCTCACAGACTGCATGATGGCAGACACCAAAGGAATATTCATTTCCAAGGGGCAGTTCTCTTCCCCCTTGCGAAACTTGACCAGGGGCGTGCGCAGTGAAACATTGGCGGGAACACAGGTTTCATCCGTATATCCGGGGATAAGCAGATATTCACTGAAGGTGTGGCTGGGTTCCTGATAGTAATAAGCCATGGGCGGGTACCTCCTTGTTGCTGGATGCATGAAATTGTCTTATTATAGGCACAGATATGCTTTCTGTCAAATATAAAAAGGGATTCGGTTGAAAAAAACACCTACACATGATAGAATACCCCTATGAATACGGTCGTGGCCGGAACAAGGAGAGCTTTATGTATCGCAACATTGAAAAATCTACGGTTATGATGCTCAAGGATCAGATCCATTATCAGGATGGTCAGATCGTCAGCAAGACTCTTGTACAGAACAATAAGATCAGCATGACCCTGTTTTCTTTTGAAAAGGGAGAAGAGATCAGCACGCATGCAGCCGGCGGCGATGCCATGGTCATCGTGCTGGAAGGCACGGGCCGTTTTACCGTAGACGGTGTGGAGTATCTGGGTTCTGAAGGCCAGAGCATCATTATGCCCAAAGATATTCCCCATGCCGTTTATGGGCAGGAGCGTTTCAAAATGCTGCTGCTGGTTTCCTTCTAAAAGTGGATTTTTAACTCGAAGCCAGAGAACGTATGCAAGGCGGCAGAAGGCCGCCTTGCTTTGTGAAGCGGGAGAAGCATATGTTCCGGTGCGTGCTTCTCAGGGAAGCCGAAAAAAGTGACAGATGTCGTTTCGGTAACGAAGACACTCATATCTTCTGCAGGCCGGATTCCTTTCGGGAAAGACCCTTCAGGCACAGGCATACCGTCAGGGTAAAGAACAGGGCGGCAGCGGGGCTGTTGCCGACAAGGGTTCGGTTGCCATCGCCACGGTGAAGGGCGACATTCACGATATTGGTAAGAACATCGTGCGCATGCTGCTTGAAAACTACGGCTACACGGTATATGACCTGGGCCGTGATGTGGAGCCGCAGGCCGTGCTCGATTGCGTGCGCGAGCACGATATCAAGCTCGTGGGCCTCTCGGCGCTCATGACCACCACGGTGCGCGGTATGGAAGACACCATCGCGCTTTTGCGTGAGCAGGCGCCCGATGTGAAAGTGTTCGTGGGTGGTGCGGTTATTACCGCCGAATATGCTGAAATGGTCGGCGCCGACTACTACTGCAAAGACGCCGCCGAAAGCGCGAAGGTCTGCGGCGAGGTGCTAGGCGCATAAAGGCCGCACGTTCATGGGCGCGACTTCCATTGCCGCCTCGCGTTTGTGCGGGGAACTTGAGGTCGGGGCGTTACGCGTGTAAACCTTTTGCAAGAAAGCCGCTGGGGGATTATTGCCCCTGGCGGCTTGTTCTATAATCCACTCCTTCAGAAAGCGGAATGCGAGGCGGCGGTTCGCGCGGTGGAATGCTGAAGGCGATTCCCGAACGCGCCCGTTTGTCTTGCGCAGAGAAGAAGGGATGCGAAGGCGTGGCATCGAATGCTGGGAAAATAACGGCTCGCGAATGGGCGGCGATTATCTCGGTTGCGGCGGCGGCGTTCATATTCAACACGTCGGAATTCATGCCCATCGGCCTGCTCGTTGACATCTCGGCCGATTTTGGCGTGAATGAAGCGACGGGTGGCATTCTTATCACGGCATACGCGTGGGCGGTGTGTCTGTTGTCGGTGCCGCTTATGGTGGCGACATCGCGGTTCAGCTTCCGTCCGCTGCTTTTAGCAGTGGTCGGGGTGTTCGGCGTGGGGCAGCTCTGCTCGGCGCTTGCTCCCGACTATTTCCCGCTTATGGGTGCTCGCCTCATTGTCGCGTGCACGCATGCGATTTTCTGGTCTATCGCGCCTTCCATCGCGGCGCGTGCCGTCTCGCTCGAACATCGCTCGATTGCGCTTTCCGCCATCGTTACGGGCTCTTCAATCGCCCAGATTCTCGGTTTGCCCTTGGGACGCGTCATCGGCTTGGCGCTCGGCTGGCGCATGGCGTTCGCTTGCATCGCGGCGTTCACGGTTGCGCTGCTCGTGGTGCTCTTCTTCGCCGTGCCGAAAATGAGCGCGGGCGAGCCGTTTAAGGTAAGCCAGCTTCCCAGCCTGGTGAAAAACCCGGTGCTGCTGTCGCTGTTTGTGGGCACGGCCGTCATTGCCACGGCCTATTACACGGGTTACAGCTACGTGGAGCCCTATCTGCAGCAGATAGGCGGGCTTTCCGACGAGGCTATCACCACCTCGCTCATGATGTTCGGCGTGGCGGGCGTTATCGGCAGCTTTTTGTTCGCGCGCTTCTACGTGGGCAAGCGCCGGCGCTATTGGTACATTCGCGTCTCGCTCGCCGGCGTGGCGCTCGCGCTCGCGCTTATGATGCCCGCTGCGCTCGGCGGCATGGGCTCGGTGCTTGCGGTGTTCGTGCTGTGGGGCATTTGCGGCGTGTCATTCAACGTGGCCTACCAGTCTGAGATATTGCGCTTTGCGCCTCCGCATGCGGCGGCGGTCGCCACGGCCATTTACTCGGGCATCTTTAACTTGGGAATCGGCGGCGGCTCGGCGGTGGGCGGCGCGGTGAGCACTGCTTTCGGCATGGGGTCGGTGTGTTTCGCGGGTGCGCTCATCGGTGCTGCGGCGGTCGCGATCGCCTGCGTGTTCCTTATTCCCGCCATGCGTCGCACCAGGCCGGTCGAGTAGCGCGAAAGCAAGGGGGCGCATGCGTGAATGCGCCGGTTTGGACAAAGAAAAACATTTCGATAAAGGCCCGCATGCCACGTATCGCTTGCGCCCGCAAAATATCGTCTCGTATAAAAATTCGCCCGATAGTTGCAATTTCGTGTATGCTATCGGGCGTTTAGCATGTATGCGCTCGCAATTCGGTCGCTTTCGCACCGCTTGCAATGGGTGCTGTGGCGCTTTTGCCCGTAAGCCAATCGCGCTGCGCAATCGCCTTATATATAGGTAGGAAATCGGGAGGACTCGCTTTGAAGCTCGTCGTTACTGAGAAGAATATCGCCGCCCAGAAAATCGCCGATTTGCTGGGCATTAAAAAGCCGAAGGCCGACAAGGTCTACAACACGCCCGTCTACCGTTTCGAACTCGATGGCGAAGAATGGGTGACCATCGGCTTGCGCGGCCACATTCTCGAGCCCGATTTCGTTGCGCAAATCGTCTACAAGAAAACGAAGGGCTGGCAGGGCGTGACTGCCGACGGCGAAGTCGTGCCTGCCGATATTCCCGATTTTCTCGCGAAACCGCCGTACAAAACCAAGCGTAAGCCGTTTTTGGCCGATGGCGTCGCCATGGGCGCGTGGAAGATGGACGCGCTGCCGTATTTGGCATATGCGCCCATCGAGAAGCTGCCGAAGGAAAAGGACATCATTCGCAGCTTGAAGAACTTGGCCAAGAAGGCCGACGAAATCATTATCGCGACCGACTTCGACCGCGAAGGCGAGCTCATCGGTTCTGATGCGCTCGGCCAAATCAAGCAGGTGAACGACACCGCGCCGGTATTCCGTGCGCGCTATTCGGCCATCACGAAAGAGGAAATCACGCATGCCTTCACGAATCTCGTGAAGCTCGATGAAGATCTGGCCGCAGCGGGCGAGAGCCGTCAGGAAATCGACCTTATCTGGGGTGCGGTGCTCACGCGCTATCTCACTATCGTGAAATTCGCCGGTTACGGTAACGTGCGCAGCTCGGGCCGCGTTCAAACCCCGACGCTTGCACTCATCGTCGCTCGCGAGCGCGAGCGCATGGCGTTTGTGCCCGAGGACTATTGGGTGATCAAGGGCGACTTCCAGCATGCCGCCGACGAGTTCAGCGCTCCGCACGCGACGGCTCGCTTCAAGAGCGAAGAGGCCGCGAATGCCGTTATGTCCCATGTTGAGGGCCAGGCTTCCGGCGTAGTTTCCGCCATCGAGAAGAAAAAGCGCACGCAGGCCGCCCCCGTGCCGTTCAATACCACGTCGCTTATGGCCGCCGCAGCGAGCGAGGGCCTTTCTCCCGCACGCACTATGCGTCTGGCTGAAAGCCTGTACATGGACGGCTATATTTCCTATCCGCGTGTCGACAACACGGTGTATCCCGAATCGCTCGATCTCGAAGGCACGGTGAAAAAGCTCTCCGACGTTGCGGCGTATCGTCCGTATTGCCAGGAACTGCTGAAGCGCGGCAAGCTTGTTGCCACGCGAGGCAAGAAGGAAACGACCGACCATCCGCCTATTCACCCCACGGCTGCCGCCGACCCCGATAAGCTCGGCGCGCCTGAGTGGAAGCTCTATAACCTCATCGCCCGCCGTTTCTTGGCGACCCTTTCCGATGCCGCCGTCATCGAAGGCACGAAGGTGACCATCGAAGTGAACGCCGAGCCGTTCGCGGTGCGTGGCGACGTCGTCGTGAAGCCAGGTTTCCGCGCCATTTACCCGTACGGCATGAAAAAAGAAGAGCAGCTGCCCGCTCTTGCCGAAGGCCAAACAGTCGATTTCAAGGGCGCCGTATGCACCAAGAAGCAGACCGAGCCGCCGGCGCGCTATTCCCAGGGCAAGCTCATTCAGGAAATGGAGCGTTTGGGCTTGGGCACCAAGGCCACGCGCCATGCGATTATCGAACGCCTTTACACGGTGAAATACGTGCAGAACGACCCTATCGAGCCAAGCCAGCTCGGCATTGCCGTATGCGACGCGCTCGGCCAGTTCGCACCGCAAATCACGAGCCCCGACATGACGGCGACGCTCGAAGAAGATATGAATCAGATTGCCGCCGGCAATAAGACCCAAAAAGACGTGGTCGATTTGTCGCGCGACATCTTGAACGACGTGCTCAATGAGCTTTTGCCCCATCAGGAGCAAATTAAAGATGCCTTAGCCGACGCCGTGGCCGCCGACGCATATGTGGGACCGTGCCCGAAGTGCGGCAAAGACCTGCAACTGCGTGCGAGCCAGAAAACGCGTTCGATGTTCATCGGCTGTTCCGGTTGGCCTGAGTGCGATGTGACCTACCCGTTGCCGAAGGGCAAAATCGAAGCGGTCGAGGAAAAGTGCCCCGAGTGCGGTATGCCCCAAATCAAGGTGACCGCCTTCCGCAGCAAGCCGCGCATCCAGTGCATCGATCCGAATTGCCCCACGAATCACGAGCCCGATATCGTGGTGGGGAAGTGCCCGACGTGTGCCGCGAAGGGCCTCGACAAGCAGCTCATCGCGTCGAAGAACCCACGCACGCTCAAGCGTTTCATTCGTTGCGAGAACTATGAGGAATGCGAGACGAGCTATCCGCTTCCGCAATACGGCAAGCTCACCGCCACTGAGGAAACCTGCCCCGACTGCGGCGCGCCTATGGTAATCGTGACCACCGCGCGTGGCCCGTGGAAGCTGTGCCCGAACTTCAATTGCCCGGGCAAAGAGCGCGAAGCCGCTGAAAAGGCCGCGAAGGCCGAGGCGAAGAAGGCCGAAAAGGCCGAGAAAGCTGCAAAGCCCGCCGCGAAAAAGGCTCCCGCCAAAAAGACGGCCGCCAAGAAAACGACGGCGAAAAAAGCCGCTGCGAAGGAATAACGCACCCTGCTGTGGCCCTGGGTCTGCCGAAGGCATGCTCAAGGCCACAGCGAGCTACCGCTCACTTCGTTGCTATGCGCTCGCTTGGCGGCGCTTAATTATGAGATGAAAATCAAGAGTGAACGCCGACGGCCTCGTGCATGCCTTCGGCAGACCCAGGGCTAATTGTAACCAAATCGGCAGAATCGCTTCGACCCGGCGAGAGGGGAATGCGCCCGACCGTCGGTGTTCAAATTGCTTTTTATTCTAAAATGAAACACCGCCAAGCGAGCGCATAGTGAGCCGAAGGCGAACGGTAGCTCGCTGTGGTCGAGCGCATTCCCCTCTCGCCGGGTCTGCGTGATTCCGCAGGTCGGCTAACGTGCGAATTTTGTGAACTTCGCTTTCATACCCCCATTTCACTTCTAACTCCTTATAATTCTGCAGTTGCGTCCTGCTGTGTATGGATACACCCGGGCGCGTGGGAACGGAGTCGAGGGCGTGCACTCCAATAAGCGCCTCATTCGGCAATCGTTCCCGATATGTAAGTGGAACGCCTGGTACGTGCATGGAGTGGCACGCGAGCAGGCTTCCAAGGAAGAAAGGTTGTTTGATGGGAATCAAGCAATACAAGCCGACCAGCGCTGGTCGCCGCTTCCAGACGGTTTCGGATTTCGCCGAAATCACCTGCACGAAGCCCGAGAAGTCGCTGCTTGCGCCGCTGCCTAAGAAGGCCGGTCGCAACAACAAGGGTCGCATCACCACCCGTCATCAGGGCGGCGGCGTGAAGCGTCGTTACCGTATCATCGACTTCAAGCGCAACAAGGACGGCATCCCCGCCAAGGTCGCTACCATCGAGTACGACCCGAACCGTTCCGCCCGTATCGCTCTTCTCCATTACGTTGATGGCGAGAAGCGCTACATCCTTCACCCGAAGGGCTTGAAGGTCGGCGACATGGTTATGTCTGGCTCTGAGGCCGACATTAAGCCCGGCAACTCGCTTGCTCTGGCTGACATCCCTGTTGGTACCCTCATCCATGCAGTTGAGCTGCAGCCCGGCAAGGGTGCTGCGCTGGCTCGCTCCGCTGGTACTTCTATCCAGCTCATGGGTAAGGAAGGCAAGTACGCCATTCTGCGCATGCCCTCTTCTGAGATGCGCCGCGTGCTGCTCACCTGCCGCGCGACTGTTGGCGAAGTCGGCAACGCCGAGCATGCCAACATCAAGATCGGCAAGGCTGGCCGTAACCGCTGGAAGGGCATCCGCCCGACCGTCCGTGGTACGGTTATGAACCCGGTCGACCACCCGCACGGTGGTGGCGAAGGCAAGAACAAATCTTCGGGACGTCATCCTGTGTCTCCGTGGGGCAAGCCCACCAAGGGCCATCGCACCCGCAACCCGAAGAAGGCTTCGAGCCGCCTGATCATCCGTCGTCGCAAGAAGTAGCGCGAGCTAGAACGCTAAGGAGAAACCGTGAGCAGAAGTTTGAAGAAGGGTCCTTTCGTCGAGCCGCGTCTTCTCGGCCGCATTGCCGCGATGAACGAAGCTGGCGAAAAGCACGTCATCAAGACGTGGTCGCGCTCCTCGACCATCTTCCCCGACATGGTGGGTCACACCATTGCCGTGCACGATGGTCGCAAGCACGTGCCCGTATACGTTACCGAATCCATGGTCGGTCACAAGCTCGGCGAATTTGCGCCTACGCGCACGTTCAAGGGCCACGCCGACAAGAGCAAGAAATAAGTAAGGAGGCAGACCGCACATGGAAGCTAAGGCAGTCGCCAAGTATGTGCGCGTGAGCCCCCGCAAGGCTCGCGTCGTCATCGACCAAGTCCGCGGCAAGGACGTTGTCCGCGCCCGCGAAATCCTGCGCTTCTCGGAGCGCGCTATCGCCGAGACCATTGAGAAGGTTCTCAACTCGGCCGTGGCAAATGCCGAGAACAACCATGGCATGTCCACCGACAACCTGGTCGTGAAGGCCGCGTTCGTCGACGAAGGCCCCACGTTTAAGCGCATTCGTCCTCGTGCAAAGGGCTCTGCCGCTCGCATCCGCAAGCGCACCAGCCACATCACGATCATCGTTGCGCCGAAGGAGGCATAAAGCATGGGTCAGAAAGTTATGCCCACCGGCTTCCGTCTCGGCATCACCGAGGATTGGCGTAGCCGTTGGTATTCCGACAAGGACTACGCGAAGAACCTCGCTAACGACATGGAGATTCGCAAGTTCCTGGACAAGTATCTCGCCAAGGCTGCTGTTGCTAAGGTCGAGATCGAGCGCGCTGGCGACAAGGTGAAGGTCATCATCACCACCGCTCGCCCGGGCGTTGTCATTGGCAAGAAGGGCTCCGAGATTGAGCAGCTCCGCAAGGAACTCGCCAAAATCGTTGGCGGCCCGGTGAACATCGAGGTCATCGAGGTCAAGCGCCCCGAGCTCGACGCCAACCTGGTTGCCCAGTCCATCGCTGAGCAGCTCGAAGGCCGTGTCGCGTTCCGTCGCGCCATGCGCAAGGCTGTTCAGTCCGCTCGCAAGTCTGGCGCTCTGGGCATTCGTATCCAGTGCTCCGGTCGTCTTGGTGGCGCTGAGATGAGCCGCCGCGAGTGGTACCGCGAAGGCCGTGTGCCTCTGCACACCCTGCGTGCGAAGATCGACTACGGCTTCTGCACCGCTGCTACCACGATGGGTTCCATCGGCATCAAAGTGTGGATCTACCACGGCGAAAAACTCCCCGGTGGCAAGACTCCGCAGCCTGCTCTCGAGGGCAACTCTCGTCCGTCGCGCGGCCGTCGCGACCGCAATGATCGCAACGAAAGGGGTGCTAAATAATGCTAGCTCCTAAGCGCATTCGCCACCGCAAGGTGCAACGCGGCTCTATGAAGGGCAAGGCCAAGGGCTACACCCAGCTGCATCACGGCGAGTACGGCATCCAGGCTCTCGAGGCTCACTGGATCACCAACCGCCAGATCGAGGCCGCTCGTATCGCTATGACTCGTTACATGAAGCGTGGCGGTAAAGTTTGGATCACCATCTTCCCTGACAAGCCCATTACCCAGAAGCCGGCTGAAACCCGCATGGGTTCTGGTAAGGGTAACCCGGAAGCTTGGGTTGCTGTCGTCAAGCCCGGCCGTATCATGTTCGAGATCGGCGGCGTCGACGAGGCTACCGCTAA
>ERZ857840.4484-NODE-4484-length-10676-cov-2.854910_pt1 | contig 10676 bp, 8 predicted proteins | sample MGYA00519760_ERZ857840 | MGnify/ENA primary metagenome ERZ857840 (study PRJEB31778, sample SAMEA3449371) | human gut metagenome | biome: human gut; feature: human-associated habitat; material: faeces | place: United Kingdom | collected 2010/2012 ... | reverse complement strand
TACTTGATGTTATTGCCATAGATAAAAGTACTGAAATAATTATGATAATAATTACTACAACTATAATATTATAAATACTTTGTCTGAAGTTTTTAAGAATCTGTGCATTTAACTGTCCACATCTTTCAAGTTCAAGACTCAATAATTTATTACAGTTATTAGATAAATATTCAGCAGTATTTACCATTGAATAAAATTTAGTATCACCTGCAAGTGAAAATGTGTCATCACAAAGAGCAAGACCTTCTTTATAACTTTCAATATAATTGTTAAGAAGATTCTCAACGACTTCTAACTGCTCTACTCTCTTATCACCTTTGTCAGTATCACTTTCTATATTTTCCCTGACAGCTTTAATCTTATTCTGCATTGTAACAATTATCTCTGTCTCACCTGACTGGTCTATATTCTTACTGACAACACAATAGCCTAAAATTCTGTTTCCCTGTGCCTGTGTCTCGTCCATGATGTAACGGATACTGTCAAGATTCTCAAGGACTTCATTATATGTAGAAATATAATTGCTTGATGATTTTATTGAAATAACCATAGGAATTGCAATTGCACAAATCAGCACAAGTGCCATAACCTGAACTCGTACTCCAATTTTAACTTTTGAAATCAGTTTTGTTAATTTCGATATTTTTCTTTCGGTTTTCTTATTATCTGCCATACTACATCCCTCCTTTTATTCACTTACCAAATCTTTATGATTTTCGATGTACTGTTTAACTGCTGATACATCACTCTTTACAATTGTATCAAGAGGAATTGTAACCTTGTTCTCAACTTCTTCTCCCTTAGCTGCTTTAACACCATTAACAACAGCCTTATATCCCATATTATATGGAAGCTGTGTAGTAACTGCCTGGAGATTTACTTCATTTCCAAGCATATCATTTGCAAGCTCCATACTCATATCTGTACCCATTACAATTATATCACTGTTTCCTGAACTCTTAACAGCATCTACGGCACCTAAAAGTGCACTCTGATTCCATGCCCATATCATAGTAGCATCACTGTTTTTCTTTAATAAATCTTTTGTAATACTTTCAGCATCTTCTCTTGCTTCTGCTTCCTGCTCGGCAACTATATTAACTGTTCCCTCATCTACAAGATCCTGAATTGATGCCTTAAATCCGTCACATCGGGCAATTCCAATTTCGTATGATGTATTTGTAAGAAGTATTATATTAACACTGTCCAAATTATTAGTCTTAATATATTCTGTAACATAATCTCCTGTATCTCCGCCAAGTGCTGTTGAATCAACACCAACTTCTGCAGTTACAGGCATATTAACTGTAGTATTCCATGTAATAATAGGTATACCTGCATCTTTAACCTTCTGAAGTGATTTAGCGCTTACTTCATAGTCAATAGGTGAAATAATAAGTACATCAATACCTTCATCAAGAAGCTTATCAATATTCTGAGCCTCTATATCAGTGTCGCTCTCTGAATCAAGCATTTTAAGAGTAACTCCCAAATCATTTCCTGCATTTTTAATTCCATTCATAACTTCAGAAAACCATTCACCATTCATACCCATATTAACAGAACCTACAACAATATCCTTATTTCCCGAAGTATCACTTCCAGCTTCTTTCACAATACTGTCATTAAATTCTTTTGCCTGTTTTGCAATATCATCTTCCCCGGAAGCCCCCTTACTCCCACATCCGCTAAGCATCATCATTGACATTAATGCTGCCGATACGCATATAGTTTTCAATAATTTTTTCATGACACGCATGCCATTTTTAATTTTTCTCTCCATTGTCGCTTCCTCCTTGTCATTTGATTTATCTATTATAACACATTACAACAAATTTTAATAGTTTTATTGTATTATTTTTTGATCTTTTATCAATTCTGCACAATTTATTATTTTAGCAAAATGGACTTTGGCTTATTGCACGCAAAAAAGAAGAACTACTAATTATCTCTAATCAATAGTTCTTCTTTTCATATACCGGTTATAAGACAATCAATACTTTAAATACTAAATGTTTGATTTTCCCAATTTTGATATATCTGTATAACATGATACAATATTCTAGAATAACGATTTCTAAATAACTATACCATTTACATAGGATATCTTTCTGAGAGTGCATGTCAAAAAACGTAGGCGTAGCAGGCTACGCTGAGGATTTTTGATGTGTGCTATCGGAAAAATAGACAAATGATATGGTGTAGTTAATTTAAAATTGTTATACAAGAATTATTTGATACCCACTACAACTTTCAAAGCTTTCTGTGCATCTGTAAGTTTAATTGAACCATCTTCGTCAAAATCTGCTATTGCAAATTTTAATTCCTTGCTCAGCTGTTCTGATTAAATATTAATACTTATCAAACCCTTCTCCAAGTGATATTGTTCTTGCCGGATTATCATTTGAAGAATAACTGTCTGATTCATATCCACCGTAATAATTATCTGTCATTTTAAGGCGGAATCGGTTAATCATTTCTCTTAATCTTACTGACTGGTTAGAAAGTTCTTCACTTGCGGCTGCACACTGTTCACTTGTTGCAGAGTTAGTCTGAACTACCTGGGAAACCTGTGTGATTGCCTGGTCTATCTGGGCAACTGCTGTTGCCTGTTCATTAGATGCAGATGCAATATTGCTGATAATATCAACAATCTGTTCTACTGCTGCCACAATTTCTTCTAATGCCTGTGCTGTCTCTGTTGCAAGAGCAGAACCATGCTCAACTTTACGGATTGAATCTTCAATCATTTCTGCTGTTTCGCTTGCTGCTGAAGCACTCTTTCCTGCAAGATTTCTTACTTCTTCTGCTACTACTGCAAAGCCTTTACCATGACTTCCAGCTCTTGCAGCTTCAACTGCTGCGTTAAGTGCAAGGATATTTGTCTGGAATGCAATATCATCGATAACTTTAATAATTTTCGAAATATTTTCTGATGATTCGTTTATTTCTGTCATTGCACAAATCATGTCTTTCATCTGTCTGTCGCCCTGTTTAGCATCGTTCTTAGCTTCAATTACCAAATTATTTGCTTCATTAGCTTCTTCTGCATTCTTTCTTGTTCTCTCTGCAATGTCGTTAATTGATGCCGTAATCTGTTCTATAGCACTTGCCTGTTCTGTAGAACCCTGTGCAAGTGACTGGCTTGCACTTGCTACCTGCTCTGAACCTGTAGTTACCTGTGCTGATGATTCTCTTATGCTTGAAAGGATTGCATTATTGTCATTTATAAGTTTATTTAAAGCATTTCCAAGAACATCTTTAGATGAACGCGGAACAACTGAAACAGTCAGATTACCCTGTGCGATTTCTGTTGCAACATGTGCCTGCTCTTTAGTAACATCTACAAGTTTGTTGAAATCATCTACTAAATCACCTAATTCATCATTGTTTATCTTTTCAATCTCAACATCAACTTCACCAAGAGTAAGTTTGTCGAATCCCTCTGTAAGTAATCTGACTGGTTTTCTGATTGCATATTGAATTGTAACATCTATTATCAGACCTAATATAGCAGCAATAATGCCTAATACAGAGATAAATATCATCAGATTAGTAACCTTTGCATCTTTATCCTCACGTTCCTGCTGTGCTGTATCATCAAGTTCTTCTAATAATGTATCTACCTGTCCGTCAAGAGATTTGGCCTGATCAATTATTTCACTTGTAAGTAATGTCTTAGCAGAATCAAAATCATTTTTCTGTACATATGCAACACATTCCTGTACTGATGAAATGTATGTTGTCATTCCACTCTTAATTGTATCATATAAATCATTAATGTCTCCATCATTTAAATCAGCTTCTTCTTCAAATTCAGAAGTATGTTCTGAAAGTTCTGTAATTACATCTGATATTCTTGATATATCATCTGCACATGAAGAAACATCTGTCTGATGTACATAAAGCATGTTTCTAAGTAAAAATTTCAATTCCTGATAATCTGCATATGCCCTGGTTATGTCTGTTGATGCAACTCCATACTCACTATAAAGTTCATCTTTTTCTCGTGATACTCTCTTTACAACAAGAACCGACATCATATTGCATATTAAAATAAGTACGATAAGTATCAGAAAACCACCGGAAACTCGAGTTCTTAATTTCACATTCTTAGTCATATTTTTTCCTCCCTATTCTTCTTCCATCATTTCTTCAAATGCATTTAAGTCTTCATCATTAATAAGTTTATCAGGGTCAAGTAAAAGCTTAACTTCATCTTTGACCTTACCAATACCATATACATATTTATTAGCAGCATTTTCCCTGTGTCCTATTGACGGCGGAGGTGTTATGCTCTCCTGCGGTATGGTTACTACATCAGCTATCTTCTCAACAATAAGCCCTACAACCGTAGATTTAACTTCAATAACTATTATACATGTTCTGTCTGTATATTCAACCGGTTCTTGTTTAAATCTGAGTCTTACATCAATAACAGGAATTATCTTACCACGAAGATTGATAAGACCTTTTATGTAATCCTCGGTCTCAGGGACTTCTGTTATCGTCTGAAATCCTATAATTTCATTGACACACTGAATTCCAATTGCAAAATACTCATTACCTGACTTAAAAGTCATATACATGTCTTTCTGAGTATCTTCTTCCAACTCTTCATTTTCTAATACTTCATCGCTCATCAGCTACTCTCCTTTCGGCTCTTTAGTAATTAATCCTCCGGCATCAAGTATCAAAGCAATGCTTCCGTCACCAAGCTGTGTACAGCCTGAGAGACCCTGTATCTTCTTAATGTAAGAAGGAATAGGTTTAACAACTATCTCCTGTTCACCAACAAGCCAGTCAACAAAAAGACATACAACTCTTCCTTCATGCTCAAGCACTACTACAATACCATCGTCTATATTATCTACGCCTTCCGACAATTCAAATACTTCTTTAAGCCTGATAACCGGGAAACATTCTCCCCTTATCATAATATATTCTTCACCGTCCGGTTCCTGAACCATCATACCGGAATTTGCATTAACAAACTCTTTAACTGCTCCTGTTTCTATGACAAATTTAGAATTTCCAACACTCATTACAATACCATCAATTATCGCAAGTGTAAGTGGAATTTTGAGTGTCATTGTTGAACCCTGACCCTCAACACTGTCAATTTCAAGACTGCCTCCTACGGACTGGATATTCTTGACAACAACATCCATTCCAACACCTCGTCCTGAATATTCTGTTACCTTTTCTTTGGTAGAAAATCCTGCATAAGTGATAAACTGGTATACTTCTTTATCAGACAACTGAGCTGGATTTTTGTTACCAAGCAATCCATTTTCTTTTGCCTTCTTTAATATTTTTTCTCTGTTTAAACCTTTTCCATTATCTGTAACTGAAATCCAGACTTTACCGCCTTCATTCTTGGCGAGAAGAGTAATTTTTCCTTTTTCTTCTTTTATTTTTTCAATACCATGGTCAACTGAATTTCTGATAAGATGCATAAGTGGGTCTGATATATGCTCTATAATATTCTTATCAACTTCTGTATCTTCACCTATAATTTCCAAATCAATTTCTTTGCCTAATTTCTTTGACACATCAAAGACGATTCTGTTCATCTTCTGAAAAGTATTTTTAAGCGGAATCATTCGCATTGACATAATAACTTCCTGAAGCTCGGAAGAAATTTTTGACAACTGGTTTGCTGCCTTTTTGAAATTAGTCAAATCAAGGTCCGGTACCTGTAAATCAGGATTCTGCAAAACAACCGCCTGTGCAATTACAAGCTCTCCTATTAAATCCATAAGCATATCCATCTTGTCTATACTTACTGATATGAGGCTCTGTTTATGCGCATTCGCTTTAGAACGTCCCATCTGTTTTGGTTTGCCGGGAGCTTTATCCCTGATGACATAATCACCTGGCGCAGGTCCTTTTTTCTTTTCTTCTGTTTCTCCTTTAGTATCTTCTTTGGCCGGTTCTGGTATGGCCTTATTTACAGGCGGAGTCTGCGGTTCAAACCCAAACATAAATTCCTGCTCGGAAATCTCATCTATATCAAGACTTTCAACACCTGAACTATGATCTATCAGCTTTAACAATTCATCTTTATCAACCTGAGTCTGGATTAACATTTTAAATCCATGCTCTAATATGTAATTTCCACTATCCTCATTTGAAACAATATCGTCCGGCTGATAAAGTAAATCTTCCGCCACCTCTTTCAATGAAAATACGGCTGTATATGCGCGAAGATTACTCATCTGGGTATCCTGCTGATACTTTATAAATACCCTGTAGTATTTCTTTTCATTAGTAGCCATTGGCGCAATGTAAAATTGCTTAGGCTCTTCATAGACATTCTCCGGCGGAGCCTTTTTCCCCTCGCTTGAATCAATATTTTTAATCTTATTTAAAAATGCATCAACCTCTGCGATTATTTCTGATGGGTCGCCATCAGGAGATTCTCCATCCTGAATTTTATCCATTTCTCCCGTAATAAAATCAAGTACGGAAAAAATATGATCTACCAACTCACCATGTGGCACATTGTCTGGTTTTGACTCCCTGATATAATAAAATACATCTTCGAGTTTATGAGATATTTTTGTAATATTGTCATACATCATAATACCGGACGAACCTTTTATTGTATGCATAATTCTAAATATTTCATTAACGGACGCTTCATCAAAACTGTCTTCGTCCTTCTTTTCCAATACAATTTCCTGTAAATTTTCCAAGAGCTGTGTATTTTCATACAAAAACACATCCAGCATATCATCTGTATTGAAACCATCTGCCATTTAATTCTGCCTCCTTCCTTAAGTCAAAAAATAATATATACTTACAGCACTTAATGCTGTAAGCTTAAATAAGTTCAAGTTTTTTTAATACCTGCTCGAACTTCACCCTGTTAATTGGTTTTCCCGAATATACCGTACAGCCCAGGTCAAATGCCATTTTAACATTTTTCTCTTCATTAAGTGCTGTTGTCATTATTATCTTAGCCATATCTTTTTCTGGTATATTTCTCTCTTTCTCGAGGTCACGGATTGCTTTAAGCGCCTGATAACCGTCCATTACAGGCATCATAACATCAAGGCACACTAAATCATACCCCTCATCACTTTCAAGAGCCATCAAAAAAGCATCAACTGCCTCCATTCCATCAACTGCAATATCGCAGTCACCATATTGCTCCAAAAATTTTGACATGAATTTTCTTGTTGCAAAATCATCTTCTGCCAATAATATTTTCATACAAATCTCCTTCCTGTCACATACAACAACCCTTATGCTGTCTGCGAGCTATTCTGTATTATAATTTAAAAGTGCATATATCTTGTTCGGAATTTCTGTAAGTCCAACCTGATACTTAACTGCACCTATATCATGTGCTACTTTAGGCATTCCATAAACTACACAGCTTGCCTCATTCTGACCTATAGTCTGCGCTCCTGCCCTTCTCATTTCAAGAAGTCCCTGCGCACCATCTGAACCCATTCCGGTAAGCAGTACCCCTATTGCCTTTCTTCCAGCACATTTTGCAACCGATTTAAACATCACATCTACAGACGGACAATGTCCGTTTACTTTCTGTGTACCTTTACATTCTACCTGATACACTCCGTTTATTTTGACAATATGCATCTGTCTGTCACCCGGAGCTATCAAAATCTGTCCGGGCATTACCCTGTCACCGGTCTGTGCCTCTTTGGCAGCCATTTTACACTGCTCATTTAACCTGTTTGCATACATTCCGGTAAATCCCGGAGGCATATGCTGTACTATAACAATTCCGGGAGTATTTCTCCCAAGATTCTTAACAACTTCAAAAATCGCTTCAGTTCCACCTGTAGATGCTCCAATTGCAATTATTATGTCACTGTTATTTCCTGTAATACTAAAATTATTGTTAAATGTTGTTGCAGACTGCTTAAAACTTCCCACCTTAACGGTAGATGCAATCTTTATTTTAACAACAAGCTCTTTTATAATAAACTGTTCTATCTGATGCAAATCTATACTTGAGGGTTTTTTTAGAAAATCAACAGCTCCGGCTGCTCTTGCTTCCTGCTCATATCCGGCAGTTTCACCAAACACTATCGTTGCCACAGGATATTGCGGCATAAGTTTTCTTAAAAACTCAATTCCATTCATTCTTGGAAGTTCAACACCAAGCACCATAACAGCCGGGTCAAATTTCAAAATGGCATCTCTTGCTTCAATTGGATCTCTCACTGCAGCAACAACTGTAACTGCAGGGTCATTTCTTAGAACATTGGTTATCAAATCTCTGAATACAGGAGAAGCATCAACTATTAAAACCTTTATGCTCCGCACGACTATACCTTCTTTCTATTTACGGTATACTGATGGTCTTACAAACTTAAATGAAGTATTCGGTCTGTAAAGTGCCTCTGAAGCACCTATAAATAAATACCCACCCGGAACCATCACATCATATATCCTGTCAATCAGATTTCTCTTTGTCTCATCATCAAAATATATCATAACATTTCTTAAAAATACGACATGAAGAGGCCTCTTAAACGGTAATGGCTCCATTAAATTAAACTGTCTGAATATTACTTCATCTTTAAGTTCCTGTTTTACCTGATACTCGTCCTGATTAAGCATTTTAAAATATCTCCTGCGCCAGTTCTCCGGCAGCGGAGCTATCTGTTCCTTAAGATAAATGCCTTTCTGTGCATGTTCAAGAACTCTTGTAGATAAATCTGTTGCAAGAACTCTTGTATCCCACATATTGTGCTCCAGTCCAAAAAAATCTTTAAGCACCATTGCTATTGTATATGGTTCTTCACCTGTAGAAGATGCCCCGCACCATATGTGCAGATCTCTTCTGTTCTTCTCTTTTTCCTTTAATTCCGGTAATACAACTTTCCGCAGAAAATCAAGATGTTCAAATTCTCTCATAAAATATGTATGGTTGGTTGTCAAAATATTGATAAGCTCTTCTGCCTTTTTCTTTGTAATGTCACTCTCGACTTCATTCATATATTCATTATAACTGTTATACCCATTCTGTACGAGATAATTTGTAAGCCGTCCTTTTATAAGAACTCTTTTCTGGCTAAGGTCTATTCCGCTTGTATTTTTTACATATGTAACTATTCTTTGAAATTCTACATCTGTCATATGTAATTCATCCTATTCTGTCTTCTAATCTGTCTTCAATCGCATGCATATCTTATTAAATATCTCAAATATATCAGGGTCAAATTCTGTCCCTGCACCTTCTGACATTATCCTGCGGCACTCATCATCACTAAACGCATCTTTGTAGCAGCGTTCACCATGAATTGTATCGTAAACATCCAAAATATGCACAATTCTTGCTGAAAGAGGAATTTCTTCGCCTTTAAGACCTTTTGGATAACCGGTTCCGTCCCATCTTTCATGATGAAACTCTGCAATATCAATTGCCATCTTCAAAAATTCATTCTCTGAAGTTTCTTTTGCTATACTTCTCAAAAGTCCTGCACCCTTTTCAGAATGCTTTTTCATTATTTCCATTTCTTCATCAGTAAGTTTATCCGGCTTCAACAATACATTGTCCTGTATAAAAATCTTACCTATATCATGCAGTGTCGCAGCCACTTCAATACTTTCGATAAACCAGTTAGGTATTCTCTTCTCAAACTTAGGGCTGAACTGAAGACTCTGTGCAAGTATGCGGCTATTGTACTGCATATTAGCAATATGATTTTCTGTATGGGAATCTCTGCCTTCTGCAACTTTTGCCAGGGCAAATAGAAGCATCTTCTTTTCTTCTTCTATTTTATAATTCTGCTCCATTACAATTTTATTAAGCTTTGCATTATATTGGGTAAGCTGCTGCTGCATTTCATACATTTTAAGCTGCAGACCAACTCTGGCAATTACCTCGGAACGTTCAAAAGGCTTTGTTATATAGTCAACTGCTCCAGCTTCAAATCCTCTCTTTTTATCCTCAGCGTCCATTGAAGCTGAAATAAAAATAACCGGTATATCCCTTGTTCTGACATTCTTTTTAATTTCCTGGCAAAATTCAAAACCGTCCATATCCGGCATCATTGCATCAAGCAGAATAAGCGAAGGAGTTTCCTCTTCATTTAAAGCCTTTATTGCCGCTTTGGCACTCTGAAAATTTACAGTAGTGTATCCCATGCTCTCAATTACCGAGCCCAGTAGTCTCAGATTAATCCTCACATCATCTATAATCATTACTTTGATGTTATGCCTGCCGCCTGTTTCAATCATAGACTCCCTCCTGTATCATTTACTTTAGACTCATATAATTCTTTTAACTGTTCATATGCCTTAACTGATTTTTCATAATTTTCTTTTCTTATTGCCATCTCTACCCTTACGACAGCCCTTCGAAAATCATCTCCCAGCTCAGAGCCTAAATTCTTAATGTTTATGGCAAACTGTTCTGCCTTATCCCATGTCTCCAAATCTATACATAAAACCAGCTTTTCTAAAGTTGATATTATTTCCTTATTAACATCTACCTCAGTATAATTCAGATAATCGGTTGAATTATATTCCTCTAAAGCACCTGTATATGTGATTTCTTCAGTATTTTTAACTATGACATTGCTGTCTTCTCCGGCTTTCTTAAGCCTTACCGAAAAAGAAAATTCGCTTCCCTTTCCTTTTTCACTCTGAACATATATATTACCTTTCATAAGTTCTACCAGCTGTTTGCA
>ERZ857840.4478-NODE-4478-length-10686-cov-8.389709_pt1 | contig 10686 bp, 7 predicted proteins | sample MGYA00519760_ERZ857840 | MGnify/ENA primary metagenome ERZ857840 (study PRJEB31778, sample SAMEA3449371) | human gut metagenome | biome: human gut; feature: human-associated habitat; material: faeces | place: United Kingdom | collected 2010/2012 ... | reverse complement strand
GAGCTGCCCGAGTTCTCCCGCGAGAGCCTCGAAGTGCTGCGCCAGCCCCTCGAGGACGGCTGCATCACGGTCAGCCGAGCCGCCGGAAGCGCCACTTATCCCAGTCGCTTCCAGCTCGTCGCCGCCATGAACCCCTGCAAATGCGGCTACTACGGCCACCCTACCCGGGCCTGCACCTGTTCGCCCAGCGCGGTGCGGCAGTACCGCAGCCGGGTGTCCGGCCCGCTGCTGGACCGCATCGACCTCTGCGTCGAGATGGACCCGGTGGCCTTCGATGAACTGCATGGCGCTGCCCCTTCCGAGAGCAGCGCCGAGCTGCGGAAACAGGTCCTTGCTGCCCGGGCCATCCAGGCCCAGCGGTACGCTGCTCCCGGCTACGAGGATGTGCGCTGCAACGCCCAGCTCACCGCCGGGCAGGTGCGGCGCATCTGCCGGATGACCCCCGCTGCCGAGCAGCTCCTGCGGGCCTCCTACGAGACGCTGGGCCTTTCGGCCCGCGCCCACGACCGTATCCTCCGGGTGGCCCGCACCATTGCCGACCTCTCCGGCAAGCGCCTCCTCGACGAGGATTCGCTGCTCGAGGCTCTGCAATACCGTGCGCAGGAAAAGGTCGATCTGACGTTCTGATACAGACAAAAATCCCCCGGATGGACCGGGGGATTTTTTGCGTTATAAAACTTTTAGAATCTTCTCCACGCATCGGGCAGGAAGAGCACCAGCATCGGGAAAATTTCCAGACGACCGGCCAGCATATCGAAGATGAGCACCAGCTTTGCGAAGTTGGAGTAGGCCCCGAAGTTCATCATGGGACCCACCTGATTGAGGCCGGGGCCGATGTTGTTCAGGGTGGCGGCGACGGAGGTGAAGTTCGTCACCATGTCAAAGCCGTCCAGACTGACAAGCATGAAACTCGCCGCAAAGATGAAGATGTAGGCCGCCAGAAAGACGTTGGTGGTGCGGATGGTCTCATGATTGACCAGCTTGCCGTCCATCCGGACAGGGGCCACCACCTGCGGGTGGAGGGCCTGCTTCAGCTCCTTGCCCAGCGTCTTTCCCATCAGGAGGAAGCGGCTGACTTTGATGCCGCCGCCGGTGCTGCCCGCGCAGGCACCCACGAACATCAGCAGCACCAGCACCTCTTTTGCCAGCGTGGGCCAGAGGTCGAAATCACAGCTGGAAAAGCCGGTGGTGGTAATGATGGAGCCGACCTGGAAGGCCGCATGGCGCAGCGCCTCGCCGAAAGTGCCGTAGAGGCTGCGGATGTTCACCGTGATGACGGCCACCGCCGCCAGAATGATGGCGAAATAGGCGCGGACTTCCTCGCTGGACGCTGCGCGGCGGAAGCGGCGCAGCAGCAGCAGGAAATACGCGTTGAAGTTGACGCCGAAGAGGATCATAAAGATGGTCACGACCCACTGGATGTAGGGCGAGAAGCTGGCAAAGCTGTCGTTCTTGAAGCCGAAGCCGCCAGTACCCGCCGTGCCAAAGGCCGTGAGCAGAGAGTTGAACACATTCATTCCGCCCGCCAGCAGGAAGCAGAACTCCACCACCGTGAGCGCGAAATAGATGCCGTACAGGATCTTGGCCGTAGACTGCACCTTCGGCACCAGCTTGTCCACCTGCGGGCCGGGGCTTTCCGCCTTCATCAGGTTGACGTGGGAGCCGCCGGTCAGGGGCAGCAGGGAGAGCAGGAACACCAGAACGCCCATGCCGCCGATCCAATGGGTGAAGCTGCGCCAGAACAGGATGCCATTGGGCAGGCCCTCCACACCGGGCAGGATGCTGGCACCGGTGGTGGTGAAGCCCGAAACGGTCTCAAACATGGCGTCCACAGGGTTCGGGATGCAGCCGGTGAGGACGAACGGCACTGCACCCATGATACTGATGGTGATCCAGCTCAGGGCGGTGGCCGCAAAGCCCTCCCGCATATAGAACACCTTGCTGCGGGGCTTGATGGTCCGCAGGGCAAAACCCAGCGCCGCACTGATGGCCGCCGTCAGCAGGAACACGCCCATGACGGCCCACTCGGCGTAGATGAGGCTCGTCACCGCCGGGAGCAGCAGCAGTGTACCCTCTATCATCAGAATGTAGCCCAGCAGACGAAAGACGATCGCATAATTCATACGTCCTGTCCCCCGTTACTCTTCCACGATGTCCCGCAGGTCGTGCAGGCCGTGTTCCAGCGTGACGACGATGACGTTGTCGCCCACATGGATCTGGTCGCCGCCGCGGGGGATGAGGATATGGTCGCCGCGGGTGATGCAGCAGAGCAGCAGATTCTTTTTCAGATGCAGCTGGCTCAGCGGCACGCCGGTGGCCCGGCTCTCCTCATGGACAGTGAATTCCAGCGCTTCCACGCGGTCGTCGAGGATGCGGTAAAGGGTCTTGATGTTGTTGCCGGCCTCGTTCTGCAGGGCGCGGACGTACTGCACGATGTAGTCGCAGGTCATGTACTTGGGGTAGACGATGCTGCCCAAATCGAGCCCGGCCAGAATATCGTCGAACTCGAGGCGGTTGATCTTCGTGACCAGCTTGCCCTTGGAGTGCTTTTTCGCAAACAGGGTCAGCAGCACGTTTTCTTCGTCGATGTTGGTCAGAGCCACGAAGGCTTCGGTGGATTCCAGACCTTCCGAGAGCAGGAAGTCGCGGTTGGAGCCGTCCTCGTTCAGTATCTGTGCCTCAGGCAGGGACTCGGCCAGAACATTGCAGCGGGCCGGGTCCCGCTCGACGATGCGGACGCGGACGTGATTTTCCAGCAGCTCCTGGCTCAGATAATAGGCGATAGCACCGCCGCCCACGATGAGGGCGTTGCGCACCGGCCGCACCGGCATATTGATACGCTGGAAGAACTCGTGGGCCTTCTCCTGCGTGGCGAGGAAGGTGACCTGGTCGCCGTTCTGCAGCACAAAGTTACCGTTGGGGATGATGACCCCACCGTTACGCTCCACCGCGCAGACCAGAATGTCGCTCTTGAGGCGGGTGGGGATCTCATGGATGGCCACGCCGTCCAGCCCCTGCTGCTCGGTCAGCGCAAACTTGATGAGCCGCACACGTCCGCCCGCGAAGGTATCGATCTTGCTTGCGCCCGGGAAGCGCAGCAGATGGGAAATTTCCTTTGCCGCTGCCATTTCGGGGTTGATGATGGCCGAGATACCGATCTGCTTCTTGATAAAGTCCAGCTCATGGCTGTAAGACGGGTTGCGCACGCGGGCGATGGCGTGGCATTGGCCCGCCTTTTTGGCGAACATGCAGCACAGCAGGTTCAGCTCGTCCGAGCCTGTGACTGCGATGAACACGTCCGCTTCCTCCACGCCCGCCTCGGACAGGGTGGTGATGGACGAGCCGTTGCCGAGAATGCTCATCACATCGTAGGACTCCCCGATATGCTCCACACGTGCCTTGTTCGTATCGATAACGGTCACGTTATGACCCTCTTCACTGAGCTGCCGCGCCAGCGCTGTGCCGACCTTGCCGCCGCCCACCAAAACGATCTTCATAGAATAACCCTTTCTCTTCTCCTGCGCCGTCTGGGCGCTATTGAGTAGATTATACCACATCTCGGGCAAAACATCTACAAAATCAGCCCTTCTGTCGGCTTTATCCAACCACAAAGCGCAGTTTTGGCGGAAAAACGGCCCCGGAACACACAGATCCCGGGGCCGTTCTCAGCGATTCAGGTATTTCAGTACCGCTCCACGCCGTCCTTGGTGACGAGGGCGTAGACCAGCGGGGCTTCCTCGGGCTTTTCGGAGCCGTAGACGAGGCCGCTGCGGTACTCGGCGGCGGCAGCGTCGAACTTATCCGCCGCGCCATAGAAGGTGGCGAGGCTCTCGCCCTTGTGGACGTAGTCGCCGCGCTTCTTGTGGAGGGTGATGCCGGCGGCGAAGTCCAGCGGGTCGCCCTTCTTCTGACGGCCTGCGCCCAGCAGAACGCTGGCAGAGCCGATCTTCTCGGCGTCGTTGGCGACGATGTAGCCGTCCTCTTCGGCCAGCAGCTCATAGCTGGCGGCGGGCTTCTCGAAGAGGCTGTAGTCGTCCAGAACGCGGGTATCGCCGCCCTGAGCCGCGAACATCTCCTTGCACTTTGCAAAGGCAGAGCCGTCTGCGATAACTGCTTCGGCCATGGCGCGGCACTCGGCGGGAGACCCCTTATCGGCCAGCACCAGCATATTCGCAGCCAGCTGCAGGCACACCTCGGTCAGGTCGGCGGGGCCGTGGCCCTTGAGCACGTCCATACTCTCCATGACCTCGAGGCTGTTGCCAATGTTGTGGCCCAGCGGGGTGTCCATATCAGTGATCATAGCAGCGACGCGGCGGCCATGATGGGTGCCGATGGAGACCATCAGCTTGGCCAGCTCGATGCTCTGCTCCACGGTCTTCATGAACGCACCGGTACCGGTGGTGACGTCCAGCAGGATAGCGTCCGAGCCGGAGGCCAGCTTCTTGGACATGATGCTGGACGCGATGAGAGGGATGCAGCTGACGGTTGCGGTGACGTCGCGGAGGGCGTACATCTTCTTATCTGCCACGGCGATGCCCTCGCTCTGGCCGATGACCGACAGGCCGATCTTATTCACCTGTGCAAAGAACTCGTCCTGCGAGAGGGCGGTCTTTGTGCCGGGGACGCTCTCCATCTTGTCGATGGTGCCGCCGGTGTGGCCGAGGCCGCGGCCGCTCATCTTGGCAATTTTGACGCCGCAGGCCGCGACGATGGGCGCGATGACCAGCGTGGTCTTGTCGCCCACGCCGCCGGTGGAGTGCTTGTCCACCTTGATGCCCGGGATGGGCGAAAGGTCCACCATGACGCCGCTGTGGGCCATGACATCGGTCAGCTCGGCAGTCTCCTCGTCGGTCATGCCGCGCAGATAAACTGCCATCATCCAGGCCGCCATCTGGTAATCGGCCACCTCGCCGCTGACGAAGCCGTTGACGATGGCTTCCAGCTCCTCGCGGCTGTGGGTACCGCCGTCCCGCTTCTTGGCGATCAAATCGTAAATGCGCATAAGGTCACGCTCCTAAATAATATTCTCCGCCGACGGCCCGGGCCGCGCTGCCCCGCCTCCGGCAATCGTATGACATTGTAATTCAAGTATAGCAAATTTTCCCGCAAAAGCAAGCGCTGTTTTGTGGAATCTGTTGAAAAAGAAGCAAAAAAGGGCGCAGCCGCCCGGAAAAGCAGCTGCGCCCGGAAAATACGCTCGAATCAGCGGGAACCCTTGTCGTAGGGGATGCCCTCGGCCTTGGGGGCCATGCTGTTCTTGGAGGTGAAGGCCAGAATGACCATGGATGCCACGAAGGGCATCATGTTGTAGATGTTGCTGGACCAGTGGAGCTGTGCGAGGAAGGTGGAGTCGGCGATGTTGGCCAGACTCTTGAACACGGCAAAGAACATGGCTGCGCCGCAGATGTTGAAGGGCTTCCACTGACCAAAGATCATAACGGCCATGGCAAGGAAGCCTGCACCGGCCACACCGACCTCGAAGTTCCAGGTCTGGACGGGAGGCACGATATAGGCCAGACCGCCGATAGCGCCCAGAGCGCCCGAGATGACGACACCGGCATAACGCATCTTGTAGACGTTGATGCCCACAGAGTCAGCAGCCTGAGGATGCTCGCCGCAGGCGCGCAGACGCAGGCCGAAGCGGGTCTTGTACAGCACGATGTAGCTGATGATGAGCAGTGCGATGCCCAACGGGACAAAGATGCTCAGCTCCAGGCCGCCGATGCTGAACAGGAAAGGCTTGTTGGAGTAGTTCAGCTTGGCGCTGCCGCTGTCGCTGAAGTTCTTGGAGATGACCACAGCCACCGCCGTCGCCAGCAGGTTCAGGGCCGTGCCGCCGATGGTCTGGTCCGCTTTCAGGTTGATGGACGCGAAGGCCAGCAGCAGGCTGTAGACCATGCCGGCGATAGCCGCCGCCAGCACCGCGATGATCACGGTGGCGAAAGCCGGCAGGCTCTCGGGCAGCATGGTGAGGGTGAGGACACCCGCCACACCGCCGATGACCATGATGCCTTCCAGTGCGATGTTGATGATGCCGGAGTGCTCACTGAACATACCGCCCAGAGCGACCAGCATCAGCACGATGCCATACAGCAGAGTATACTTGATGAGAAGCAGCATATCACTTGCCCTCCTTCTTGGTTTCGGTCTTAGCAGGGGCAGGCTCTGCATTCACGTTGGTCTTGTCCGCATTCTTGAACAGCATGGAGTGGATCTTGCCACGGAACAGCATGGAGAATGCGCACAGGTAGATGATGATACCGCTGATCAGGTCGGAGATCTCGGTGGGGTAATACTTGGTGGACAGGAAAGAGCCGCCGACCGAGATGTGGGAGATGAAGATCGCGGAGAAGATGGTGCCGATGGGGTTGGAGCTTGCCAGCAGGGCCACAGAGATGCCGTTGAAGCCCATGGCCGGCAGGCTGGTGGAGTTCAGCGGGTTCCACTGAGAGACATTGGACAGGTAGTAGAGTCCGGCGCCGAAGCCTGCCAGAGCGCCTGCAATAGCCATGGAGAGGATGATGTTCTTCTTCTCGTTGATGCCAGCGTAGCGGGCGGCGCTCTTGTTCAGGCCGACGGCCTTCAGCTCATAGCCAAAGGTGGTCTTGTTCAGGATGACCCAAATCAGAATGGCGACTGCCGCAGCGAGGAAGATCGCAATGGTGGTGCTGTTGGTCTGGAACATCTTGTTCAGGCCGAAGTCCGGGATGATGGACTGGGCGTACTCAGCGTTCTTGCTCAGGTTCAAGGTACGGGTGTTGCGCACGTCGTACATGGGGCCGGTGCCGTTCTGGTAGATAAGCTCATTGACCAGATACAGGCCGATCCAGTTGAACATAATAGAGGTGATGACCTCGTTGATGTTGAAGTAAGCCTTGAAGAAGCCGGGGATAGCGCCCCAGATGCCGCCGAGGATGGTGGCGACGATCAGGCAGACATACCAGGGCATCTTGAGCATGATGGCACAGTAGAGTGCGCCGTAAGCGCCCAGCGTGTACTGACCGGCAGCACCGATGTTGAACAGGCCGGTCTTGAAGGCGAAGGCCACGGACAGACCGGTCATGATGAGGGGTGCTGCGTTGGCCAGCTCCTTGCCGACGCCGTAGGGGGCGTCATGGAAGCCGCCCTTAATGATGCGGACAAAGCCGTCGCCCCATGCATGGGCCGGGTTGATGGCCAGCAGCACGAGGAAGCCCACAGCCATGCCGATGACGATGCACAGCAGCGCGGCCAGCACACTGGTGATGGAGCTGTTGAGGTTGCTGTGGGAAAGTTTTTTCTTGTTCATTTATTTGCTCTCCTTTCCCTGCTTGCGTGCGCCGGCCATGTAGAGGCCCAGCTCCTGCACAGTGGTGGTCTTGGGGTCGAACTCGCCCACGATCTCACCCTCGTACATGACGAGGATGCGGTCGGACAGGTTCATGACCTCATCCAGCTCGAGGCTGACCAGCAGGACAGCTTTGCCCGTGTCGCGCTGGGCGACGATCTGGCGGTGGATGTATTCGATCGCGCCGACATCCAGGCCGCGGGTGGGCTGAACAGCCACCAGCAGCTTGGGGTCTTTGTCGATCTCGCGGGCGATGATGGCCTTCTGCTGGTTGCCGCCGGACATGCTGCGCACGATGGTGGAGCTGCCCTGACCGCTGCGGACGTCGTACTGAGCGATGAGCTTATCGGAGTACTCGCGGACTTTATCGGACTGGATGAAGCCGCCCTTCTGGAACTCGGGCTGCCAGTAGCGCTGGAGCACCATGTTGTTCTCGAGGCTGTAATCCAGCACCAGACCGTGCTTGTGGCGGTCTTCGGGGATGTGGCTCATGCCGTCCTTCGAGCGCTGACGGATGCTCTCGCGGGTGATGTCCTTGCCGTCCAGCGTAATCTTGCCGCCCGACAGTTTTTCGAGACCGGTGAGTCCATAGACGAGCTCGGTCTGGCCGTTGCCCTCGATGCCCGCCAGACAGACGATCTCGCCTGCGTGGACCTGGAAGGTGACGTCCTTGACGGAGTCCTTCTTGCGCTGGTCGTTGTGGATGGTAACACCCTCCACGTCCAGCACGACATCGCCCGGGTGAGCGGGCTTTTTATCGACCTGAAGCTGGACGTCACGGCCGACCATCATGCGGGAAAGCTCTTCCTTGGTGGTGTCCTTGATGTCCACGGTACCCATATACTTGCCCTTGCGCAGGACGGTGCAGCGGTCGGCCACAGCCATGATCTCGTTGAGCTTGTGGGAGATAAAGAGGATGGACTTGCCCTCGGCGGCCAGGTTCTTCATGATGGCCATCAGCTCGTCGATCTCCTGGGGCGTCAGCACGGCGGTAGGCTCGTCGAAGATGAGGATCTCGTTGTCACGGTAGAGCATTTTCAGGATCTCGGTGCGCTGCTGCATACCCACGGTGATGTCCTCGATCAAAGCGTCCGGGTCCACATGGAGACCGTACTTCTCGCTGAGGGCCAGCACCTTTTCCCGGGCCTCCTTTTTCTGGAGGAAGCCATGCTTCGTAGGCTCCACGCCCATGATGATGTTGTCCAGCACCGTAAAGCAGTCCACCAGCTTGAAGTGCTGGTGCACCATGCCGATCCCCAAGTCATTGGCGTCATTGGGGTCCTTGATAGAGACCTCCTTGCCGTCCTTCTTGATCGTTCCCTCCTCCGGCTGATACAGGCCGAACAGCACGCTCATCAGCGTGGACTTGCCCGCGCCGTTTTCGCCCAGCAGGGCATGGATCTCACCCTTTTTCAATTGAAGGGTAATGTCATCATTGGCGATGATGCCTGGGAACCGCTTCGTAATGTGGAGCATTTCGATGGCGTAATTCGTTTCCAAGTCAAACCGCCCTCCTTCCGTTTTAATGGCCCGCCGTGTGGATCTCGCGGGGACGGAAACCATATTCATTTACCGGCAGCGGCATATTGCCCTCACATCCAGTATTACATTCAGTATACTATACCTCCGCTCAAAAAGAAAGGCAAATCGACGGCCGGAATCATTTTTTTGAAGAGTGGTCTCCTCAGGGCGCTTCCATCGGGAGACTCGTCCGCTTTCCGCAAATTGTTCCCGAAAATACTGCCAGCCGCTTCAACATCCGAAATGCCCCATTCCACCAGGGTGCCAATGGTTTTCCGTACCGCCTTCTTTTGGCGGATAAAAAAGGAACGTCCTTTCGGACGTTCCTTTTCGCATATAGATTTGCGTTCTGCGCTTAGCCCTTGATAGCGCCCTGGTCCTCCACAGCGATCACGGTGGCGAAGTCAGAGGGAGCCTTGCTCACATCGTTGGAAACGGTGATCTTGCCGTCGAACATATCCTTCACCATGGCCTTGTAGTCATCCTGCGTGAAGCTGTCAGACCACTGAGTGCCCTCACCCATGGGGATCTGGACATAGTTCAGCTCGGGATCATCGCCGGACACCAGGCCCAGAGTAGCGATCTTGCCCTTGTAAGCATCCCAGTTGCCGTTGACGATAACGTCAGTCAGGGTGTCATAGGTGGTGGGATACAGACCCTTCATAGCGGAGGTGACGGTCATGCCTTCCACGCCGGCGTAGCCAGCGATGACGCCAGCCTGGTCAACGTCCACGCCGATGACCTTGGCGTTAGCCTTCTTGGCAGCGTCCACAGCGGAGGTGTAGATACCGCCGCCGCAGGCGAAGACGACCTCAGTGCCGCCGGCATACCAGGTATCCATCACAGCGGTGATATCGGCATCGCCGAAGAACTGACCGCCATAGACATAGTTCAGGCTCACATCAGTCAGGCCCAGATCGGCGGCAGCGGCGTCAACGCCCTGCACGAAGCCGTAGCCATAACGGACAACAGCGGGAACAGCCATGCCGCCCAGGAATCCAAGGTTCTTGTAGCCCAGCTTTACAGCAGCATAACCTGCCATGTAGCCGCAAAGCTCTTCCTGATATACGGCGCAGTATACGTTGGACATATCAACGTAATCTTCAAGCTTCCAATTGTCGGGGGTGTAATCGTACTTTTCGCCCTTTGCGCCTACTCCTGCTTCAAGAAGGTCGCCCTTTGCAACGTCAAGAGCAAAGAATTTAACGTCTTTATACTTAGGAGCTGCTTCAACGATAGCGCCGCCAAAAGCGTAACCCGGCATAACGATAACGTTGTAACCCTGGTCTATAGCAGACTCAATCATAGCGACACGGTCTGTTGTTGTGTTGCCGGCAGGTTTGAAGTACTGAACGGGAATGTTGTTTTCTTCGCAGAAAGCCTTGCAAGCTTCCCACGTTGTCTGGTTAAAGGACTCGTCGGTGATGTCGCCGTAGTCGGTAATCATAGCTACCTTGCTGTCAGTCTTGTTCTCGGTTTTTCCGCAACCGACCAAAGCGAAGCAACAGAGAGTCATTGCAACCGCTAAAATGATAGAAATAAGCTTTTTCATTTAGATGAAGCCTCCGTAATTATTTGTTTTTGGTTAGTTATTAACCTTATATATTGTAACACACTGTTTGTTAAAAATCAATAAATCGTTAATACTTTTTGCATATTTTTTCGTTTTTTTTGCTTTATAACGTCAATATGCACTAAACAGAAAACGTGCGTTTGGCGAATTTGCCAAACGCACGCATACTTTGCCTGTTTTCAAAACAGCGTACACCCTATTTCTTTGAAAAAGCGTATCTTTTCGTGCAACTGTTTTTCGTCAACCTTGAACTTTTTCGCAAGAC
>ERZ857840.4476-NODE-4476-length-10692-cov-6.174579_pt1 | contig 10692 bp, 10 predicted proteins | sample MGYA00519760_ERZ857840 | MGnify/ENA primary metagenome ERZ857840 (study PRJEB31778, sample SAMEA3449371) | human gut metagenome | biome: human gut; feature: human-associated habitat; material: faeces | place: United Kingdom | collected 2010/2012 ... | reverse complement strand
CAGCCCGAAAGCCCGGTTTATCATGTATTTCATAGGTTTCATGTTCAGTTAGGTTAAAAATTCTCGTCGAACCAGACGGCCACGTAGATAAAGGTCTTGGTTCCCGACGCATCGAGCTCCGAGAAGGTTCCGGTCGTCGTGTAGGGAGCCTGGAAGAGCAGCACGCCGTTGGCGTAAGCGCCGTCGAGCATCCACTTGTTGGCCGAAATATACATCCTGAAATCGGTGCCGCAGTCGATGTATCCGAGTTTCGCCGTCAGATCGGAGGCGACGTTCGCGCTGTTCAGTTCGTAATAGGACATCGGTGCGCGGGAACCGGTTTCGACGGTACTGCCGAAATAGGAGGCCCACATGCGATAAATAAAGCTGTTCGTCGGAGTAGTCCCAGACAGGTACGCACTGTTGCTGACGTGCGATGCCGGACCGGCGAAATTGTAATAGAAGACATTGCGTTTCAGCGAGATCATGAAATTCGACTTGTCGGCATTGATCGTCGGAGCCTCCGAATAGCCGCCCGTACGCGGGTTGACCCGGAAGACCATCGGCTTGTAAACCACGACTTTGTCGATGTCGGTCTGCGTCTTCACGAAAACGTAGGTAGACCGGGTAATGGCCGTTTCGCCCGTACCGATCGTAGCATCGACCTTGACGACGCCGATCTGGCCGGCACGGTCGTTACGGAACGTCAGGTGCAGCGTACCATCGTCGGTGACATAGGACTTCGCAGCGGCCGTCCGGAACGGATTGTTGTGGACATAGGTCATCTTGAAAGTGACCGCCCGGCCCTCGAAATCCTCCTGAGCCACCGGAATATCCACAATGGAGTCGTCGCTCGCGGTACCCTGCATGTCGAAGACGTGCTGATCGGCGTTGGTCGTCCAGTCCAGACCGAGGTTATTGCCGTAGCTGAATGTCGTAAACATGTTCGGGTTCTCGGTCACGGTCAGTGCGAGCATCACCTCGACAGGCGTTTCGCTCTTCATGTTCGAAGCCCGGACGGGAATTTGGTAAACACCCGGATCGGCCGTAATTCCGCGCAGCGAGGAAACCTCGCCCGTCGCTTCATCGACCGTAAGCTGGCCGGCCAGCGCCGCGGGCACGTCGCCCAGCGAGAAGCTCACCTCGTCGCCGACAAAACCGTCGGCCTTCGGAGCCGTGAAATTCGTACCTTCGACCACTTCGACGGGAGCGTAGGAGAAGGTTTCGGGCTCGATCGGGGCGATGTATTCGATCACGGTCAGCGTATAGGCGCCTTCGAAATCGGCCGAACCGAAACTGTTCGTCACCGTCAGATCGAGCGTATAGGAAGCGTCGAGGGGCAGTTCGTTGCCGGCATCGACCGAAATGACTCCCGTCGCAGGGTCGATCCGGATCTTGTCGGTCGTCTCGAAGCCTTCGGCCGGGGTCACCTGTTTGATGGCCCACACGACCTCGTCGGGCGAACCTTTCAGCGTCGGCGTCGGGCCCTGGAAAGCCATATTGTACTCCATGCGCCCCGAAGCCGAAGGATAACGGATTTCCAGCGGCTCGCTGGTGATCCGCGCCGTCAGCAGATTTTCGTAAACCGTAGCTCCAGCATAGGTGGTGATGCGGATCGGCAGGGGGTAATCGCCCGGCATGATCTCGCCCGAGAAGTTCGCGTTGAGCGTCACGACGCCTCCGCTCGAAATGGCGAAATACTCCTCGCCCTCCGCCTGCACCAGCGCATAGCCGAGAATCGACACCGACTCGCCCACCGGCGTCACCGTGACCGAAGCCTCGGAGGTCTCCAGTTCGGCGTAGGGAATCACGAGCGTCGGCTCGCTCACCTCGATCGCCTCGGGCGTGGCGGGAACCATCCGCACCACGAAAATATCCTTGAAACGGTAGAGACCGCCGCCGGCACGGCATGCAATGGTCAGTTTATAGGTGCCGGGGTCGAGGTCGTCCGTATTCGAGATGCTGACCATACCGGTATCGGCACCGATCGAGAAACAGTCGGTGACGACGGATTCGTCGTCGAGCGTGACGCCCGCGATCGAAAAGTCGGACGGCGCGGGGCCGTAGTAGGTCGGGGTGCCCGACACGAAGTTCATCGAAGGACCGATGTCCACGACCGTCGGGTAGAAGAGCTGCAAATCGCCGCTCTTGGTATCATCGTCCTCGCAGGCCGCGAGCGCGACCGCGCAAAGGACGGTCAGCGCTGCGAAACATACGTTTCGAAACAGGGATTTCATAGGTTATTGCGGTTTTAAGGTTACAGAGTATAGGACAACGCAGGATAGGAAACGCCCCCGACCTGCACGCGGACCGAACCGCCGCTCTCCGACCAGTCGCCCAACGTGATGACGACCGTCTCGGCCGAAGCGTCGGACGTGGGCAGCAGCACCGTAGCGTAACGCACGACGGGTTCGTCGGCCGTCTTTTCGAGGTTCAGCTGGTAAGCCTTGCGCTCCGCGGTCTGGTTGATGTTGTAGGAGACGAAGCCCGTTTTCTTGACGAATGCCCCCGTCTTACTTCCCCGGGTGCGCACCAGCAGGTTGTTGCCGTCGGAGAACGCCGTGTGGAAACCGCCCTCCTCCGGGTCGTACACTACCTGCGAGTCGTCTCCCTCGGTGATGTTGAAGTTCAGGTTGACGGTGCCCGCAGCCGTGCCGTAAGCCTCGTCGAGGATCACATAGAACTTGTCATCGACCATGAAAATCGTACGGCGGTGGGTCAAACCCTCGTAGGAGGGATTCTCCAGCACCAGCGCCTCGTACCAATGGCCCGAACCCGACCTGGAGAACTCTTTGAGCAGCTTGCCGTCGCTCGAAACGTTCGCGTCGCCGAGCGTGACGGTGTTGTGGGCCGTCGAAGCGGCGTACTTGCGCCGGTCGGCATTCGACGAGGAGGTGCCTCCGTAGGAGAAGCAGCCCGAGTCGGGGAAGAAATTGCGCCCCTTGACCCACAGTTCGAACGTGTTGTTGTCGTACTGGCGGTGCCATTGCTCGGAGGGACCGTCGGGGGTGTTTTGCAGCACCATCATCATATCGGAGGTCGTCCAGCCCGAGCGCATCACGTAATAACCGCCGTCGGGGAAGGTCTTGACCTTGGTTTCGGGCATCGTGCCCTCGGCGCCGCCCGTCGCCATCCACAGCATCTGCTGATTGTCGGGGAAGAGGTTATAGTAGTTGGTGAGATTGCGCTGAAGCACCCGCTCGGTCCACGTGGCACGGCGCGTGTCGGCCATGTTGGGCACCGTATAGTCGGGATAGATCATGTTCATCACCACGTCGGTCATCTTGCGCATCGACTCGACGTAATTCTCCGGGAAGCGGCTCTCCTCGCCGTTGCGCTGCGCCACCTCCAGCGAAACCCGGAAATCCTCGATGCCCGAGATGTGGTAGTGCAGGTCGCCGTCCATCAGCCAGCCGTCGGGGAAATACTGCGCCGTCACCTCACGGCTCAGCACGCTCGTACCGCTCTGCTTCCAGGCCGAAGCGTTCTTCAGCTCGGGGAACAGCATGCCGGCGAATGTCACGGCCTGAGCCTGGGTGATCAGATGGTTGGAGGTCGTCGAATAGTTGTTCATGATGTGGTTGGCGTGCTCGTCGAGATGGGTCAGCACCTCGGCCAGCCACTCGACCGTAACGGAGGGCGACTGCTGGTAGTACTCCAGCAGAGCGCACTGGTCGATCAGGCGGGCAGCCACGTCGAGCGGACGCCACGAAGCGTGATTGGTCACGTCGGTCCCCTGCTCGGGCTTGGGATTCTGTTTCAGCCAGTCGCCGTAGACCTCGATCCAGTTCAGCGCGTATTTCTCATCCGCCGAGGCGTAGTAGGTCTTGGCCTGCGGAACCATCCATTGATGGCGGTGGAGCTGATAACGCTGCTCCTGCTCCCTCGTGGGCCAGATCGTCCAGTCGATGCCCGTGCCCTCGGAATTCAGGTAGGAATAAGGCACGTTGGATTCACCGGCATTGGGATCGAAGTAGTTGTTGACATAGAAACGGTAGTCGTTCTCGCGGAGCGCGTAATCGGCCCAGCGCTGCTCGTTGGCCGTGGGCGTCACGCTCGAAAGATCGACATTGGGATTCAGCCCGTGCGTACGCGAACGGTAGTAGTTCATCAGTTCCTCCAGCGCCATGTAGTAGTCGCCGATGTCGTAAGCGCGCTTCACCTTCGTCAGACCGCTGTAATCGAGATTCAGCACCTCGAACACGCTGGCGTCGATGCCTTCGTTCATCGACCCCGAACCGCTCTCGACCCACTCTTCGGCCCGCTTCATCTCGGGGAAAATCGTACCGGCGCGGAACACGGCGTGCGCCTCCGCAGCCTTCGTATCGACATCCTCCGAATAGTGCGTCCTGACATGCTCGGCCTGCTCGGCGAGATTCGCCAGGAACTTCGAAAGCAGCTGCGGCGTGAAAGAGGTCGATTGCATGAAATAATAGAGCAGATCGCACTGGGCCTCGACACGGCAGGCCACATCGGCCGGACGCCAGGCATACAACGCCTCGCGCGACTCCTCGGGCTGCGAGGCGGGATCGGCGTCGTAGTCCACGTCGCCCGTCGGACGGGGATATTTCCCCAACCAGTCCTCGTAGACCGTCACCCATTCGGAGGCATAGGTCTCGTCGAGCGACGTGCGGTAAGCCTTTCCCTGCGGGACCATCCACTGATGGCGGTGCACGCGGTAGCGCTGTTCCAGATCGCCCGTCGGGCAAACGGTCCAGTCAACGGCCCGGGATTTCAAGTAGGAATAAGGCACGTCGCCGTCCATGTAACCCTCAACGTAAAAACGATACTCGTTGGCGAGGAGCGCCTGATCGGCCCACACCTGTTCCTCGGCGGAGATCGAGGGTGCGATCAGGTTGACGTTGCCGTTGACCACGTCGGTCCGGCCACGGTAGTATTCCAGCAAAGCCTGCGCCGCCAGGTAGTACTGGTCGGACTCGTAGTAAGCCTTCACGGCGGCAAGACCGGGATAATCGAGGTTCAGAGCGCTGAACACGCCCGCTTCGATCACGCTGTTGTCGGGAATCGTCGGCTCCGTGGAACCCGTTCCGCTGCCGTTGTCCGATCGTCCCAGATCATCCGACAGACAGCCCGCCGAGAACAGGACTGCCACGATGAATCCGAACGCCGAAATTTCAGTAAAAATGCGTTTCATAGGTTATAGGTGATTTTAGGTTTTTTCAGAACCGGCGTCAGATCCGCCGCGGGTCGAGGCCCCGCAGCGACAGGTAACGCCCGATGGCTTCGAGGTAGTAGTAATCCGCATAGTTGAGCGGAGTGTCGATCTCGCTGTCGGCAGGCAGGTGGCCGACGCTGTGCATCAGGATGAAGCCGCCGTTGGTGCCCTTCCCGGCCAGATAAGCGTCCGACGAAAGGTTCATCAGCAACGTTTCGGCATAGTCGAAGTACTTCCGGCCCTCGGCCTCGGGAACCATCGTCGAAAGCTCGAACAGAGCCGACGAGATCACCGCGGCGGCCGAAGCGTCGCGCGGAGCGTCGGGGATGTTCGGGGCGTCGTAGTCCCAATAGGGAATCCGGTCGGCGGGGGTGTTCGGATGGTGCATGATGAAGCCGGCGATCCGCTCGGCATGTTTCAGGTATTTCGCGTCGCCCGTCTCGCGGTAGCACATCGTGTAGCCGTAGAGGCCCCACGCCTGTCCGCGGGCCCACGCCGAGGAGTCGGAATAACCCTGGAACGTCCCCCGGCTCTCGACCGTGCCGTCGTCGTTGTAGCTCACGACATGGAACGAGCTGGCGTCGTCGCGGAAATGGTTCTGCATCGTGATGTCGGCATGGCGGACCGCCACGTCGCGGTAGACGGGATCGCCCGTGTGTTTCGAGGCCCAGAAGAGCATCTCGAGGTTCATCATGTTGTCGATGATGACCGGGTAGTTCCACTCGCCGAAATCCCACGAACGGATCAGCCCGATGCGGGGATCGCAGCGCGAAACGAGGCTCTTGGCGGCCTCGACGATCACCTCTTCCGAATGCCGGTCGTGCAGCGTCTGCATCTGCTGGCCGAAGCTGCAAAAGACCATGAAGCCCAGGTCGTGCGTCCCTTTATAATATTGTATGCCCTCCAGCCGGTCGGTGTATTTCCGGGCTTCGGCCAGGAGTTTCTCGTCGCCCGTGAAGCGGTAGCACTGCCAGAGCGATCCGGGGAAGAATCCGCTTGTCCAGTCCTTGGCATCTACGGCCCGGAATTTGGGCATCAGCGAACGGGGAAAGCAATTCGTCGTGTCGAGTTCGGCGGCAGCGTCCAGCAGCTGGCTGTCGGCGACTTCGAGGGCGTGTTTCAGGGATGCGATCTTCGGATCTCGCTCCGCAGAGCACGCACCCAGCACGAACAGAGAGAGGAGACCCACAATGGGGAGAAAATTTCTTCTCATGAGCGGTTCAGGTTTTTTGTTCAGGTTTTACATGTTTCGGTAAGCAAAATTACCGATAAGCCCCCGCAAGCACCCTGAGAATTGAAGAATTGATTTTAGAAACCGCTCAAATAAACTTTGAATTTGTGCAATCGGATGCGGAATTTGTCCAAAAACAGCCCCGGAAAGCTCCTCCGGCGAGGTCGGAACAGACGCCGCGCCCGGGCCGCAAAGGGCACGAAAAACGGGAGTTCCGCTCGCAGAACTCCCGTACGACATATCGCCGCAGGCTATTTCAGCGGAGAATCGGGCTCCCGGGACATCACCAGATAGAACATCCGGTCGAGGAACGCCGGGGCGAATTTCTTCACGAAATGCGTCGCGCGCCCCTCGATTTCCATCAGGCAGAGGCGTTTGCGCCGGAGGATGCCCTTCGCCACGATGCGGGCGACCTGCTCAGCGGTCATCATCTTCGCCTCGTCGCGCGGAGTCTCGCCCTGCTGCGACCCGTCGGCCGTCAGGGCCGAGAAACGGACGTTCGAGGCGGTGAATCCCGGGCAGGCGATCATCACATGCAACCCCTTCTTGAGGTTTTCGATGCGCAGCGTTTCGAGAAAGCCCGTCATAGCGTATTTCGAAGCCGAATAACCCGTGCGGCCGGGCAGCCCGTGCAACCCGGCGACGGACGAAATGCCGACGACCGAGCCTTTCGACGCCTGCAAGTAGGGCAATGCATATTTGCAGCAATAGACCGTACCCCAGAAATTGACATCCATCAGCTTGTGCAGCACGTCGAGCTCCACGTCGTCGAAGATCGCGCGCATCGAGATCCCCGCGTTGCAGATCAGCACGTCGATGCCCCCAAACTCACGGACGGCGGTGTCGATCAGCTCCTTGCATTCGGCAGGCTTCGTCACGTCCACGCCGCAGTAAGCCGCCCGGCCGCCCGTCGAGCGGATGTCGCCCGCCAGAAGCTGCAATTTCTGGACGCTGCGCGCCCCGAGCACCACCTTCGCGCCCTGCGCGGCATACTCCTTCGCCATCGCCTCACCGATGCCCGACGAAGCCCCTGTGATGACGATGACCTTATCCCTGAGTGTTTTCATACTGTTCGTTTATTTCGATTTCCAATGTATCGTAAGCCAGATGCACCCCTTCGGGAAGCATCGTCTCCGTCGCGGCATGCAACCCGATCTCGTGGGACATGTGCGTAATATAAGCCTCGCGCGGCCCGACGCGGCGGATCAGCGCCAGCGCCTCTTCCAGGTTGAAATGCGACGGATGCACGGCGAAGCGCAGCGCATTGACCACCAGCACCTCCGCCCCGCGGAGCTTTTCGACCTCGGCATCCTCGATGGTCTTGAAATCCGTGAGATAGGCCAGCGGCCCGATGCGGTAGCCCGTAACCCGGAAGCGTTCGGAGTGACGTCCCGAAACCGGGATGATCTCCACGCCCCCGACCGCGGAGCCGACGCCAACGCCCACACCCACGCCAACACCTACCCCGGAGCCTACGGCAACGCCCACTCCTACACCGACGCCCACGCCCGAGCCGACCCCGATTGAATATACGATCTCTATGGTGGGCGACTGCACGCTTGCGAGCTATCCGCAGGCGCGTTACTATGCAAACTCCTTTGAAAACGTTGTCGGTACGAATTGGGCGTACCCCTTCTCCAACGTGCTTGACGTGACAGCGAACGACGATATGACGATCGTGAATCTCGAATGCAGCATCTCCGATCTCAGCGCCGGATCCGGCTCCACCTTCTCGTTCCTCGCGCCGAAGGCGGCGACGGAGATTCTCACGCTCGGCAGCGTGGAGTTTGCAACGACCGCGAACAATCACGCCATGGACTTCGGACAGCAGGTCTACGACGACACGCTCGCCAATCTCGATGCCGCCGGGATCGGTCACTGCGGCGAAGGGGAAGGCACGCTCTATACGACCGAAAGCGGTCTGACCGTCGGCGTGTATGCCGTTTACAGCTGGCACACGCCGAGCGCCGAATCCGTCGCCGCGGGCGTCCGTTCTCTCAGGGACGCGGGCGCGGAGATCGTTGTCGTGAGCGCCCACTGGGGCAACGAGGCGAGCTATTACCAGAATGCCAATCAGGAAGAGGTCGGCCGCGCTGCGATCGACGCGGGCGCGAGCATCGTGTTCGGCCACGGGCCGCACCGTCTTGAGCCGTTTGAAAAATACAATAACGGCATCATTTTCTATAGTCTCGGCAACTTTGTGTTCGGCGGCAACACCAACCCCGCCGACATGGACAGCGTGATCGCGCAGGCGACCGTTACCCGCGACCCGGACGGAACGCTCTATCTCTCGTCGTTCAACGTTCTGCCGTGCAGCATCAGCAGCAAGACAAATGAAAACGACTACTGCCCAACGCTCTTTGAGCCCGGCACCGAGGAATACGACCGCGCCATGTCCAAGGTGGACGGCTCATGGACGGGAGCGAACAACGTGATCGATTATTCCTTCATGCACCCCGAAGGCTGAAATCTCAACAGCAAAATGCCGCCGAAACCGGTCTGGTTTCGGCGGCACTCTTTTTTTATTTTGGTTTATTTGCGGCGGCGGCCTCCGGAGCGGCGGTCGGCGTAGATCTTGCTGTCGTTGATCTTGCTGTCAGACTGCTGCATGAATTGCTTGAGCTTATCTTCAAAGCTGGTATCCCCGGTGGGCGGCGCGACTTCACCTCCGTGCGGCGGGGCGCTGCGGTAGGTATTGGCCGGGCGCGTGGTATATGCCGGGCGCGGCGCGTTCGCTGCGGGCTGAGCCGGGCGCGGCGTATAAGCCGGGCGCGGGGCGCTCGGCTGAGCCTGCTTGATGGAGAGATTGATCTTACCTGCCTCGTTGACACTGAGGACCTTTACCTTGACGGCGTCACCGACCTTCAGATAGTCGTTGACGTCGTTGACGTAGGCGTTGGCGATCTCCGAAATATGTACAAGACCGCTCTTGCCGCCGGGAAGCAGTACGAACGCTCCGAATTTGGTGATGCCTGTGACTTTGCCTTCCTGAATCGCTCCGATTTCCAGCTCCATGGGGTTCCCTTTCTCTTTTCTTTCAATTTATTGATATATCCTGTCATCCGGCAGGACAAGACCAAGCCGTTCCCGCGCAAGCTCCGCGATGCGATCCGCGTCGCCGCTGCGCTCGATCCGCTCGCGCAATGCCGCGTTGCTCCGCTCCAGCGCCTCGCAGCGCTCCCGTGTCTCTCGCAGAAGAAGCTCCGCTTCCTCCACGCGGATCGACGTTGTGACATACCGCGCCGCGGCATACACAAGCAGAATGGATAGAATACAGCCAAAAAGAAACTTTATGCTTTTGCTCATCGATTCTCTCCGCCGTCTCCCCTGCCGCGGCAGCTCTATAACGACCGGGGAAACTTGCGCATTATTGTAAACGATAGATCCGATTTTGCATAGATATTTTTTCAAATTTTTTCATCTTTTTTTCGCGATTTTTTCCGCTCATTTTCTTTTCTGCACCGCTGTTCTTCCCTATGCTCGCGTTTCCGCTCCGCAAGGCGGCGCACCGGGCGCCGGAGCGGGGTCAGAAGGTACGTGCAGAGGGCGCATCCGACGATCGCCGCCGTGAGAAAGCGGGGCCGCACGCCGCCGCTGCACCACTGCCCGGCAGCAAATACCGCGAGTCCCGCCAGCGCATAAAAGATCACGTCCCACAGTGCTGCGAGCCGGTAAAAAACTTGCCGGAGGATGTATACCGGAAACCGCATAGCGCCGAGCGCCGCGCCGGTCACAAAGGCAAATGCCAGCTCAAAAAGCTGCCGAGCCGTCGATTCGCTCATTTATCCGAAGAGCCTCGCCCAGAAGCCGCGCCGCACCGGGACGTCGGCATACGAGAGATCCGAAATATCCCCCACAACGAGAAGATCGCCGGAGTCCACCGAGAGCGTCTCCACCCGAAGGTTGCTCCCATGCACCGTGAGAGCGCCAAGCTCCGTCTGCATCTGCACGATGCTCTCGTCAAAGCCGCTGACCTCTTCCACGCCGGACACACTCAGGCGGCTCCGGTTTTCCAGTATGATGTTCTGCGCTTTTCTCCGCTCGGTCTCTCCCGCCATACGATCACCCCGGCACAAGCCTATGCCGCGGCGGGGTCAAGTATGCTTTGTCTTGACAGCACGGGCGCGGAATGGTACTTTATGAGGGTATACCACCATGCCGGTGTGGCGGAATTGGCAGACGCACGGGACTTAAAATCCCGAGACGAAAGTCGTACGGGTTCGATCCCCGTCACCGGCACCACGTCAGAAGGAGCAAACACCGTTCCGTTTCCGCCTTGCGGCGAAAACTGCACTATGTTAGCTCC
>ERZ857840.4474-NODE-4474-length-10696-cov-5.524011_pt1 | contig 10696 bp, 8 predicted proteins | sample MGYA00519760_ERZ857840 | MGnify/ENA primary metagenome ERZ857840 (study PRJEB31778, sample SAMEA3449371) | human gut metagenome | biome: human gut; feature: human-associated habitat; material: faeces | place: United Kingdom | collected 2010/2012 ... | reverse complement strand
GACTCGAACCCACGGTCTCCAGTGCCACAAACTGGCGCGTTAACCAACTACGCTAAATCCACCATTGAATACTGCATTTAATTGCAATAACCAAATGCAGTATCTATTTTACCTCATAAAGTATATGTTTGTCAACAATTAATTGTTATTTTTTTAAAATTTCTTATTTTTATTTTAATAAATTGCCACTTTATTCTTCTACAGCCCAAATTATAAGTCTTCCTTTTGAGTTATCTGTACATGTTTGTAGCGAAATTTCTCTTTTTCCATTTGTTTCTCTCATTATAAAGTCGCCATCATCAGGAGATGTTTCATAAATGTTATAAATATTGTATTTTAATTTTGTACCAGAATTATCTGTAATATACACTTTATCTCCTAATTTTAATTTATCATTATTACCAAAGAAAGAACCATTTCTGTAGTTGTGACCTGATATAACTGTATTTCCAGGTTGATTTAAGCCATTAGCACTATATAAAATTGCAACTGCAGCTTCTATAGATGATGGAGTTACTTTTTCTAGAATGGGATATTCCAAATTTATTGCTGGTATTTGTATCTTTCCATCTACATTATATCCTTTATATTGAACCCTCTTTGTTGCATTCCCTCCTGTAGTATTTGTATTAGTCGTTACATTTTCTACTGTTGGTAAATCTATATCTGGAAGTTCGACATTTTCTACTGTGTCGTTTCTTGCAATAGAATTTAGTTTTGTATCAAAGTCATCAAGTGCTTTTAAGGTATCTTTATCTATTGTCTTTTTTCTATATACATCATAACCTAAAAATCCCAATAAAATTAAAACAGCTATTACAACAATTCCTAATATTATAGTTAATATTTTTCCATATTTTCCTTCGCTCATCTCTTCCTCCTATAGTATAAAATCATATTACATTTATTATACCATATTTCATCTTTTTTGCCTAGTTTTTTACTAATATTTATTTTTATTGATAAATATCATTTCATCTAAAAATATATATTTATAGTCTATAATTTATCCTGTTTTATATTATTTTTGGTCCCATCTTTCCACCTGCTAATATATGAAAATGCAAATGCATAACTTCTTGTCCTGCATCTTTTCCACAGTTTGTTATAACTCTAAATCCATTTTGGTCTATTCCAAGCTGTTTTGCAATTTTGTTTATTGCTAAAAATATATTAGATGCAATTTCTTTATTTTCTTCGTTTATTTCTAGCACATTTTCAATATGTTGCTTTGGTACAACTAAAATATGAATTGGTGCTGCTGGATTTATATCCTTAAATGCTAGCACGTTTTCATCTTCATATATCTTTGTTGAAGGAATTTCTCCTTTAATAATTTTACAAAAAATACAATCTTCCATACTCTTCTCCTTTTTCGCCCAATAGGGACGCCCTTTTGGGGGCGTTACATATTGATTATAAATTTTTCCGAGTCTTTTATAACATTTCGCCCAAAAAGGGGCGTCCCTATTGGGCGAAATTGTTATTCAAGTATTGCCTTTATTCTTCTAACTCCAGCTGAGCTTGCCTCTTCTTTCTTTATTTTAAAGTGTCCTAATTCTGAAGTATTTTTTACGTGAGGTCCTCCGCATAGTTCTTTTGATACTGTTTCTTTATCGTTTCCAATTGAATAAACAGTAACTATGTCTGGATATTTTTCTATGAACATGCACTCTGCTCCTGATTTTATTGCGTCGTCTTTCTTCATTTCTTCGCATTTTACATCTAAGCCTTGTGCTATCCATTCATTTACTAAGTCTTCTACTTTCTTCTTCTCGTCATCTGTAAGCTTGTGGTCACAGCTGAAGTCGAATCTCATTCTTTCTGGTGTTATGTTTGATCCTTTTTGATGTACATCTTTTCCAAGTATTACTTTTAATGCTGCATTTAATAAGTGTGTAGCTGTGTGGTATCTTACTTCTTGTTCACCTGTTCCGGCAAGTCCACCCTTGAATTTTTGCTCACTACCCATTCTAGATTTTTCTTGGTGCTCTTTGAATAGTTTGTCAAATTCTGTTGTGTCTACTTTTAATCCTGCTTCCCTTGCTAAATCTTGAGTAACCTCTGGTGGGAATCCATAAGTTTCGTATAGAGTAAATAAGTCTTGTCCTGAAATTGTGTCTTTTCCATCATTTTTCATTCTATTTACTATCTTGTTGAATTCTCTTTCTCCACGCTCAAGAGTTTTCTCAAATTTATCTTTTTCTTCTATTATTACACTCTTAATTTTATTGCTATTTTGATGTAGTTCAGGATACATTTCTTTTAAAGTATCTATATTTAAATCGATTAATTCTCCTAATTCATTTAAATTAATTTGTAGTTTTCTTAAATGTCTTACCATTCTACGGATTAATCTTCTTAAAATATATCCTCTATCAACATTGCTTGGAAGTCCACCATCTTGAATTATCATCATACTAGAACGTAAGTGTTCTGAAACAATTCTTCTGCTCTCTATGCTATCATTTTCTCCGGCTAATTCTTGTAATTTATCCATTACTGGTTTGAATAATTCTGTATCAAATGGAGTTTCTTTTCCTTGTAATAACATAGTCATTCTCTCTAGTCCAAGTCCTGTATCAACATTGTGTTGTTTTAATTTTGTGTATTTTCCATCTTTTGTCTTGAAGAATTCCATAAATACGTTATTCCAAATTTCAACATATTTACCACATCCACAAGATGGGTTACAATTTTCTGAGCATTTTGGCTTTCCTGTATCATAAAACATTTCTGTATCTGGTCCACAAGGTCCTTCTTCTCCGGCAATCCACCAGTTATCATCTTTTCCAAAATAATAAATTCTATCTTCTGGAATTCCTGCTTTTCTCCAACAAGAAGCTGTAACTTCGTCTCTTTGGCAGTCTTCGTCTCCTGCAAAGCATGTTACAGATAATTTTTCTACTGGTATTCCTAGTTCTTTTGTTAAGAACTCAAAACTCATTGCTATTGATTCTTCTTTAAAATAATCTCCTAAAGACCAGTTTCCAAGCATTTCGAAATATGTTAAGTGTCTGTTATCTCCAACTTCATCGATATCGTTTGTACGTAAGCATTTTTGGAAATCTGTTAAACGTGTTCCCTCTGGGTGCTTTTCTCCTAATAAATATGGTACTAATGGTTGCATTCCAGCAGTTGTGAATAATACAGATGGATCATTCTCTGGTATTAATGGTGCACTTGGAATTACAGCATGTCCATGTCTCTTGAAAAAATCTAAATATTTATTTCTTATTTCTATAGCCTTCATATAATTTCCTCTTTTCAAATTTTCTTATATAATTTTACCATTTAATCTCAATTTGTCAATTAAAACCTTGTAAATTTGGTTATAAATGATTATTTTATAAATCCTCAACATGTCACTCCTGGTCGGAGCTCCTTCGGACTCGTCAAAGGCGAGCTTCCAGTTTCGTTTTAAAAATAATCATTTATTCACCTAATTTAAGACAAAATTCCTATTAGCTCTCTTGTTTCATCATTGTTTTCTTTAATTTTTACATCTAAAATCTTATTTACAAATTTATCTGATTGTTCTTCCTCACCCGCAACTTTTACCATCATATAATTTGTTGTATGTCCTTTAAAGAAGCCATTTTCAAATTCTTCAAATAATACTTTTACAGTTTTACCTATGTAATTTTTGTTATGTTTGTTTTCTGTGCTATTTGATAATTCTATTAATTTGTTGCTTCTTTCCTCTTTTTTATTTCCGTCTATTTGGTTTGGCATCTTTTCCGCAACAGTTCCTCTTCTTGGTGAATATTTAAAAACATGTAATCTGTAAAAATCAATCTCTTTCAAGAATTCATATGTTTTTGCAAATTCTTCGTCTGTTTCTCCTGGGAAGCCCACTATTACATCTGTTGTAAAACTTGCCTCTGGATAATATTTTCTAAGTGTCGCAACTGCATCTCTATAAATTTGCGTGGTATATTTTCTATTCATCCTTTTTAAAGTTTCATCGCAACCACTCTGTAAAGACAAATGGAAATGGTCACAAATTTTATCTAATTTAGATAATCTTGTTGCAAATTCTTCGTCCACAATAGTTGGTTCTAAAGAGCTTAGTCTTATTCTATCTATTCCATCAATTTTGTTTATAGCCTCTAATAAATCTATTAATCTTATTTTTTTAGAAGTATTTTCATTATCAAAATCTTTACCATAAGAAGCAACATGTATTCCTGTTATTACAACTTCTTTTATGCCTTCTTTTGCAATTTTTTCAATTTCAGAAACAACGCTCTCAATCTTTCTACTTCTTATTCTTCCTCTCGCATATGGAATTATGCAGTATGAACAAAACATGTTACATCCATCTTGAACTTTTACAACCGCCCTATTTTTCTCTGTATATGTAACATCGCCAAAGTCTAGAAATTCTTTTTGTTTTGATACATCGTCTATTTCCGCTTCCTGGCTTCTCTTGTCCTGCTCGGCCATTTTTTCCATATAGTTTTCTACAATTTGTACAATTTCATTCTTCTCATTTATGCCTAAAATTATATCTATTTCTGGAATTTGCTCTAACTCATTTTTTGCAACTTGCGCATAACAGCCACACACAACTAAAACAGCAAAAGGATTTATCTCTTTAACTCTTCTAAGCATCTGTCTAGATTTTCTTTCTGCCATATTTGTAACAGTGCATGTATTTATTACATAAATATCTGCTTTTTGTGTATTCTCAACTATTTCATAATTATTCTTTATAAATTGCTGTTCCATCGCATTTGTTTCATACTGGTTAACTTTACAACCTAGAGTATAAAAACTGACTGTTTTCTTCATTTAAAGTTCATTCCTTACAATATATTTAGGTTTTATTTTGTCTCCTATAGACATTACATTTCTTACGAAATCAATTACTTGTCTATTTTAGCACGTTTCGGTAAAAATGGCAATAACAATATTATGTTTCTCTGCCATATTGTACAAGAACAAATCTGGAAATTTTCAATTTTCTATCCTTCCCCTCCCATTTATATTTCTCTATAAAATTAAAATTTTTTCATGTGCATTATTTTATATAATATATTTTTCTGAAAAGTAATTAAAATTAAATTTTACAAATCTTGCTAATTTTTCTTCATTTTAATTTTTATTTTTTTACACTCACGGCAATAAATATATAAAAATGTTTAATATTTTTATTTTGATGCATACTAATATTGTTATTAAACTTTATTTACCTTATTATTATTTCTTTACTCATAGGTTTCTGTAAAGTTAAAGGTTTACATGTTATTATTTTATATATTTTAAAGGTATATTAACGTAGTTTATGCCTTATGAAAGGAACGTGACAAATTATGGCAGTAGATTATTGTATTATTGGATCAAGATTAAAACAAGCTAGAATTAAAGCTGGTTTAACTCAGCAAGAATTAGCAGAACAAACTAACCTTTCAGTTGCTTTTATTAGTAGAATTGAAAGAGGTAGTTCTCATATAAATTTAAAAAGATTAAGTGAATTTTGTACTATATTAAATGTTTCAGAAGGTTACATTTTAAGTGGTGTTTCTGATAAAAATGAGAAATATTTATATAACGAGTTTAACGATATATTAAAGAAATGTTCTCCAGAAAAACAAAAACTAATTTATAAACTTTCTCAAGTAATAGCTGAAGAAGATGAAACATATAAATCAAAAAAATAACACAATAACTGAGAACAGCTTTTATATTTTATTTTGTGTATTCGTCAACCCGTCGTATAACGACGGGTTGTATTTTTAGCTATAACTATCTATAACATTTTGTTCTCTCTACTTTTTTATTTTACGAAAAAAAACAGGTTAATCTTTTTAATTTCTATTTCACTATTTTCATCATAAATTTCCAAAATTTTTATTGATAATTACACCTCATTATGCTAATATTAATACTGAAATATTTAACTATTTCATATTATCTTATAGGAGGGATATTTATATGGATTTTAAGCAATGGAATACTTTTAATAAAGGAGAATGGACACATGAAATCGACGTTAGAGATTTCATTCAAAAGAACTATACTCCATACACAGGAGACGAAAGTTTCTTATCTGGTGCTACAGAAAGAACTTTAAAATTATGGGATAAAGTTCTTAAATTATATGAAAAAGAGAAAGAAAACGGCGTTCTAGATGTTGATACAAAAACTCCTTCTGGAATTAATAGATATGAGGCTGGATACTTAGACAAAGATTTAGAGGAAATAGTTGGTTTCCAAACAGATGCCCCATTAAAAAGAGCTATAATGCCAAATGGTGGAATTAGAATTGTAGAAAAATCTTGCGAATCTTATGGTTACAAGGTTGATGACGAGGTTGAATATATTTATCACAATTTAAGAAAAACTCACAATGACGGTGTTTTCGATGTTTACACACCAGACATTCGTATTGCAAGAACACATCACCTATTAACTGGTTTACCAGATGGATATGGACGTGGACGTATTATTGGAGATTACAGACGTGTTCCACTATATGGTGTTGATGTTTTAATTGCTGAAAAGAAAGACGAACTTGATATTCTTGATGTTGATGAATTTACTGAAGAAGTTATTCGTAACAGAGAAGAAATTGCTGAGCAAATTAAGGCTTTACAAGACTTAAAGAAAATGGCTGAAAAATATGGATTTGATATTTCTGTTCCAGCATCAAATGCAAAAGAGGCAGTTCAATGGTTGTACTTTGCTTATTTAGGCGCTGTAAAAGATCAAAATGGTGCTGCTATGTCTTTAGGAAGAACATCTACTTTCTTAGACATCTATTTTGAAAGAGATTTAAAAGCAGGATTAATTACAGAAGAAGAAGTTCAAGAGCTTATGGACCAATTCGTTATGAAGCTTAGAATGGTACGTTTCTTAAGAGCCCCAGAATACAATGAATTATTCTCTGGAGACCCAGTTTGGGTAACAGAAAGCATTGGCGGTATGAGTATTGATGGAAGAACTATGGTTACTAAAAACTCATTTAGAGTTCTTCATACTCTAGAAAACTTAGGAGCTGCTCCAGAGCCAAACCTAACTGTTTTATGGTCAGTTAATCTGCCAAAAGCATTCAAAGATTACTGCGCAAAAATCTCAATTGCAACATCATCTATTCAATACGAAAACGATGATTTAATGAGAATTACTTTAGGTGATGATTACGGAATTGCTTGCTGTGTTTCTGCAATGAAAATTGGTAAACAAATGCAATTTTTCGGTGCAAGAGCTAACCTTGCAAAAGCCCTACTTTATGCTATTAACGGTGGTAGAGATGAAAATACTGGAAAACAAGTTACACCAATGTTTGCTCCTATCACATCAGAATACTTAAATTATGATGAGGTAATGGCAAAATTTGACCAAATGATGGATTATGTTGCAAAAATCTACATGAAAGCATTAAATGCAATTCATTATATGCATGATAAATATTCTTATGAAGCTTTAGAATTTGCATTACATGATAGAAATATAATCCGTACAATGGCTTGCGGTATAGCTGGTTTATCAGTTGCAGTTGACTCATTATCTGCAATAAAATATGCAAAAGTTAAAGTCATAAGAGACGAAACTGGTCTTGCAACAGATTACCAAATTGAAGGAGACTTCCCTAAATACGGAAATGATGATGACAGAGTTGATGAAATAGCTGTAAACTTGGTAAAAACATTTATGAAGAAGCTAGAAGGACACATCACATACAGAAACTCTATACCAACACAATCAATATTAACAATAACATCTAACGTAGTTTATGGTAAAGCAACAGGAAATACTCCAGATGGAAGAAGAGCCGGAGCACCATTCGGACCTGGTGCAAACCCACTACATGGAAGAGATTCATCTGGTGCATTAGCTGTAATGAATACAATAGCAAAACTTCCATATGAGTATTCAGAAGACGGAATTTCTTTCACATTCTCCATAACTCCTGGAACACTTGGAAAAGATTCAGAAACAAAAATAAACAACTTAGTAAGCATGTTAGACGGATATTTCAAACAAACAGGACATCATATTAACGTAAACGTATTCGATAGAGCCTTATTATTAGACGCTATGGATCACCCAGAAAAATATCCACAACTTACAATTCGTGTTTCTGGTTATGCTGTAAACTTCGTAAAATTAACAAGAGAACAACAATTAGACGTTGTAAACAGAACTATTCACGAGAGAATTTAGTTTTTAGGGGCGCTACTTGAAAAAAGCAGAGCCCCTTAAAAAAAAATTTGTATTATTTAAGTTATTACAATTACATAAATTCGCATGCCATTATTAATAAGATTTTTATAACTTTATATTGTTATTCTAAAAAACTTTAACATATAGTTTCTTATTAATATAACTTAAATAGTACAGAAAAAAGGAGATTATCAATATGAATTTAGAAGATATAACCTGCCCTATTCACTCATTCGAATCATTCGGCGCAGTTGACGGTCCTGGAATTAGATATGTTATTTTTACACAAGGTTGTAATCTAAAATGCAAATACTGTCAAAATAGAGATACCTGGTGTCATCAAGGTGGAACAAAATATTCTGTAAAAGAAGTTTTAGATAAAATATTAAGATATAAAAACTATATAATTCCATCTGGCGGTGGAGTTACAGTAAGCGGTGGCGAACCATTGCTACATTTAGAATTCTTAAAAGCACTATTTACAGAGCTAAAAAAAGAAGGTATTTCAACAGCAGTAGATACCTCTGGAGTATTTTATTTAACGCCTGGGATAAAAGAAGTTATTGAATTAACTGATTTGTTTTTGCTTGATATAAAATGCATAAATGATGAAATTTGTAGAGATTTAACTGGCGTTTCTAACCAAAAAGAATTAGAATTTGCTAGATACTTGAGCGAAAACGGAAAACACATGTGGATTAGACAAGTTTTAGTACCAGGCTACACAGATAAAGAAGAAGATTTGAAAAAATTAAAAGAATTCTTGGCTACTTTAAAAACAGTTGATAAAGTTGAAATACTTCCCTACCACGATATGGGTAGATTCAAGTGGGAACAACTTGGACTAGAATATCCATTAGATGGTGTGAGGGTTGCTAATAATGAAGATGTGGAAAGAGCAAAAAAGCTTTTAGGAATTTAAGTCTTATTAAATATAATTTATAATTGTTTAACCGGGAATAACCCATTTTTGCAAAATTAAACATGTCTCCCTTGATCGCGCTAAAGCGCTCGTTCCAGTTTAATTTTACCCAAATGGATTATTCCCGGCTTTTAATTATATTTTTCAGTATTATTTTTCCCCTAAATTTAACGGTAAAAGCTTATTTTTAGAAAAGTCAAGATGTATCAAGCATTTTAGTGTAATCAAAGTTGACATCTTATATTTCATAACAAGCGGTTTTACTGCTTTTGAATTGTTATATTACGAAGTCTATTATTAGTCCTACTATTATTCCAACTAACATTAGTAATCCTGTTATTGTAAGGTTTTCTTTTATGTTTTTGTTTGATTTAAATAGTACTAATATTCCTATTCCAGAGCCTACTAGAAGTCCTGCTATCATTGAACCAAAGCTTATTAGGTTTGATAAATACAATTCTGTTATTATTACAGAACCTGCACAGTTTGGTATTAGCCCAAATATTGAAGATACAAGTATTCCAAGTACTGGCACACCCGCAATAGCTTTTTCTATTGTTTCTTCTCCAATAAAATGAATTAGAGTATTTATTGCAAATGTAATTATTGTTATAAATATGAAAATATTAATTGTATGTTTTAATGCAGATTTGAATATTCCATGCTCACAATCACAGTGGTCATGTTCACACATATGCCCTACTGCTTCTTCTGGCTCTACTTTTTTAGTTTTTCCTATTACATTTATTACTAAATCTATTATAAAACCTGCTATAATTCCAACAACCAATTTAATTGCTAGTATTTTTAAAATCAAACTTGCTGGGGCTGCTTCTGAAATTAATATTGGTAACATTTCATCAGAGGTAGATAAAAAAACTGCAATTAATGTTCCCATAGTTATAATCTTACCAGCATATAAATTAGCTGCCGCAGCAGAAAAACCGCATTGTGGAAATATTCCTATAATTCCGCCCCATAAAGGCCCTAACTTGCCAGATTTTTTTACTATACCTTTCGTTTTATTTCCAGTCTTATGCTCCAAATATTCCATAAGCAAATATGCCAAAAATAAAAAAGGTAACAATTTGATTGAATCAAATAATGTATCTTTTATAACATCTATCATATCTTTCACCTATTCTCTTCTTAAATTTTCTTTATTTTTTACTACTTTTTTATATTAGCACATTTTGTTAAAATAATCAACATAATAAGTGAGCATTTTTTACACTTTAGGATTTTTGTTGATTGAAAAAGTAAATTTTGTTTAATAAAAATAGTGCAATTACATATAATTATATCTGCACTATCTCTATTATTTTAATATTTTTTACACTAACTATGTATTTTTCGCTATAGCAAAAGATTACTATTTTTTCTCATTTAGTATTGCTTTTACCTCTTCTTCTTTTAATTCAACAGCTTTAGCAATCTGTTCTATAGTCAAATTCATTTCATTCAACTTTCTTATAACCTCATTAGTCTTTTCTCTTTTTCCTTTTTCTAATGCTTCTTCTGCCTCTTTTTTTAATTGTAATCTGTCCGCTATTTCAAGAGTTCTATTTAATGCTTTTCTTCTTAGTATATCATCTTGGCTTA
>ERZ857840.4473-NODE-4473-length-10696-cov-8.423268_pt1 | contig 10696 bp, 6 predicted proteins | sample MGYA00519760_ERZ857840 | MGnify/ENA primary metagenome ERZ857840 (study PRJEB31778, sample SAMEA3449371) | human gut metagenome | biome: human gut; feature: human-associated habitat; material: faeces | place: United Kingdom | collected 2010/2012 ... | reverse complement strand
TTGCATGTGTTAGGCGCGCCGCCAGCGTTCGTCCTGAGCCAGGATCAAACTCTTAGATATTATGGTATCATAATGACCTTGCGGTCAATACAATCTTAATATAAAAAGTTTGAAACTTATTACTCCAAACGAAATCACTTGCGTTTGTAAAAGTACATTAAGCTTCAAAGAAATTAACTTGATTCTTTGCAATCTTACGATTGTTTTTTGCTTATCATGTTGTTCAATTTTCAAGGACCAAATTTGCTTCGCCGTGTCGAAGTGTTTCATCGAAACAGCTTATTTATTATAGCATGTCGTTTTGAGTTTGTCAAGCTCTTTTTTCAGGATTTTTTGAACCGCTTTGGCTCAGTCTCTCGAAATTTCCCTGACTGGCTCACCGTTTGGGTGCCTATCGGACCGCTCTGGTGTGCCACTCTCAGACAGCTCAATTATAATACCACGCCGACTTCCTTTTGTCAACACCTTTTTTCATCTTTTTTTGACTTTTTTTGAAAAAAGTTGCTTTTTCCCCTTTTCTTCCCTTTTTCTCCTCTCTTTATCCTTTGTCATTGCAATCAAAATCAAAGTATTGTACAATAAACCTTGCTTTTAAATCCACATTATATCATAAGGAGATTCCTTTATGCCAATCAATATTCCCAATGATCTTCCTGCATGGGATACTCTCGAGCAGGAAAACATCTTTATCATGTCCGAAAAACGCGCACGTTCACAGGACATCCGTCCTTTGCGAATTCTGATTCTCAATCTGATGCCCAAAAAGATTGATACCGAACGCCAGCTGCTGCGTATGCTCAGCAATTCGCCGCTTCAGGTGGATGTGGAACTTCTGCAAACCGCTACCCACGCCTCTAAAAATACCCCTTCTGACCACCTTCTCAAATTTTATCAGGTTTTTCAAAATATTCGTGAGCAGTACTTTGATGGAATGATTATCACCGGTGCTCCGGTGGAGACCATGGACTTTGAGCAGGTGGATTACTGGCCGGAGCTGTGCGAGATCATGGATTTCAGCGAGACGAACGTCTATTCCACCCTGCATGTCTGCTGGGGTGCGCAGGCGGGCCTGTACTACCACTACGGCATCCGCAAGGAGCTGCTGCCTGCCAAGATGTTCGGCGTGTTCGAGCACCGGGTCATCCGGCCCTCCAACCCGCTGGTGCGCGGCTTTGATGAGGTGTTCTATGCCCCCCACAGCCGCCACACCGCCATGAGCCGGGAAGATATCGACCACTGCAGTGCGCTGCGCATCCTTGCCGAGAGCGATGAGGCAGGGCCTTTCCTGATGAGCACCGAGAACGGCCGTCAGATCTTTGTCATCGGCCACCCGGAGTACGACAAATACACGCTGGATGCGGAGTATAAGCGGGATGTTGCCAAGGGTCTGCCCATTGCAGTGCCCAAAAACTACTACCCCAACGATGACCCCAGCCAGCCGCCGCTCTTCCGCTGGCGCGCACACGCCCATCTGCTGTATGAAAACTGGCTGAACTACTACGTCTACCAGAACACCCCCTATGATCTGGGAGAGATGCAGCGCGTGAAGCACTCTGAGGGGTGAACCTGCTCAGCCGCCTGCGGCGGCTCCCCCATGGGGAAGCCAGGTTTACGCACGACTGTTTTTCTGCCTCTCCTATCAGGAGGGGCAGTATTGGAAAGCAATAACGGAGAGGTATTTATGGGAATCGATAAGAATGAATGGGGCTTCCGGGTGGGACATCTGCCCCACGGGGAGCGCAATAAGATCAGTGATGTGCCGGGCGTGACAGTGGGCCATTGCACACTGGCGGATGGCGACATCCAGACCGGTGTGACCGCGCTGCTGCCTCACCCCGGGGATGTGTTCCATGACAAAGTGCTGGCGGCCTGCCATGTCATCAACGGCTTCGGCAAGACCACCGGCCTTGTCCAGATCGATGAGCTGGGCACACTGGAGACCCCCATCCTGTTTACCAACACCCTGAGTGTGGGCACCGTGGAAACGGCGCTGGTCAAATATATGCTGGAGCGCAACCCCGATATCTGCGAGACCACCGGCAGTGTGAACCCGGTCGTCTGCGAGTGCAACGACTGCGGCCTGAACGATATCCGGGGGCTTCATGTGACCGAGCAGCACGTTTTTGCCGCGCTGGCAGACTGCAAGGCGGATTTTGCCGAGGGTGCCGTAGGTGCCGGGCGGGGGATGCGCTGCCACGGGCTGAAAGGCGGCATCGGCTCCGCCTCCCGGGTGGTGGAACTGGACGGAAACCCCTACACCATGGGCGCACTGGTGCTCTCCAACCATGCGCTGTTCGATGACCTCATCGTGGCGGGCACGCCCATCCACACCCTGCTGAGCGACAGCATCCCGCCCCACGAGGATAAAGGCTCCATCATCACAGTGCTGGCCACGGACATCCCTCTCAGTGAGCGGCAGCTGCGGCGGCTGTGCCGCCGGGCGCTGGTGGGGCTTTCCCGCACAGGTTCTTACTGCGGCAACGGCAGCGGCGAGATTGTCATCGCCTTCACTACTGCCAACCGGGTGCCGCATTACTCGGAGAAAGCCCTGCTGCCCATGACCCTGCTCCATGATGATGCCATCAACCCCCTGTTCCGGGTGGTGGCAGAGTGCGTGGAGGAAAGCGTTCTCAGCAGCCTGCTCCACGCCGAGACGGTTACCGGCAACCATGGCCAAACCTTCCGCAGCCTGACGGAACTTTTAAAAAACCGCGCCTGAAGCGCCGCAATACAGAAAAAAGCCCCGCATCGGACAGGCGTTTAGTGTCTTTGACCAGAACGGTCAGAGCACGGCGGTGTCCGGTGCGGGGCTTTGTTTTGCTCAATAGCGGCGGTGGATCTTTTTGGTGGGCTTGCGGCGGTTCCAGTTGGCGCACAGCAGCCACAGCCCGTAGATCAGGGCGGCGATCAAACTGAGCACCAGAACCACCTTCAGGTACAGGCTGGTGAAAAACTCCTTTACCTTATCCACCCCGAACAGCAGCGGGTTGCGGGCTACGTCCTGCCCGGCAATCAGATCCACCACGCCGATGGTCTCGCCCGCCAGCTTCAGCTCCACTGTGCCCACCACGTCGCCCTGCTGGATGGGGGCGCAGACGTAGTCCGGCAGGTGAAAGTATTTCTGGGTGACGGTGCCGTCGCTGGTGGAGGGCAGCAGGGTCATCATGCTGTCGTTGGGGTACAGCTGCAAGGTGTCGGTGTCGGAGGAATATTTGACCGGGATCTCCGCAATGGTCAGGTCGGTGTCCAGCGCAGCCTGAATGGAAAAGCTGTCAAACACCCAGTCCATCAGTTTGACCGTCTCGAAGAGGGCAGGGCGGCGGTTGGCGTAGCCGAAGGTATCGCAGCTGTCAGGGCTGTCCATCACGCAGAAGATATAGGTGGCACCGTCCTTGTTGCCCCACGAAACATAGCTCTGGGTGCCGGTATCGTTTTTAAAGGCGGTCACATTGCACATGCCGCCCTGCATGGCGCTGCGGTAGTAGCTGCCGCCGCTGGCCTTGCTCAGCGCCGCGTTCTGGCTGACCAGCACCGAGGAGGAGCGGTGCTTCTCCTTGGCAGGCATGGTAAAGCTGGGCGCGCCGGACACCTCCACAAAGGCGTCAAAGCTCATCAGGTAACGCAGAATCAGGTACATATCCACCGCGCAGGTGGTGTTGCCGCTGTCGATGCCGCAGGCGTCCGTCCAGCTGCTGGCAGTGGTGCCGATGCGCTGGGACAGGGTGTTCATCTGCGCCACCCAGCCGTCCAGATCACCGCCGGCAAGGGTGTACGCCACACCCATGGCCGCTTCGTTGGCGTTGCGGGTAAGCATGGCGTACATGGCTTCTCGGTAGGTAAATGTCTCGTTGGAGCGCATATCTGCGTTATTGGTGTTATAAACATAGTCCGAGATGGCAAAGGGCATCTGGAAGGTGCTGTCCAGCTGGTCGGCGTAGTTGGTCAGCAGTACGGCAAGGGTCATATATTTGGTCAGACCGCCGGCAGACACCTGCTTTGTGCTGTCCTTATCATAGACGATGATGTTGGTATCGGTGTTCACGATATAGGCGCTTGCGGCCTGCACCTGATATACCGGGCTGGGGTCGAACATGGCTCCGGCGGGCAGCACAAGGCAGCTGAGCAGAAATACAAATGAAAGAACCAGTGCAAAAATACGTTTCATGTGGACAATTCCTTTAAAAAGCGATAAAATATACAAGATACGGCTGCGCTGTGCGGCGCGCCGGAAGATCAATTTTGCAGCAAGCGTGCTGTGTTCTATAATAATAACAGGTTTGCCGGGGCGTTACAAGAGCCTTGCGGTGTTTTACACCGTTCTTTCGCCCCGGCAGGGAGGGCAGGAATGGTATATCTTACAGGGGATACCCACGGCGATATCCAGCGCTTCAAGCAGGGCAAGCTGCGCTGGCTGGGCAAGAAGGACACCGTGGTGGTGCTGGGAGATTTCGGCTTTGTGTGGGACGGCAGCGCCGCAGAGCGCAAGCGGCTGGACTGGCTGCGCAAGCGCCCCTACACGATTCTGTTTCTGGACGGCAGCCACGAAAACTACGACCTGCTGGCACAGTACCCGGAGACGGAGCTGTTCGGCGGCAGGGTGCAGAGCCTTGGCGGCAATGTGTACCATGTGTGCCGGGGCAGTGTGCTGGAGCTGGAGGGCAAGACCTATCTCTGCTTCGGCGGCGCGGAAAGTCAGGATAAGGACGACCGGGAGCCGGGCGTGAACTGGTGGAAGCAGGAGATGCCCAGTGACGAGGAGTACGACACCTGCCGCCGCAACTTAGAGAAAGTAGACTACAAGGTAGATTATGTGCTGACCCACGATGCACCAAGCAGATTTTTGGATTTTACCGCCCTTGCCCTTGGCGAGAGCAACCGTCTGCACCTGTTTCTGGACGAGATCTTGCTCAAGCTGACCTACGAAAAATGGTTTTTTGGCTGCTATCACAAGGATGTGCAGCTTTCCACCAAGAGCCGGTGTGTGTTCTGTGACGTCATCCCTATGGGTGAGCGGCGCACCGGGCTGTTCCGCTGACGGGAGGGAATATGGAAGTTACGGTAAAACTTGCCACCCGGGAGGGCGCGGCGCACGTCAGCGGCATTCTGGCGGGCTTTATCCTGCTGGCAAGGCGCGGGGAACTGACTTTGCGGATACAGGACGAGTGGCAGGGCAGTCCCATTGCCCGGGAGGCGCTGCTGGAAACGGAAATTGACGGCCGCACGGTGGTGTTTGACCTGATGGACGGCTACTTTTACAACGACCCGGCGGCGGTGCTGGCACTGTTCCGCCGGGCAGATGTGGTGTTCAAACGTTCTTTTTCAGCCGAGAAGAACCGGCAGTTCCCGGGCGATATCCCCGCAAAACTGCGGCCATTGGGGCTGAACTATTACGTTACCTGTCCGGGTTCGCCGCTGGAAGCGGAGCGCAGCGCAAAGAGCCGCCTGAAGCAGTGGGCGCTTTCCACCCGCTGCTACCCGCAGGACTTTGAAGCCCGGCTGACCCGGGTGCGCAAAAAGCCGCGCATCCTCTTCCTGACCCGTCTGTGGGACCCGGAGGAACCGGCGGTGCAGCAATACCCGGAGTTACAGGCAGAGTGGCGGCAGGTGAATGCAGACCGCATCGAGCTGCTGCACCGGCTGCAAAGTGCCTTCCCGGCGCAGTTCACCGGCGGCGTGTCCGACAACGCCTGCGCCCGGCGGCTGTGCCCGGAACTGATTCTGCCGGACAAGCTGACCGGCAAGCGCGCCTATCTGCACCGGATGCAGCACACGGAAATTTGTGTGGCATCTACCGGACTGCACGGCTCTACCGGCTGGAAACTGGCCGAGTATGTGGCGGCGGGACGCGCGATCGTCACCGAGCCGCTGCGGTATACCCTGCCGGGCGGCTTTGAAGAAGGCAAAAACTATAAAACGTATACCTCCCCGGCAGAATGTGAGGAGCAGCTGCGGCAGCTGCTGGCAGACCCGGCGGCGATATTAGCTATGGCACAGCACAATGCGGCGTACTATCAAACATGGTTGCGGCCGGAACAGCAGGTGCGGCAGGCTTTGCGGCAGCTGGAAGCAGGGAAAATGTAAGGGGGAAAATGGGGTATGGAAGAGCAGAAACGGCATAGCGGCTTTGAGACGATGCGCATTCTCAGTATGGTGATGATCATTCTGATGCACGGTATCGGGCACGGCGGGCTGGGCAGTGCGGCACCGCAGGGGTCGGTGGCATTCTGGATCTACTGGCTGTTGTTTATTCTGGCGCGTGTGTCCACCAACTGTTTTGTAATGCTTTCCGGCTATTACCTGTCGGAGCGCAAAGGGGCTGTCCGCGCCGGGCGGCTGTTCCGCATTGGGGCACAGGTGTGGTTTTACTCCATGCTCACCTTCTGCGTTGCGGTCAGGGCGGGGGCAGTCCCGCTCTCGGCAGTCAAATTGCTCCGCGCGCTGCTGCCCCTTACCTCCAACGGCTACTGGTTCGCCTCGGCTTATTTTCTGATGTACCTCTCGGTGCCGGTGCTGAACGCGGTGGTGCAAAGCCTTGACCGGCGGCAGTACAAAACGCTGCTGCTGGTGGCGCTGCTGCTGCAAAGCGTGTGGGGCACGCTGTTCTACTGGGCAACGGATGTGACCCTTGTAAATAACGGGTACAGCTTTATCTGGTTCTATATCCTGTATTTTATGGCAGCCTATTTCCGCAAATACCGGGTGACCGTGCCCAGCGGGCTGTGTTTGCTGGCATATCTGGTAGCTTCGGCGGCGGGGCTGTTCAACCGGATGCTGGCGCTGCGGGTGGAAAACGCCCTGCACCTGAACGGTTTTGTGAATACCGTCAACGGCTATCAGGCACTGGATACGGTCATCGCCTCGGCAGCACTGTTTCTGCTGTTCCAGAATATCCGCATCCGCTCGGACTACTGGCGGCGCTGGGTCTTTCGGCTGGCACCGCTGTCCTTTGGGGTATATCTGCTGCACGACAGCGATTTTACCCGGGCACTGCTGTGGCAGTGGGTAGATCTGCCACGGTTCGGCGGGGCGCTGCTGCCCTCGCTGGCTTACCTGACCGGCGTGATGCTGCTGGTTGCCGCTGCGGGCTACGCGGTGGATGCCGTGTATCAGCGGCTCTACCGCCTGCTGCACCTGCCCGCACTGGAAACAAAGTTGGATGCCCTGACAGCCCGCATCCTGCAAAACATTGTCGGGAGCGAAGAATAATATTCTATCGTGGGTCGGAAGCCTGAGCGCTTCTGACCCGCTTTTTTATGCGTGAAGTTGTAGTAATGGATGCCGTTTGCCGTCACGACCCCTTCCGTGAAAAAAGCGTATATCGCGGCCCGCAGGCCGCGATATACGCGAACTAAAAAATATTTTTTCCGCTGAAGTTGCGCAAAGCAAAGCGGAGCGCATTCAAAAACGTCCTCAGTTCATCGGCCCGGCCTTGTCGAACATCTGCTGCACCTGCGCGGCCAGCAAAGCGTGGGCCGGGCTTTCCAGCAGCGGGTCGGCGGCAAGCAATGCGGCGGCCTCGCTCTGAGCGGCGTGCAGGGTACGGGTGTCATTCATCAGGTCGGCGATCTGCAAGGTGGGCAGACCATGCTGACGGCTGCCGAAAAAGTCGCCGGGGCCGCGGGTCTCCAGGTCGTACTGTGCCACGGCAAAACCGTCGGTGGTGGAGCAGAGGAATTTCAGCCGCTTCTGCACGGCTTCGCTGGTGTTGTCGCTGACAAGGAAGCACCAGCTCTCGGCAGCGCCGCGTCCTACCCGCCCGCGCAGCTGGTGCAGGGCGCTCAGACCGTAGCGCTCGGCGTTTTCAATCACCATCACGCTGGCATTGGGCACGTCCACACCCACCTCGATGACGGTGGTGGACACCAGTGCGTCCAACCGCCCGGTCTTGAAATCCTCCATGACGGCGGCTTTTTCCTTGGGTTTCAGCTTGCCGTGCATCAGCCCCACCCGGCGGTCGGGCAGCAGCGTCTTGGCAATGTCCTCGTAGTAGGTCTTGACGGCGTTCAGCCCGCCGTCCGGCACATCCTCAATGGCGGGGCAGACCAGATACACCTGCCGCCCCTTGTCGATCTCGCTGTCCAGAAAACGGTACAGGTCTCGCCGCCGCTTGCCGGTGATGCACCGGGTCTTGACCGGGGTGCGCCCGGGGGGCAGCTCGTCCAGAATGGAGATGTCCAGATCACCGTAGATCAGAAGCCCCAGCGTGCGGGGGATGGGGGTGGCACTCATGACCAGCAGGTGCGGGTTCGCGGCTTTTTCGGCCAGTGCACCGCGCTGACGCACCCCAAAGCGGTGCTGCTCGTCAATGACCGCCAGACCCAGCCGGGCAAACTCCACCCCTTCGCTCATCAGGGCGTGGGTGCCCACCACAAGGTCGGCTTCGTCCTTGCGGATGGCAGCCAGCGTGGTGCGGCGGGCGGCGGCCTTCATGCCGCCGGTCAGCAGGGCCACACGCATCCCGAAGGGGGCCAGCATCCGGTTCAGATTCTCTGCGTGCTGGGCGGCAAGGATCTCGGTGGGGGCCAGCAGGGCCGCCTGGTATCCGCTGCGGATGCAGGCCCAGATGGCGGCGGCGGCAACCAGCGTCTTGCCGCTGCCCACATCGCCCTGCAAAAGGCGGTTCATGGAGGTGCTGCCGGACAGATCGGTCAGAATTTCGTCTACGGCCCGGCGCTGGGCACCGGTGGGGGAGAAGGGGAGCGATGCCCAGAAGGGGGCCGGGTCGAGCCGCTGCATGGGTGCACCGGTGGAGGCGCTGCCCCGGTTCTTCATTCGTCCAATGCCCAACTGGAGCACCAGCAGCTCCTCGTAGATGAGCCGCCGCCGGGCTGCAAAAGCCTCCTCTTCCGTGGCAGGGCAGTGGATGGCCCGCACGGCATCGGCCTTGGAGAGCAGGCGGTATTTTTTCAGCATCTCCTCTGGCAGCGGGTCGGGCAGGAGTTCCGCATGGGGGAGCAGCTGCCGGATGCATTTTGCGATCACAGTGCTGGAAAGCCCCTCGGTCTGGGGGTAAACGGCCTCGAAGGGAGCGGCGGTGATCTGTGCCGCTGTGCGCACCTGCGGGTTGACCATCTGACGGCGAAGCATCCCGCCGGTCACGATGCCCTCAAAATAGTATTCCTGCCCCAGCTCCAGCTTCTGGGTGGCATAGGGATTGTTGAACCAGGTGATCTCCAGGCTGGAAACATCATCCCCGGCGGTGATGCGCTCCATCCGCCGCCCGCCCGGCAGGATGCGCCCAGCAGGTTTGGCGAACACCTCGGCCTTCACCACGCACTCGGTGTCTGGCGGGGCCTCGGCAATGGAGTAGGGACGGGAAAAATCGATGTACCGCCGGGGATAGTGGCAGAGCAGATCGGCCAGTGTCACGATGCCCAGCTTCTCGAACCGCTCGGCGGTCTTGGGCCCCACGCCCTTGAGGTAGCGCACCGGCGTGTCCGGGGTCAGGGTGGTGTGATGTTCAGCGGGCATGGCAGGCCCTCCTTTCCGCAAAAATAGTATCCCCATTGTAACACGGGAACGGGGAAAAATCTGCCTTACAAAATTCGCTTTTGAAGATCCTCAACAGAAGGCAGCTGCTTTTCAAACTCTTCCGGCAGGCAGCTTGTGATACGGTATGCGCTGACTCCGATGGGTTTGCTCATATCTTTAAGGGAGTACTCTGCAACCAGATCGTTCTTGCTTTTGCAGAGAAGAAGGCCGATGGAAGGGTGATCCTGCTCTTTTTTCAGTAATCCATCTACCGCAGAAAGATAGAAATTGAGCTGTCCGGCATACTCTGGTTTGAATTCACCGGTTTTCAATTCGATCACAACATAACAGCGCAGGCTCAGATTATAAAACAGCAGGTCGATATAAAAATCATCACCGCCGACATTCAGATGATACTGGTTGCCCAGAAAAGCAAAGCCAGTGCCCAGCTCCAGCAAAAGTTTGGTGACATCTTTGACAAGAGCCTGCTCGATATCCCGCTCAAGCATATTTTCTTTCAAAGGGATAAAATCAAAGAGATAGGGGTCTTTCATCGTTTGCAAGGCAAGCTCACTTTGCGAGGCGGGCAGACGAGCTTCAAAATTTGTGATTTTTGATGCAATGGCCTGACGTTGATATAATCCACCCTCGATCTGATGAATCAAAACATTCCGAGACCAACCGTTTTCAATAACTTTTTCAGCGTACCATAGGCGTTCTTCTGGTGAGGAAAGCTTATCCAGGAGAACGGTATTGTGTCCCCATGGAATTTGTGCAACAGGCTGTTGCACAAATTCCTCGTCAGGGTAAGCAAGTGCAAATTTTGCCATATACTTCAAGTTCCGAACGGAATAACCGGAAGCGTCCGGAAAAGCAAGTTTGATATCGGCAGAAAGACTTTCAATGAATTTGCTGCCCCAGGTCTTATGTGCATTGATCGTATTGCCGATCGTATGATAGAGAAGCAGAAGCTCCCGGTTGACACTGACAGATGCGCGATACTGCGCCGCGCGAATTTCCTGCTTGATGGATTCAACGGTATTCAGATATTCGCTGGAATTCAAGAGCACTTTGCCGGCCCCCTTCGCAAAAATAGTATCCCCATTGTAACACGGGAACGGGGAAAAGAAAAGCAAAACAAAAAATCCCGGAAGCCGCAGCTTCCGGGAACTTTTGGAGGTGACGACCAGATTTGAACTGGTGGATGAGGGTTTTGCAGACCCTT
>ERZ857840.4464-NODE-4464-length-10707-cov-2.506947_pt1 | contig 10707 bp, 8 predicted proteins | sample MGYA00519760_ERZ857840 | MGnify/ENA primary metagenome ERZ857840 (study PRJEB31778, sample SAMEA3449371) | human gut metagenome | biome: human gut; feature: human-associated habitat; material: faeces | place: United Kingdom | collected 2010/2012 ... | reverse complement strand
AAACATTGCACGGCAGATTGTTTAGGATGCAAAGTATATGTATGTGATGAGGTGAAGAAAAAAGGTTATAAATATACATACTATAATGTTCCTTTAATTAGATATTTTTTCAATGCTAAGCAAAAAATAATAATCAGATGCTCATTATTTAAAAATAAGGAGCAGATTTTAAAAAAATTATATTTTTTCAACTTTTAAAGATTATTTACTTGCAAAAGCAAATAAAATGTGCTAATATATAAAACATAAAAATAAAACAAAAACAAAATTAAGGACACAATAAATAATACAATATCTTCCAGAGAGCTTTGCAAAAGCTGAAAGCAAAGTAAGTAAAAATTATTTTGGCTTTAAGCCATAAGACAACAAAATGTCTTAATTATCACCTAAATAGTTGCATAGCAGAAATAACAGTAAGTTATGCCGTAATCCTTGCGTTAAAAGAAAACAAAGAGAGTAACAAAAATAAAGAATATATAAAAGGTTACTAACTTAGGTGGTACCGCGGAAACAATCCATTTCGTCCTAATCAAGGAGAATGGATTGTTTTTTATTTTATATTAAAATGTTACAACAATTTTGGATAAAAAACAAGTATTTATTATAATTTTGTTGAAACTTTCCCCTTATCCTTTACAAGCAAGTGCAATTTATATTATACTTAATTAATGTATCATCGATTGTAACGGGAGGTATTGCTGTGATTTCAAATCAGATTATAAGAGAAACAATTAATGATTTGTATGACATTATGGGAGTGCAGATGTGGGTTTGTGATGTTGCGGGAAATACCCTTGCATATACTAAGGAGGCAGAGCAGATACCGGTGGAAGTAATTACAAGTCTGCTTTCATCAGTTGCTGATAATATAGAGGTTCAGGGACAGCATTATTTTAAGGTGTATGACCAGAAGAAGCCTGTCTATATACTTTCAGCAGGGGGAAAGTCTGACAGTTATTCAGTAGGTAAGATTGCAGTGACACAGCTTCAGCGGTTAGTTGCAGCTTACAAGGAAAAGTATGATGTCAACAGCTTCCTTCAGAATTTACTGTTGGATAATTTATTGCTTGTTGACATATATAACAGGGCTAAGCAGTTGAAGATTGACACTTCGGCAAGGCGGATAGTTTTTGTAATAAAGACATGGAAGAAAAAAGACGAAAGTGCGGTTGAGCTTGTAAGAAGTCTGTATTCTTCCAGAAATAAGCATTTTGTGACAGAGGTTGATGAAGATTCCATTATACTTATCAAGAATCTGGAGAAAGATGAGACATTTGAAGAGCAGGAGACTACAGCAAGTACACTTGTAGACATGTTAAATACAGAAGTAATGACAATGGCAAGTGTTGCATATGGCACAATTGTAGAAGATATTAAAGAGATATCTTCCTCATATAAAGAAGCTAAGATGGCGCTTGAGGTAGGTAAAATATTTTTTGCAGATAAGAATATTGTCACATACAGCACACTTGGAATAGGACGACTTATATATCAGCTTCCGATATCCCTTTGCAAAATGTTTATCAAAGAAATATTTGACAACAAGTCACCTGATGATTTTGATGAAGAGACTCTTACAACAATCAATAAATTTTTTGCGAACAGTCTCAATGTATCAGAGACATCAAGACAGCTCTATATTCATAGAAATACACTTGTATACAGGCTTGACAAATTACAGAAGAATACAGGGCTCGACCTTAGAGTATTTGAAGATGCAATTACATTAAAAATTGCACTTATGGTAGTAAAATATATGAATTATATGGAAGAACATGATTGATTTTTGGAGGCAGTATGATTAGTTTAAAGAATGTCAGCAAAGAATATTCTGCCGGTATACCAGCTGTAAAGAATGTCAATCTTCAGATAGAAGATGGAGAATTTGTATTTATAGTTGGAAATAGTGGTTCGGGTAAATCAACATTGATAAAGTTATTGTTGAAAGAACTTGAACCTACTGAAGGAACCGTTGTAGTTAATGATATAGAATTAAATAATTTAAAACACAAAAATATACCAAAGTTCAGAAGAGAGATTGGTGTTGTATTTCAGGATTTTCGTCTGTTAAAGGACAGAAGTATTTATGAAAATGTAGCTTTTGCACAGAGAATCATAGAAAGACCGCCTAAAAAAATAAAAAAGCGTGTGCCAGAGATGTTAAAACTTGTCGGGCTTGCCGAGAAATACCGTTCTTTTCCAAAAGAACTTTCAGGAGGTGAGCAGCAGAGAGTTGCTGTTGCGAGAGCGCTTATAAATGAACCAAAATTATTGTTGGCAGATGAACCTACCGGAAATCTTGACAGCAGTAACTCATGGGAAATAATGAGGCTGTTAGATGCAGTAAATAAGAGAGGCACCACTGTGTTAGTTGTGACTCACAACCGCGAAATCGTCAAGAAAATGCAAAAGCGGGTAATCACAATGAAAAAGGGTGTAATAATAAGTGATACTCCGGAAGGCGGTGGAACAGGTGAGAATTAGTACATTATTTTATTTATTCAAACAGGGACTGAAAAATATTAAAAGAAATAAAATGTTTTCCCTGGCTTCAGTTGCCACAATGGCGGCCTGCATATTTTTGTTTGGCTGCTTTTTTTCGGTTGTAGTGAATTTTAAATACATGGTTCACAAGGCGGAGGAAGGTGTGGCTGTAACAGTATTTTTTGATGAAGATGTAACCGAGGCGAGGATTACCCAGATAGGAAAATTATTGTCGGACAGACCGGAAGCATCAAAGATAACTTATGTGTCAGCGGACGAAGCGTGGGAAAGTTATCAGAAAGAATATTTTGGAGATAATGCACAGCTTGCAGAAGGATTCAAGGAGGACAACCCGCTGGCTGATTCGGACCACTATGAAGTATATTTGAATGATGTTGCCAAACAGGATTCACTTGTAAAATATATTCAGAATATTGATGGTGTAAGAAAAGTAAATTATTCATCAGCAGTTGCAGATACATTGTCTGATGTAAATATACTTATCGGTTATATTTCAGTTGCTGTTATAGTAATACTGCTCGCAGTTGCGGTATTCCTTATAAGTAATACGGTAACAATCGGTATTTCTGTAAGAAAAGAAGAAATTGCAATAATGAAACTTATAGGTGCAACAGATTACTTTGTCCGTTCTCCATTTGTAATAGAAGGAGCAATAATAGGACTTGTGGGTTCTTCATTTCCATTAATTGTTGTTTACTATTTGTACAGAAATGTAGTATCATTTGTATTAGAAAAATTTACGATACTTTCATTAGATTTTGTACCGGTAAGTCATATATTTTCATATCTTGTGCCGGTATCACTTATAATAGGATTAGGTGTAGGTCTTTTAGGAAGTATTTCTACTATTCGTAAGCATCTTAAAGTTTAATTTATAAAAGGAAAGTAACATGGCGGATTGTATGTATTCATCTGTCTGAAAAAATAAGATGCCGGATATACACTATGGAAGGATGAGCGTTTGAGGTGAAAAGACAAATAAAGGGCAGGGTGTTCCGGACTGTATTGTGTGGTGCTTTATGTGCGGCAGTTGCCATGCCGGTTTTTGCTGCAAATACAATTTCTGATGCACAGAAAGAAAAATCAGAGCTTGAGGACCAGCTGGGTGATGTTGAAGATACTATAAGCAGTTTGAAATCGAAATCCCAGGATACAGAGCAGTATATGGAGCAGTTAGACAAGAAATTGTCTGAGATAACATTACAGCTTGTAGATTTAGAAGACCAGGTGGAAGCAAAACAGGCAGAGCTTGATGAAAATCAGAAAGCATTAGAGGAAGCAAAGCAGACTTCTGATGAGCAGTATGATAGCATGAAAAAAAGAATCAAGTTTCTGTATGAAAATGGAAATGAAGCATATCTTGAAATGATATTAGAAGCAAAAAGTTTTGCAGATTTGGTAAATAAAGCAGATTTTGTAAAACAGATGTCAGAATATGACAGAAATATGCTTACTGAATATCAGCAGACACAGCAGACAATAGCAGATAAGCAGGTTCAGATTGAAAAAGAGTATAAGCAGATTGAACAGTTACAGGCGCAGACACAGGAGCAGAAAGAGTCTGTAGAGGCAATATCTGCTGAAAAAGAAAAGGAATATCAGGCATATCAGAGTCAGATTAAAGAATCAGAAACTCTTGCTGCACAGGTGGAAGAAGAGATAGAAGCACAGGAAACTATAATTGCAAATCTGGAAGCAGAGGCAGCAAGAAAGAGAAAAGCTGAAGAAGAAGCTAAGGCAAAAGCCAAAGCAGCCGCGGCAGCTGCAGCAGCAAGTTCAAAATCATCAGCCTCTCAATCAACAGATACAACAGACACTTCAGCTTCATCTTCCGTATCCGCAAGTGGTTTTGTTTGGCCATGTCCGTCAAGTACAAGAGTAACAAGTGAATATGGGTATCGTATCCACCCATTGACAGGCACTAAGAAGATGCATAACGGAATAGATATAGGTGCTTCAACAGGAACACCTATAGTTGCAGCTGCATCAGGAACTGTTGCAGCCGCATCATATAATTCATCAATGGGAAATTATGTTATGATAGACCATGGTGATTCATTATACACAGTTTATATGCACTGTTCTGCATTTAATGTGTCAGCAGGTGATACAGTTTCAGCAGGCAGCACAATTGCATTTGTCGGTTCAACGGGTAACTCAACAGGACCGCATTTACATTTTTCAGTAAGATTGAACGGTTCATATGTAAATCCGTGGAATTATGTAAACTAATTCAGAGTTTTAAAGTTAAGAATTATTTATGTCTGTTTTTACAGTCGGCACACTGATGAACAATTAACGGGCATGAATGCAGTGAATTATGAAAAAGGAGAAATTTAATGGAGAACAAAAAATCGTATATTCAGGGAGCATTAAGCGGTGCTGCTGTAATGCTTCTGATAAGTTCGGTTGTTTTTGCAGTAAGCTTTAAACATATTAACAGTCCTTCAACGGCAGTTAAAGACAATTCTGATGCAAAATACAAAGACATAGAGGAAATTTTAGATGATGATTCGGTTTCTGATAAATTAAAGGTTATTGGTGAGCTTTTAGATGTGTATTATTATGATGATATAGATACTGAGCAGGTTGAGCAGTATTTGTATAAAGGACTTGTTGCGGGAGTTGGAGACCCGTATTCAGCATATTATACAGCAGAAGAGACACAGAAATTAAATGAATCTATAACAGGCGTTTATTCAGGTGTCGGAATAACCATGTCACTTGACAGTGATGTCGGATATGTTAAAGTTATTAAAGTAAATAAAAATTCGCCGGCTGCAGATGCAGGTGTAATGCCTGGTGACTATATTTACGAGGTAAACGGTGAGAATATTGGTGGAATGGATGTATCAGATGTGGCAAATCTTGTCAGAGGCGAGGAAGGTACAACAGTTGACATCAAATTTCTGCGCGGTACTGAGTATGTAGATTATACACTGGAAAGAAAGAGTATAGAAGAAGAGACTGTAGAGTGGCAGATGCTTGAAAAGAATACAGGTTATATTATATTATCAAAATTTGATGTTGTTACAACTGATTCTTTTAAAGAGGCAATGGAAGACCTGAAAAATCAGGGAATGGAAAGACTTATAGTAGATTTAAGAGATAATCCGGGCGGAAGCGTTGACACTGCAAATGAAATAGGTGAATACCTTATTCCGAAGGGGATTTTAACTTATCTGCAGGATAAGGCAGGAAACCGTAAAGATTATAACTGCTCAGGTGATTCAACATGGGACGGACCACTTGTCCTTCTTGTAAATGAAAACAGTGCAAGTGCTTCTGAAATCATTGCCGGTGCTGTTAAAGATTATGGAACAGGAAAGCTTGTTGGAACTAAGACCTTTGGTAAAGGTATAGTTCAGACAACTACGACATTAACAGATGGTTCATCTGTAAAATATACATTTGCAAAATATTATACGCCAAATGGTGATAATATCCATGGCAAAGGCATTGAGCCTGATGTGGAAGTTGAGTTAGATTCAATTAACCGTGAGCAGGGTTACAGTATTGAGACAGATAACCAGTTAAAGAAAGCAATGGAAGTGCTTGACGAACAGGCAAAGTAAAAGAGGTGATATTAGTGGCTGATGAAAAGAACACAGATTTTAAAGAAGTGCAAGTACAGGAATCAGATAAAGATACTAAAGTTGTAGAAAATGATAAAAAGGAAGATAAAGACGAATATGAAAATGTATGTTATGTCTGTCGTCGTCCGGAGAGCAGGGCAGGAAAACTGATTCGGGCTGCGAAGGACATTTATATATGTCCTGACTGTATGCAGAGAAGTTTTGACAGCATGAATGCATTTAATTTTTCACCATCAGATTTATCAGGAATGGATTTGGGAGATTTAAGTAAATTTCCTAACATAAGTATGATTAATATGTCCGATATAAACAGAGAGATTCCAAAGAAACAGAAAATTAAAAAGAAAAAAGAAAAAAAACAGGAAAGTAAATTTGATATCAAATCAATCCCTCCTCCGCATATAATAAAAGCAGGGCTTGATGAATATGTTGTAGGGCAGGAGCATGCAAAGAAAGTTATATCAGTTGCTGTTTATAATCACTATAAGAGAATTGCAAATCAGACTTCTGATGTAGAGATAGAGAAATCAAACATGCTCATGATTGGACCTACAGGAAGTGGTAAAACATATCTTGTAAAAACATTGGCGAAGCTTTTAGATGTACCGCTTGCAATAACAGATGCCACATCTCTTACAGAAGCCGGTTATATTGGTGATGACATAGAGAGTGTTGTATCAAAATTACTTGCAGATGCAGACAATGATGTGGAAAAAGCGGAGAGCGGCATCATTTTTATTGATGAAATTGACAAACTTGCAAAGAAACGCAATACAAACCAAAGAGATGTAAGTGGAGAATCAGTACAGCAGGGAATGTTGAAGCTGCTTGAAGGAAATGAAGTAGAAGTTCCTGTCGGAGCAAACAGCAAGAATGCAATGGTTCCGTTAGTTACAGTAAACACAAAAAATATTCTCTTTATATGCGGTGGTGCTTTTCCGGAGCTTGAAAACATTATTAAAGAGCGTTTAAACAAACAGTCATCAATCGGTTTTGCTGCTGATTTGAAAGATAAATATGATGAGGAAGAAAACATAATAAAAAATGTTACCGTAGAAGATTTAAAAAATTTTGGAATGATTCCGGAATTTATAGGTCGTCTTCCGATTATTTATACATTAGATGCATTAACTAAGGATATGCTCATTAAAATTTTAAAAGAGCCAAAGAATGCTATATTAAAACAGTATAAGAAGCTTTTAGAATTTGACGAAGTAGAACTTCAGTTCGACGATGCGGCATTGGAAGTCATTGCAGAAAATGCAATGAAAAAAGATACTGGTGCAAGAGCGTTAAGAGCAATTATAGAAGAATTTATGCTTGATATAATGTATGAAATACCAAAGGATGATAATATCGGCAGAGTAACAATAACAAAAGAATATATAGAACACACAGGAGGTCCTGTTATAGATATGCGTTCGGTGCTAAGCCTTGAACAGAAAACAGGAAATTTGTAATATTATAAAACTTCGCACTGTATAATGTGGTGCGGAGTTTTTGCAATTAAAAATAAATAAGGGGACTGGTTTATGCAGTGTAATGAAGAGATGATTTTGTCAGAAGATTACATTGATTTAATTGTTAATTTAGCTTATTACGATATTGAGAGCATGCAACGAGGGTGTGCAATTTATGTAAACCAAAGAATAGCTAATCTATATGTTCCAAAGGCTGTAAACCCGCCAATTTCACTTGATTATTATGGATATGAAACAATACCAAAATTATATACTATAATGGAAGAGCGTGAGAATGTTTCAGAAAGTATATTTGCGGAAATGACAAACAGGCAGAAGCTTACAGGTGAAGGGATTTTAATGGGGTTTGTTGATACCGGAATAGATTACAGAAGTCCTGCATTTAGAAATTCTGACGGAACAAGCCGCATAAAATATATCTGGGACCAGAGTATATCAGGGAATACTCCTGAAGGTTACTTCTATGGAAGTGAATATACAAAAGAGATGATAGATGCGGCATTAAGAGCACCTGAACCTGAAGACATAGTGCCTTCACAGGACATAAATGGTCATGGTACTTTTATTGCATCAGTGTCATGCGCAAGTGAAGAGAGTGTTGCAGGTCTTACTGGAATAGCTCCAAAAGCAGATATCGCAGTCGTTAAATTAAAAGAAGCCAAAAAATATCTTAAAGAGTTTTTCCTTATCAGTGAAGAAAATACAGATGAGCGGCCTGTTTTTCAGGAAAATGATATAATGCTTGCCTTAAAATATCTGGAAGAAAAAGCAAGGGCAGAGGAAAAAGTTCTGGTTGTGTGTCTGGCAATTGGGAGCAGCACAGGCAATTTTGGAGCACTTCCATTTCTTTCATCATATATAACATATCTTTCAGAAGGAAGAAATTATATAGTTATAGGTACAGGAAATGAAGTTAATAAGAGGCATCATTTTTCAGGTGATGTTGTATATGAGCGGCCGACAGAAATAGAAGTCCGCACAAGAGGAAATAAAACAGGTTTCTGGATGGAATTATGGGGCGAAGCTCCCGATATATACAGCATAGGAATAATATCTCCAGGCGGAGATAACATAGAGAAGATAGTATATAAAATTGATGAAACACAACGGTTTGATTTTGTATTTGAAAAAACAAAAGTAACGGTAGACTATCTGCTCTATGGCTCAAGAGAAGCCACACCACTTATAATAATAAGAATGATTCAGCCCTCAGACGGAGTCTGGAAAATAAGATTAAACGGAGAGCAGTTGCTATTTGGAAATGTAAATGTATTTCTACCATTAAGCGAATTTATTCAGGGGGAGACATATTTCCTTGAATCCGACCCAAACAGAACCTTGGTTAGTCCGTCCGGTGTAGAAGACGGATTTAGCATAGGCGCATACGATACAAGAACAAATTCAATGTACTATGCGTCAGGAAGAGGTTATCCCGTACAGCAGATAATAAAACCTGATGTAGTTGCAATGGGTGTAAAAGTGTTAGGTGCATCTAACAAAAATGACGGGACACTCAGGGCATATTCGGGAACAGGAATATCCGCAGCCGTAACAGCAGGAAGCCTTGCCCTGTTCCTGCAATGGGCATATGTATTAGAAAATGCTCCTGAAATCGGCAATAAAATAGTCAAAAACTTCATGCGTCAAAGTGCCACCAGAAGCGATAACCGTCAGTATCCAAATCGGGAATGGGGATATGGTGCATTAAATTTAGACGCAATGTTTGCCTTGTTCCGCTATTCATGATATAATTAGCATAAGGTAAAAACAAGCGCATGCGAAGCATGCATTTGTTTTTACCGTGCTAATTATCGAGAGAAAGGCATGCGAAGCATTTTTACCTATAATCAAGAGAATGGAGAGAAGAGTATTATGACAATATATAAGTGCCCGTCCTGTAATGCCCCAATGGTATACAACAGCGCAACAAGACAACTTACATGTGAATATTGTAATACAAAAGTACCTATTGAAGAGGCAGACAGATTAAAAACCGAATCAAAAGAAACAGCAGATGATTTTCAGTATGAAGTAAATGAGAGCCAGACACAGCAGAATGACGCATCAGGTGCGCAAAATGCGCAAAAAACCGTTAATTACAAAATGTATAAATGTCCATCATGTGGAGCGGAAATTCTTACAGATGAAAATACAGCAGCAACATTCTGTTCGTTTTGTCAAAGTCCTACATTAATAGAAGATAAGCTCACAGGAGCGCTTGCACCGTCAAGAATAATAGCTTTCAAAAACAATAAAGAAATGGCCAAAAGTGCATATCTGCAATGGACTAAATCAGGACATTTCGTTCCTAAAGAATTTTCAAAATCCAGTGTAATTGATAAAATAACAGGAATTTATGTACCATTTTGGCTATATGATTATGATACGGTAAGTGATATAGATGCAGATGCAACAAAAGTTCGTTCAGAAGTTCGTGGTGATACAAGGTATACGCATACAGACCACTATAAAGTGCACAGAACCGTTCAGGCAGAGTTTGACAAAGTTCCTGCCGATGCATCAGAGCAGATGGAAGACTCTGTAATGGATATATTAGAGCCATTTACATACAGTGAGCTTACAGATTTCGATATGAGTTATCTGTCAGGCTTTTATGCGGAAAAATTTAATTATACAAGTGATGAGATGAAAGCCAGAATCGAACGCAGAATAAAGAAATATGCTAAAGATACAGCATTATCCACAATCAACGGATACTCATCAAAAACCATTGTTCATGAGAACTATAATATGATTCAGAAGAAATCAGAATATGTAATGCTGCCGGTATGGGTATTGAATTACAGATACAAAAACAAAGAATTTAAATTCACAATGAATGGCCAGACAGGAAAAATAGTTGGAGCCCTTCCGGTTTCAAAAGGAAAAATGGCTGGTACATTTTTTGGACTGACAGCAGGAATATTTATAATTCTGCACCTGATATTTTCAGTTTTAATGTAGTATATATTCTTGGTGAATAAATTTATTAACTAATTGAAACGGTGTACAGATTCAGACAATACATTAGTATAAGTATTTTGATGAAAGATGTGGAAGGTGAATTATGATAACGAAAAAGAAAAATAAATACAAAAAGATTACAATACTCGCAATGTTAGCTG
>ERZ857840.4462-NODE-4462-length-10713-cov-3.239351_pt1 | contig 10713 bp, 9 predicted proteins | sample MGYA00519760_ERZ857840 | MGnify/ENA primary metagenome ERZ857840 (study PRJEB31778, sample SAMEA3449371) | human gut metagenome | biome: human gut; feature: human-associated habitat; material: faeces | place: United Kingdom | collected 2010/2012 ... | reverse complement strand
CGTTATTGAGCTCGTTCTTATGCTCAATCCCATCACGTTCATTGTCACGATGTACCGTTGCGCGGTGTACGACAAGATGTGGATTTGGGACAAGCCGGAGGCCATTATTGGCTTTGTCGTGGTGTTCGTCGTCACGCTGCTGGTCACGCTGGTGATCTACCGGCGCACGCACGAGGAGGTGGCCGATGTCCTCTAGCGCCGAGGCGCCCGTCGCCATCAAGTTCGACCATGTCACGAAGACCTACAAGCTGTACGAGAACGACCGGCAGCGGTTTTTCAGCATCTTCAGCAGCCGCGACAAGCGCAAGCTCATTACCAAGGTGAACGCCAGCAACGATCTCTCCTTCGAGATTAAGAAGGGGGAAGCTGTGGCGTTTCTCGGGCACAACGGCGCGGGAAAATCGACGGCGCTGAAGATGATTACCGGTGTGACGTTCCCAACTAAGGGTGAGGTGATCGTGAACGGCACGGTTAGCGCGCTTCTGGAGCTCACGGCTGGTTTCGACATGGCGCTCACGGGGCGCGAGCACATTCATTTGCGCGGGCACGCCATGGGGCTCGATGCGGACGAGATTGCCGCACTGGAGCCCAAAGTGGTGGAGTTCGCCGATCTGGGCGTGTATATCGATCAGCCGGTACGCACCTACTCGTCGGGCATGAAGTCGCGCCTGGGCTTCGCTTTCGCCGTGTCCAGCGATCCAGAGATTCTCGTGGTGGATGAGGCGCTGTCGGTGGGGGACAAACAGTTCCAGCAGAAGTGTTTCGCCCGCGTGCGCGAGATCATGGAGGACGAGGACGTGACGGTGCTCTTCGTCACCCACTCCTCATCGGCTGCGCAAGAGTTCTGCACCCGCGGCATCGTGCTGGACAAAGGCAAGGTCGTCTTTGACGGCATCATCGCCATGGCGCGGGAAAATCTGGCAAACGGCATTCCGGTCGGCCTCGGCACGGACACCGGCTGCCCCTATATCACGCACTACGATATGTGGCGCGAGCTGTGCTACTTCGTGAAATACTGCGGCGTGACGCCGGCCTTCGCGCTCCACACCGCGACGCTGCTCAACGCGCGGCTTGCCGGCATCGACGGCGAGACCGGCTCCATCGAGGCGGGCAAGGCGGCTGACCTGATCGTCTGCGCGAAGGATCCGCTCGCGGATCTCTCGGCCCTGCGCACGCTCTCCATGGTCATCAAGGACGGCTATCGCGTCGAGCATCCCGCGCCGAAGAAGCTGCCAGAGGTCGAGCGCGAGCTGGATAAGTTCCTGTGACCCATACCTATTATAATGTAGAAGGAAAAGCACGGGGAGCCCCGTGCTTTTCCCTTATGGCGTTTTATGTTACAGCTCCACGAGCTCGTATTCCCGCGTGCCGAAGCCCAGCGCCGCCGCGGATTCGACCGTGCGGACACCGTTGAGGCTCTCAATGCGCTCTACGAGGTGGTCGCGGCCCGGATCGTCGGAGGCGTAGACCAGATCGAGGCAGGCCTGATCGACCGCGATGGGGTCGAGCGAGGCGAGGATGCCGATGTCCGCCATGCACGGGTCCTCAGCCACGGCGCAGCAGTCGCAGTCCACGGACATATTCTTCATAACGTTGATGAAAACGGTCTTGTCCTTGAAATATTCCGCCACGGACGAGGCGGCGTCCGCCATCGCGTCGAGGAAGCTGTCGTGGTCGGCGGTCCAGATCTTTTCGGGCTCGCCGGCGCCGTGGATATAGGCCTTGCCGTAGGAGGACGCGCAGCCGATGGAGAGCTGCTTGAGCGCGCCGCCGAAGCCGCCCATCGGATGCCCCTTGAAGTGGGAGAGGACGAGCATGGAATCGTAGTTGGCAATGTCCTTGCCGACGAAGTTCTTCTGAATGCTCCTGCCGTTCGGAACGGCAAGCTCCAGATCGGGGCCCTCGGCATCGAGAATGTCCACGTCGAAGTTCGTGCTCCAGCCGTGCTTGATCATCGTGCGGCGGTGCTTCTCGGTGGTGTTGCGCTCGCCCTCGTAGGCGGTGTTGCACTCGACCACCGTGCCATGCACGGCCTCGATCATCGGCCGCCAGAAGTCGGGACCCAAAAAGTTCTGGTTGCCCTGCTCGCCGGAGTGCAGCTTCACGGCGACCTTGCCCGGCAGTTCGCGGCCCACGGCACGGTAAAGCGCCACGACCTTCTCGGGCGTGATCTCACGGGAGAAATATACCTTAGCTTTCATCGCGTTTCCTCCTTGCACGGAAAATATCACCTGAATTATAACCCATCGCATGAAATAATGCAACTCTTTGGGGGATGGGACCTGCCTGCGGAGGGATCATGTCACGGATGTGTCAAAAAACGGCGAAAAATGCTGTGCAGATATCCTAAAATTCCAAAAAAGTGATGTTTGCGATTGACTATGCTATCGTAATAACGTAGAATAAAACCTGTAAATTTGGTGGGATATAGCAGATAACAAGAAGAAAACGGCAAAATATTGATGTATAGAAGAATGAATATTCATACAAAAGCATTTTGCGTGTGATCCGCTGCTCTCACGAAAACGGCTGCGCGCGCTTAACGGAGTCCTTACGGCGGAAAACATCTCCTGAACGCCCCAGATACAGGGGGAGCACGGGCGCGAAAATGCGGCAGAATATGAAGTTTTTACGGCGAAATTTGAATTTTGCTGAAAAAACAAAAGAAGAAAGTGACTAATAGCACAAAAAGAAAGAAGCATTTCTGTGCGGAATGACAATGACCAGAAAATTTCATCGAAAAAACAGGAAAATATGCTTGTGAAAGACTTGACAAGACGAGGATGAATGAATTATAATCCGTCCATAAAAAATGAATAAGCTGTGAACGTACCAAACATACCGCACGAGGGTGCGGCGTACGCGAAAAAGACCATGTGGTCTTTTCTCTGTTCCGAGCCGGAACAGAGAATTTAACTTTTTTGTCGTATTCGGCGCAAGCCGGGTATATAAATTTTTGAAAGGAAGATATCAGCATGAAAAAAGTATTGTCTCTGATCCTCGCACTGGCAATGGTTTTCGCTCTGGCCGCCTGCGGCGAGAAGCAGCCTGCCTCCGACGGTGACGCCTCCGGCGACGGCGATAAGCCCGCCCGCGGCAACGTCATTATGACCTTCGGCACCGCCGACACCGGCGGCTCCATGTACCCCGCCGGCGCGGCCGTCTCTCAGGTTTGGACGAACAACGTCCAGGGTGTGAAGTGCAATACCCAGACCTCCACCGGCTCCTTCCAGAACTGCCAGGACGTCTCCACCGGTGAGGTCGACGTCGCGGTCGCCACCTCCGACGTCGTTCTCAACGCCTACAACGGCACCGGCAAGTTCGCCGACATCGGCAAGCTGGACAACCTGCGCGTCATCGGCGCGGTCTACACCTCCGTGCTCAGCGGCGTGGCTCTCAAGAGCTCCGGCCTGACCTACATCCATGACCTGCTCGGCAAGCGCGTTGCCGTCGGTCCTGCGGCCTCCGCGACCGAGAACGCCACCCTCGCCGCCTTTGATGCCATGGGCATTGATTCCAGCAACACCAGCCTTGAGAACCTCGGCCTCGGCGACGGCGCCGACTCCGTCGGCGACGGCATCCTCGACGCGGCCTTCGGCTTCGCCGGCCTGCCCATCGGCGGTCAGCTGAACCTCGCTGCCACCAAGGAGATCCAGGTCCTCGACATGACCCAGGAGGAGATCGACAAGGTCCTCGCGGGCAACGCTGCCTACATCCAGACCAAGATCCCCGCCGGCACCTACACCGGTCAGGACAATGATGCCAACACCTTCGGCGTCAAGTGCCTCATCATCGTCACCGCCGATATGGACGCGGATCTCGTCTACGATCTGTGCAAGGCCATGAACGAGCACACCGAGGAGTTGGCTGCCGGTAACGCCCTGCTCAAGGACATGACCGATCCCAGCTTCCTCTGCACCCAGATGCCCATTCCTCTGCACGACGGCGCCCAGAAGTACTACAGCGAGCAGGGCCTCATCTAATCGAGGAATTCTGAAAACTTGATCAAAAGGACGATCTGACCGTCCCTGCGAAAAGCATTTTTTGGCCGGAGTTGGGACATCCCAACTCCGGCTCCCCCTTTTCATTAAGGTTTCGTTAAGACCCCCCACTTAACAGAAAGGATGCGTTTATGTCCGATAAGAAAGAAATCAAAGAGATCGACGTCGCCTCGCTTGACAGCGAACTGGCAGCAGCGAGAACTCTCGAAGAGGGTAAGGGCGACAAGTTCATTATGATGGCCTCCGTCGTCGCCTTCCTGATGACCTCCTTCCATATTTACACCGGCTTTTTCGGCCTGTTCGACTACTCCGTGCAGCGCGGCGTGCATCTGGGCTTCGCCCTCACGCTGATCCTGCTCACCCAGCCTCTCTACAAGCACGTTTTCAAGGATAAATTCGCCGGCAGCAAGGCCTTCCGCGCCGCCTGCCGCACGTTTGATATGATCCTCGTCATTCTCACCTGGGTCTCCGTCTGGATGGCGCAGGACGAGGTCCATCACCTCACCGAGCGTCTGAGCAAGACGACCTGGATGGCGACCTTCGCGGGCGCCTGCCTCGTCATCATCGTCCTCGAGTGCGCCCGCCGCACCCTCGGCTATATCATGCCGGTCCTCGCGCTCATCTTCATCGCCTATGCGCTCGCCGGTCCGAATCTGCCCATGGCCATCGCGCACCGCGGCTATTCCCTCGAGCGTATCTGCAAGTTCCTCGCCACCGACCTGGACGGTCTGTTCGGCACGACCATGAGCGTTTCCGCCACGGTCATCTTCATGTTCGTTATGTTCGGCGCGTTCCTTGAGGCCTCGGGCTGCTCCGACTTCATCAACGACATCGCCATCTCCCTCACCGGTAAGATCAAGTCCGGCCCCGCGCTCAGCGCGGTCGTCGCCTCCGGCCTGATGGGCTCCATCAACGGCTCCGCCGTCGCCAACGTCGTCGGCACCGGCACGTTCACCATTCCTCTGATGAAGTCCCGCGGCTACAAGCCCCAGTTCGCCGGCGGCGTTGAGGCCGTTGCCTCCACCGGCGGTCAGATCCTGCCCCCTGTCATGGGCTCCGGCGCGTTCCTGATGGTCGCGTTCACCGAGCAGAAGTACATCGCCATCGTCATCGCGGCGGTCATTCCCGCGCTGCTCTATTACTGGGGCTGCGCCGTCGCCGTTATGTCCCAGACGGAGATCGCGCACGTCACGCTCATGGACCCCAAGGATATTCCCAAGAGCCGCGAGGTCATGAAGGACGGCTGGATCTACCTGCTCATCATCGCGGTCCTGCTCTACTGCCTGCTCGTCGCGCAGTATTCTCCGCTCTACTCCGCCCTGTGGGCGACCTGCGCGGTGCCCGTGGTCATGCTCTTCGATAAGAAGAAGCGCTTCACCATCAAGACCATCCCCAGCGCCATGGTCAAGTCCGGCTTCAGCGCCATGTCCATCGTCATCGGCTGCGCCTGCGCCGGTATCGTCGTCGGCATGGTCTCCATCACCGGCATCGGCGTTATCTTCGGCGATATGATGATCCAGGCGGCGCACAGCCTGCTGTTCCCGTCCCTGCTCTTCACCGCCATCACCTGCATCGTCCTCGGTATGGGCCTGCCCACCACCGCGGCCTATGTTATCGCGGCGTCCATCCTCGCTCCGTCCCTCATCAAGCTCGGCCTTGCCCCGCTGACGGCGCACCTGTTCGTGTTCTACTTCGCGTGCCTGTCCGCCATCACCCCGCCGGTCGCCCTCGCGGCCTATGCCGGCGCCGGCATCGCCAAGACCAACCCGATGACCACGGCGGTCGAGGCCTGCAAGCTCGGCTTCGCCGGCTTCATGGTGCCCTTCGCGTTCTGCTACAACCCGGCAATGATGATGCAGGGCAGCGTCGGCGAGATCATCTCCGTCGCCATCAGCGCGATCATCGGTGTTGCCATCATGTCCGCCGGCTTCCAGGGCTGGCTGCTGTGGAAGCTCAACTGGCTTGAACGCATCGTGTTCATCGCCGGCGGCCTGCTGATGTTCATCCCCGGCACGCTGACGGATATCGCCGGTCTTGTGATCGCGGTCGCTCTGCTTCTCGTCAACGTGAAGAAGTGGGAGAAGGGTCCCAAGTTCATCATGGACAAGCACAAGGCCAAGCAGGAGCAGAAGTAAGCTCCGCTGAACCGGATACGGAATATGAGGGCCCTGAAAAGGGACCCTCATATTTTTTCATTGACCGCGCCCCCGGCGCGCGGTATACTGTAGCGTAAGAATCCAAGCGAGGAGAGAAGAACCATGGAAGCTCAGGAGATCCGTTACCGCGTCAATAAAAAGGTGTTTCGGCAGGCGTCGCTCTACGCCATGTTTTTGCGAAACCGCAATACCTTCCGCGTGGGCATCGCCGTCGTGCTGGCGGTGGCGTTTTACACCGTGCTTGCCGTGCAGGGCACCTTTCCCCTGAGCTACCTTCCGATCTACATCGCGGCGGCCTATCTTGTCTGGATGCTTTTGCTGCTCGGACGCGAGGAGCAGCGCGTGCTGCGCTACCTCAAAAGCGACGAGTCGCTGCTGGGGACGGAGTACGTTCTGCGTTTTGACGCGGGCAAGCTTTCGGTCGAGGTCCCCGAGAAGAAGCTCCGCAACACGGTCGCGCTCGCGAAGCTCGCCTCGGCCATCGAAATTTCGAGCGTGTTCATGCTCTGCCTTACGGCCGATCAGCTCTACCTTGTGCCGACCGCAGCCATGACGGACGAGCAGCGCACGGCGCTGCGCGGCCTTCTGAGCAGCCGCCTCGGCGAGCGCTTTTATTCCAGTATTCTGGCGCGCGAGAAAAAGAAATGAACAAGGCCCGCCTCCGACATCGCTTCGGAGGCGGGCTTTGCCGTGCTATACCGGACGGCCGTGCTCCACGCGGCAGTCGCACTCGCTGCGCCACGACTGCGATTGCAGGAAGCGGCGCGCGGCATCGACGAAGGCGCGGGCGGCGGGCAGAAGGTGGCGCTTTTTCTTGTAGACCACGCTCAGCGGGTGGACAAGGTCGGGGGAGTCGAGGTCGAAGAAGAGCAGCTCGCCGCGGTTCGGCGCGTTGTGGACGGCGGTCTCATTGACGAAGCAGAAGCCGTAGTTTTCCGCCGTCAGATTCAGCGCTGTGGTGGCGTTGGTGGTGTAGAGCGCGTTTTCGACGGTGATATGCTCCCGTTCGAGAAAGTTGTTGACGCGCATGGCGAGCAGGATCTCGGGGTAGAGCAGGACAAAACGCTCGTGCTCGAGAACGGAGAGCTCCGGCTCCCGTCCCGCGCGGCAGGCCTCCGCAAGCGCCTGCGCGGCGCGGTTGCCGCGGTTGCCGACCAGGAGGATCTTTTCGTAGAGAATGGTCTCGGTGGTCAGGTAGTCGGGCGTATTGAGATTGGTGTTCATGATGGCAAAATCCACCGTGTTGTCCGCCACCAGACGGAACATCTCGCTCGTCGGGCGCTCAAGCAGCTCAAGATGGGCCTCGGGGTGCTCCTGCGAAAAGGCGGGCAGGATGCTCGGCAGGAGCGTGCTGGCGCGCCAGTTGCTCATGGCGACGCGGAGCGTCTGGCGGCGGCTGGCGTTCAGGCGCGTGAAGTCCTGCAAAAGCTGTTCGTAGAGCTGCGAGCTGTCCTCGAGATAGTTGGCGTAGACCTTGCCGGCGGCGGTCAGCGCCAGCGGCGACTTGGTGCGGTCGAGCAGGCGGACGCCGAATTCCTTTTCCAAATGGATGACGTATTGGCTCAAGTAGGGCTGCGAGATGTGCAGCCGCTCTGCGGCCTTGGAAATGCTTTTCTCGGACGCAATGGCAAGAAAATATTCCGGATTCCGGTCCTGTACCATCCAGATCACCTCGTTTTCCTCTTCGATTATAGCAAAAAATACGGCGCCGTCAAGCACGGTATAGTAAAAATACTATATGGGTAGTCACATTTAAGTCTTTGACCTTTTCGCGGCGATGCACTATGATAGAGTCAAACAGGGAAATCAAAAAACCATCGGAAAAGAGGGAGATTATGCCAAGGTTTGAAGCATCTGCGCTGCGGGGCTACTGCGTGTCGGTCCTGACGGCCTCCGGTGTGGAGAGGAGCTGCGCGGAAGCGGTGGCTGACGCGCTGATCGACGCGGAGCTGACAGGCGTGTCCACCCACGGTGTGAGCCGTCTGGCCGTTTATATGCAGCGCATGGACGCGGGCGTGATGTCGCGTGAAAACAACATCCGCATCGTGCGGGAATCGACCTCCACGCTGGTCGTGGACGCCGGCAACTCGCTGGGCGCGGCGGCGGCAAAATTTGCGATGGAGCGGTGCATCGCCAAGGCAAAAGAGACGGGCTGCTGCTTTGCAAGCGTGCACAGCTCCAACCACTTCGGCACCGCCGCCTATTATACAAGGCTTGCTGCCGCGCAGGATATGATCGGATTTGCCTGCACCAATCTCAAGGGCAAGATCGCGCCCTTCGGCAGCGCTGAGCCCTACATGGGCACAAATCCCATCTCCGTGGCGGCTCCGTCCGACGACCTTCCGGTCGTGCTGGATATGGCGCCGAGCGTTGTGGCGCTGGGCAAGCTCATTCTGGCGCAGAAGCTGGGAAAGTCTATTCCTGAGGGCTGGGCACTGGATAAGGACGGCAGACCCACCACGGACCCCGCGGCCGGTCGTGCCGGCTCGCTCGTGCCGATCGGCGGCGCGAAAGGCAGCGGCCTCGCCATCATGGTCGATGTGCTTTGCGGCATTCTCAGCGGCGGCCCCTACGGTCCGCATCTGCATGACCTCTATGTGATGGACGAGCCGCAGGGCGTCAGCCATTTTCTCGGCGCCATCGACATTGCGCATTTCATCGAACCGGCAGCGTTCAAGTCGGCTCTTTCTGCCATGTCACGGGAGATCAAGGCGCTGAAAAAGGCCGATGGTGTGGAGGAAATTTTCCTGCCCGGCGAACGCTCCGGCCGCAAGGCGGAAGAAAATGCTGCAAACGGTATTGAGGTGCCGCAGCCGGTCTACGAAGAGCTGCTGGAGCTCGGCAAGCCCTACGGCCTGAGCCTGTAAAGGAGGAAGCATCATGGCAAAAATTCTCATCACCGAATCGGTCCACCCCATCGGACCCGAGCTGCTGACCGCGGCGGGGCACACCGTCGTCTACGCCGACCGCGACATGGACATCATCCGCCGCGAGATCGTGGACGCGGACGCCGTGCTCGTGCGCATCATCGAGCTGCCCGGCTCGCTGCTCGCGACGGCGAAGAACCTCAAGATCGTCTCCAAGCACGGCGTGGGCTACGATAATATCGACCTCGACTACTGCAAGAGCCACGGCATCGCCGTGACCATCACCCCGAACGCGAACAGCCTTTCCGTCGCCGAGCACGCCTTCACGCTGATGCTCACGCTGGCGAAGAACATCATTCCCGTTTCCAACGAGTACCGCACGGTTGGCTTTGCCGCGAAGAACCACGCCCCCGGCATTGAAATGACCGGCAAGACGCTGGGCCTTGTCGGCATGGGCCGCATCGGAAAGCATATCCTGCATATGTGCAGGGACGGTCTGGATATGCATGTCATCGTCTACGACCCCTACATCAGCGAGGTCCCCGAGGGCGTCGAGAAGGTGGACGACCTTTCCGAGCTGCTGCGCCGCGCCGACGTCGTGACGCTCCATTGTCTGCTCACCGACGAGACGCGCAAGCTCATCGACCGCGAGCGCCTCGCGCTGATCCGCCGCGAGGCTGCATCAGCGAACGCCGCCCCTTTGCAGCTCTACAACGCAAACACGCTGACGCTGCTGGAATCCCTGCGCGACGGCGCGGCGGGCTTCAGCGGCGTGATGGCAAACCTGCACCCCGAGCTCTACGTCTGGCTCTACCACAACTGGCGTGCCGACCCGCAGCGCGCGGAGGAATTGCAGGCGCTGCTGACGCTGCTCAGCTCGCTGGAAGCGCAGGGCTACCCGATCTGCGCCAAGCAGCACATGAACGACGTCGGCGTGCCGATGACGCTGGTTTCCCGCAGCGCGCCGCCTTCGGCCTTCGGCTATGTTCCGCGCGAGACGCTGCGCCAGGCAGAGCAGGTGGAGCGCCTTGCCCGAGGGCTGCTTTCTCACTTTGGCAAATAGCCGCCCCAGCCGCTTTTCCAGCCCGGCCATGGGCACGCTGAGGAACAACGCCAGAATGCCGCCCGCCAAAATGGGCAGCACCAGATCCACCAGCTGCGCGGCAAAGGCCAAAACGTCCGAAAGCCGCAGCAGCGCCACAAAAAGCGTCACGCCCACCACCGTCACCAGCAGGGCCTGTTTCGTGTTCGATCTCATCCAAATGTTCCTTTCCCGGAGCGTCTCCGAGGTTTTTTCTTTGTATTGTATCCAGAAAAAATCAGCTTGTCAAGCAGCCGGGGCGCGGCGCAGCACGCGCTTTACAGCCGCCCCCGGAGCTTCCGGCTTAAATCGGCCAGACACCATGCGATGGCCATGCCGCCCGCAATGCCCAGCGCCGCCAGAAAGGTCTGCTCCCCAAAATGCTCGGCGGCGGGCAGGTCGTTGGAGACGACGGCGTTCATGCAGTAATACAGGGTGCTGCCGGGGATGAGGGGGATGGCCGCGGTGATGAAAAACGGGGTAGAGGGGGCGTTGCGGCAACGGGCAAGCACCTCGGCGTAGAGGGCCGCGCAAAACCCGGCCAGCAGGTTGGCCAGAACCGAGAGAAGATTTCAAGACACGGTCTTGAAATGCGAGACCCGTTGCTT